>Ga0169931_10001147_pt1 | contig 43606 bp, 31 predicted proteins | sample Kivu_15m_20L_FD_129675 | JGI IMG/M metagenome (GOLD analysis project Ga0169931, IMG submission 129675) | Freshwater microbial communities from Lake Kivu, Western Province, Rwanda to study Microbial Dark Matter (Phase II) - Kivu_15m_20L... | ecosystem: Environmental > Aquatic > Freshwater > Lake... | reverse complement strand
ACTGGGCCTGCTGGACCTACAGGAGCTACTGGGCCTGCTGGACCTACAGGAGCTACTGGGCCTGCTGGACCTACAGGAGCTACTGGGCCTGCTGGACCTACAGGAGCTACTGGGCCTGCTGGAAATATTGATTTTTTACTATTAAATTTGGTTAATTAAATAAAGGGTATTTATAATGGCAGACAAACCAACTTATGCAGCAAATCCTAGAGTGATTGATGTTGCTACCGTATTAACTGCTAATACTAACCGAGACGGATCAGGAATAATTGTTTCGATTGCATCCGGCTCAGACAACGGATTTAGAATTACGTCGATTGTGGCTCAGGCTGTAGTAACTACAACCGCAGGTATGATTCGAATTTTTCTATCTACCGACTCAGGTATTACATGGAATCTATTTGACGAAATTCCGATTGGAGCAACATCCGCGTCAGCAACTAGACCGGCTCATCGTGGAATGAAGAACTACAACGATCTAGTTCTTAAAGGTACTGCTGTGCAAATCGGAGCTAGTACCCACAACGCAGAAGCTCATCGAGTATGGGTGTTAGGAGCTGATCTATAATGAATCCAGGAATTTTTGGGAATCCTGAGTCAGTAGTCACCGAACAATACTTTCACGCAATCGGCAATCCAGGTGCTCAAGGCGAAATAAAGAACTGGCAGCAATGGACAAAGCCACGCAATTGTAAATTTGTTGCCATTAAATGTATTGGTGCTGGGGGTGCTGGGGGTAACGGTTTTAGTGGATCGTCTGGTACAGCTCGCGGAGGTGGTGGTGGTGGTGGGTCAGGCGCAACTGCATCGGCTATTTACCCTGCGTCGATCTTACCAAATGAATTATGGATTCAAGTTCCGAGAGGTGGAAGTGTAGCCGGTGAAGTAGGTGGTCGAGCTGTAGTAGCCGTGGTTCAAAGCGAAGCTAACGTCTCGTCCATACTACAGTCCGGCAACGGTAATGCGGGTTCCGGTGGTAATGGGACGGATAGTGCCGCAGGTGGTGCTGGAGGGGCCAGCACCGTACTGACTAACGGAAACATAGCTCTACTTTCATGGTCATTAAGTTGGTTTGCTTCTCTTGGTCAAGCAGCCGGTGCTGGTGGAGCACACACCGGAGCTAATGGAGCTGATGCTTCCCATCAACTGATGCTTACAGGAGGCGCTGGTGGTGGCGGAACTACATCGGCTAATTTTTCTGGAGGTAGTGTTACAACTGGATGGTCAAGAGAAGTACTACAACCACAAGTAAATGGTGGTGCAGCCGGTAGCAATGACGGTGAACATGGATACTCATTCCGTAGCGGCTTAGGTAATGGTATGTGGTTCTTTGCCGGTGGTGCAGGTGGAGGCTCGTCCAACACAAACGTAGGTGGTAATGGAGGTAATGGGGGTATAGGCTGTGGAGGAGGTGGTGGTGGTGGTGGGACCACTGGTGGATTAGGTGGTGCTGGTGGTGATGGTTTAGTTGTAATTTGGACTTGGTAAATTAGGTTGACATTTGTACACTATTATACTATAATAATATATGAGAATACCAAAAAACAAAACAGAAAGGGAGACCTTAGAAACTATAGATATAGTGATTAATAGGGTTTCGCCCAGATATATATTTCCAGGATATGAACTTGACGATATAAAACAGCAGGCTTTTATTATATGCCTAGAAGCCCTAGAGCGTTATGATGAAAACCGCCCATTAGAGAATTTTTTATCTCATAATTTATCTAATAGACTCAAAAATTTTGTTAGAGATAATTATTATCTAAAAAAAGATCCTGAAGCTAAAAAAAATCTATTAAAACCACTTCCGATAGAAGAGGGTTTTAATGTATCTTACGAACAAAGCTCATATACAGATTTCTCTAAGCTCCTTTATATTATAGATACTAAACTGCCTGTTTCTCTCAGGGAGAATTACCTAAAGTTTACAAGTGGGGCTTATCTTCCAAGACTAGAAAAAACTGAGCTATTAAAAGTCCTAAGAGAAATTTGTGAAGAAAATGGTATAACCGAAGGAGAATTTTATGAGTCTTAAAAAAGGTCGCATATCTTTAGAAGAAGACGCATTTATAAAAAATAACCTAGAGATGCCCCTACAAGAGATGGCTAAAAAACTCAATAGAGAAGAAGCAAGTTTAGCCGCATATATGAAAAGAAAATATGCGGTTGAAGCAAAGAAAGAAGTAGGGTCACACGCCCTTAGAAATCGCCCCTTTTTTAAACAATTAAAAGAACAGTTTTCATCTGCCGAAATTGATTTGTTTGAGTATCATTGGAATCAAACAGTTGAGCAATTTAATAGAGACACTACCCCAACAGAAGAATTACAGATTATAGATTTAATAAAGTTGGAAGTCCTTTGTAATAGATCACTTGCTACAAATAAGTCTAACCTAGAAGATATTTCTCGGTTAGAAACTCATCTTCGGCTTTTTGAGGCTTTACCAAGTCCTGATCCAGAAGATATAGAACAAGCCACAACTAGAGAAAGACAGTTGGCAGGATTAAGGGCCGCACAAGAAGCTATCAATAAAGATTACAGAGAATTGTTAGCTAAAAAAATGGCTATATTAAAAGATATGAAAGCCACAAGAGAACAAAGAGTAAAACGCATAGAAGATTCTAAAGAGTCTTTTTCTTCGTGGGTAGCTAATTTAATGAGCGACCACGATAAACTTAGGAGATATGGAACGGAAATGGAACTGCTTAGACTAGCTACTGAAAAAGAAAAGCAAAGATTGGGCGCGTACCACTCTTTCATAGATAAAGAAGTAGATCAACCCTTTTTAAATCACGAAACCGTATTGGAGTAATAATGAAAGCTATAATAACAGGAATAACTGGAATGGACGGGTCTCACTTAGCAGACCTATTGTTAGAAAAAGGCTATAAAGTAGTTGGAGTTAAGCGTAGATCAAGCCAGCCCAATGAAGACAATCTAAGAAATGCTCTGAACGATAATAACTTCATAATAGAAGAGGGGGATGTTACTGATATATCTAGCATCATAAAGGTCTTAAACAAACACCCCGATGTTAAAGAGGTCTATAATCTAGCCGCCCAATCTCACGTTGGAACATCGTTTAAGTCTCCTGGTGTTACATGGGATATTACCGCAAAAGGATGTATGAATCTATTAGAAGCCCTTGTTGACTTAAACATGACCCACGTTAAGTTCTATCAAGCCTCATCTAGTGAAATGTTTGGTTCAGCCTTCTCATATATTAACGGCCTAATAAGAGAGGGAGATGCCACAACAGAGGCTGGAAAGCACATACTAAAAAACCCCTCTATTCATTCTTATCAAGATGAAAGCACTAGGTTTTTACCCCAATCGCCCTATGCCATAGCTAAATGTGCCGCCCATGAAATGGTTAGATTATTCCGCAATGCTTATAATATGCACGCCTCTTGTGGTATATTATTTAATCACGAAGGAGAACGCAGGGGCGAGTTATTCGTTACACGCAAGATAACAAAGTGGTTTACTTCATTTGCTAATTTTATGTACTCTAACTCCCTCTCATATAATAATATAATAAACACTGAAGGGGATTATATAACATTTCACAAGGATAGTATAATTAAGCATCTTATCTCATACGACACTGGTGATAAAACACTTTCTTTTTCTAAACTCAGGCTTGGGGATGTGTCTACGTGTAGGGATTGGGGGTATGCCGGTGATTATGTTTCTGTTATGTATACTATGTTACAGCAAAACTCTCCTGATGATTACGTTATATGTACTGGAACTACCCATACAATAGATGATTTTATTAAAGAATCCTTTTTATGTGTAAATACCTTATATCAGTTCGATTCTCTTAGTATTACTTATAAAGACCTATTTATTCAAGACCCCCAATTTATTAGACCCGCAGAGGTTCCTTATTTAAGGGGTTCTTATACTAAGGCTAGAAAGGTATTAGGTTGGGAACCAACTTACAATTTTAAAGGTCTAGTTAGGAAGATGATTGAAAAAGATGCAGAGAGATTGGGATTCTAAAGAGTATAGGAACTGGAGAGCTAGAATAAGGAGACGGGATAGATATACGTGTCAAATGCCTAATTGTGGCTCTAAGAGGGCTATAAAAGTCCATCATATATTACCTTGGTCTAGATTTATGTCTAATAGGTATGATGATAGAAATGGTATCTGTCTATGTAGAAGGTGTCACGACTCTATAGCCAGAAAAGAACATTTTTATGCAAGGTTGTTTTTGAATATAGTGAATAGGAAATATGAATAGTCCACCGAAATATTGGGTCGTTAAAGACAGTAGGGAAAAAACAGGCTATAACTTCACTCCTTATCTATTGTGTCAGGGTATGAAGTATGGTCAATTAGAGACAGGTGATTACACCATAGACGGGCTACATGACAAGCTATGTATAGAAAGAAAAGCTTCTCCTGTAGAAGTAGCAACTAATCTTGGAAAGGATAGTGACAGATTCTATAGAGAACTAGCAAGAATGAAGAATTTTGAACATAAGTTCTTAATACTGGAATTTGAATTTGAACAAATGATGCAGTTTCCAAAGAATGTTAATCTACCGCAAATAAGAATTACGGGGCGGTATCTACATAAGAGAATTGTAGAAATGCAATTGGACTTTGGTATTCAGGTTATTTTCGCTGGAAGTGCATACAATGGATTTTTATATACTTGTAGGATTCTAAAATCTATCAACGAAAAATATAAGGACCTGGAGCGATGCGAAATGTTCTAACTGATCTTCATAATTATGGGGTAGTATATTCTAAGTACAAAGAGATATTTGTGAATAGAATGCAAAATGATTTTGAAGATGACGATGTAAACCATGAAATGTCTTCAATATTCATAAAGAATCTAAGAGCACTAGATGTACCAAACGGTAATATACTAATCCACCTGAATGCGAATAGGGGTGGACAGTGGGAAGATGGTATGGCAATGTATGACTCTATAAAACATGCGAGAAGCTATGTAACGGTTTTAATTTACGGCTCCGCATGTTCAATGGGAAGCCTGATCCCTCAAGCGGCAGATTTCAGAGTAATTATGCCAAATGCATACATGATGTGTCATTATGGAGAAGAGGATTTAAGCGATATCCACACAAATAATGTCAAATATTTCGAAATCGCTCAAAAAATGGCCGCTAAAATGATAGATATTTATTCGTTCAAAGTTAAAGATTCTGAATATGTAAAAAGCCGCAAACTAAGATATCCAGATAGATTTGCAAAGAGTTTTGTAAAAAAGAAATTAGATGAAGGCAACTGGTATCTAACATCACAAGAAGCCCTACATTACGGACTCGTAGATGCTATCCTTGGAACAGATACTTACCCTAATATAGATTCCCTCTTAAAATGAATAAAAACAACGCTTGGCTAAACTTAACAGATGAAGAAATTAAGTCAATATGTAATCCGGCTGAATTTATCCTGAATGACCAATTTGATTTTTGTTCTAGACTCTCTTATATTATGTCTAATCCGGAATACCTTTACTTTACAAGTAAGGAAATCATAGGTATAGAACTTCTTCCAACACAATGCCTTATGATACAAGAACTATGGAAAAGAAAATTTCCTATGTTGATTGCGACTAGAGGTTTTGGTAAGTCATTCATATTATCTCTTTATTCTATACTCAGGGCTTTAATGCTAGATGGTAGGAAGGTAATCATAGTCGGTGGTGGTTTCAGACAGTCTAAGATATTGTTTGAGTATATGGAGAATATGTGGAATAATTCTCCTTTGTTAAGAAGTATGTGCGATCACAATAAAAGTGGTATAAGAAAAGATACAGATAGATATAGTTTAAAGATTAATAATAGTATTATATCGTGTCTTCCATTAGGAGATGGTTGCCTATCTTCTGACACATATATTACTTATAAAAATGGTTTTAGGAAAATAAATGATAGAATTTCCAATTTAATATATGGTAATGGAAAATTTAATTATAGCGATGAATTTTATAATAATGGTATAAAACCAGTAAAAAGAATTAAGACAAAAAAGGGTTTTGAATATAGTGGAACATATAATCATAAAATGAGGGTTTGTAGAAATTCTAATATAGATTGGGTTAGAACGGATGAGCTACAAATAGGAGATAGAATTTTAATAGATAGAAGCGAAAGATGGCATGATGGAAATTTCAATTGTAACGAAGATGAGGCTTATATATTAGGGTCTATGATAGGAGACGGGTGTTGGACAAACAAATATTCGTTACGATTTGCAACTTCAGATGTTGATCACTTTATACCAATTTTTAACTCTGTTTTTCCTAAAAAATGGATTAAATGCTCTAAAAAAGATAAACATCATTTTATTTGTTGTTCTAAAAAGATAAATAAAGACTGGTTAGATTTTTGGGGGATGGAAAAAACTTATGCTATAGATAAAAAATTGCCAAATACAATTTTATCATCATCTAAAAATAATATGTCTGCATGTATATCAGGATTGTTTGACACAGACGGAACTATACAAATATCTAATACAAAAGGTGGAACAGCTATATCTATAACTTTATATAGCACTAGTTTAGAGCTTGTTAAACAAATTCAATACATATTATTACACTATGGAATCATATCTAATTTGAGAAGTAGAAAACGTAAAAATAAGAATTGGAATATAGAATACTCTTTATTATTAACCGGTAAAAATTGTAAATTATTTGCTGAAAAAATAGGCTTTAGATTGCAGAGAAAACAAAATGAATTATTAAGGGGTCTGTCTTTACAATCATGCGAGAAATCTCACGATGATAATATTACTTTTTTAAAAGATATTATGCTAGATATATGTAAAAATAATACAAGTAAAAATAATAAAATATCATATTCTATAATAAAAAGAAAAAAAAATATTACTCATAAATTTTTAGATATATTTTTAGAAGCTTATAACAATATAGATTCGAATGTTGTAGAATTATTAAAAAAATTAGCTAATAAAGATATTTATTATGATAAAATAGTTAGTATAGAAAATGCAGGTAACTTAAATACTTATGATATGCACATTCCTTCAACACATGAATATTGTGCAAATGGATTTTTTAGTCATAATAGTAAGATTAGAGGTCAAAGAGCACACGATATTATTGCTGACGAATTTGCTACTATTCCTAGAGATGTATTTGAAACAGTTGTAGCCGGATTCGGTGTTGTTTCTTCTACCCCAATAGAAGGTGTTAAAATTGCTGCCGCAAAGAAGAAGGCTGAAGAAGAGGGAATTGTTCTAGAAGATGAACAATTAGACCATTCTGGGTTTAGAATACCAAATCAAATAATATTATCTGGAACCGCTTATTACGATTTTAATCACTTTGCCGATTACTGGAAAAAGTGGCGTAGAATAATAAAAAGCAAAGGAGATAGAATAAAGCTCTCAGAAATATTTACTGATGGTATACCTAAAAATTTCAGGTGGCAAGACTATTCTATAATGAGAATACCTTATGAGCTAGTACCAGAAGGATTTATGGACCCCGAAATGGTTGCAAGGTCTAGGGCTACTGTTCATACCGGTATTTATATGATGGAATATGGGGCGGTATTTACAAAAGACTCTCAGGGATTCTTTAAGAGATCATTAATACAATCTTGTGTGCCTTCTATAGATAACATCATAAAAGATGGTAAGGGCAATGATATAAACTTTAATACAATGCTTATTGGGGATAGAAATAAGAAATATGTATTTGGAGTTGACCCTGCTTCTGAAGTTGATAATTTTAGTATCGTAGTTATAGAACTAAATGGAGATCATAGGAGAGTTGTTCATTGCTGGACAACTAATAGATCACAGCATAAAGATATGCAAAAGATGGGTCTATCTACAGAGAAGGATTTCTATTCTTATTGTGCTAGAAAAATAAGAAACCTTATGAAAAGGTTTAATTGTGTTCATATAGCTATGGACGCTCAGGGCGGTGGTATAGCTGTTATGGAAGCTCTACACGATACAGATAAGTTAGAAGAAGGAGAACATCTGATTTGGCCTGTTATAGACGAAGAAAAAGAGAAAGACACGGATGACGAGAAGGGTCTTCACATATTAGAGTTGTGCCAGTTTGTTAAATACGATTGGCTCTGTGAGGCTAATCACGGACTCAAGAAAGACCTAGAAGATAAGATTCTAGTGTTTCCATTCTTTGATAATTCAACTATAGGACTTTCAACGGCAGATGATATATTAAAAGAAAGAAAGTATGATACCCTAGAGGATTGCGTTTTAGATATAGAAGAATTAAAAGAAGAACTTTCTCTAATAGAAATGGGACAGACCCCAAATGGTAGAGATAAGTGGGATACACCCGAAGTTATTCTTGGGGGCGGTAAGAAGAAAAGGCTTAGAAAAGACCGATACTCTTCTCTCTTAATGGCTAATATGGCTGCCCGTATAATAGACAGAACTCCAATCCCAGAAGAATATGGATTCTACGGGGGATTTGCAGACACAATATCTCAAAAACAGAAAAACGCTGATAAAAATATGTATTCTGGACCAGCTTGGTTCGTAGATGGCTCAAAAAACCTATATTAGTGTATAATTATATTGTAATTTGAATACAATTTAATTAAGCAAAATAGGGGGCAATATGTCCGAATTAAACACTTGGTCTAGCATTAATGGCTTTACTAAAGCTCTAAATGAGTATAGTGAAGCTATATCTAGTAGTTTTAATACTAGTAAAAGTTCTGAGGGTCTAAGAACCATACGTCCCGAATTCAATAGAAAGGACTATGACGCTTTTAGACCAAATTCTGCTGTTCCCCAAGATAAGAGAAAATCTATTTCACTCTGCAATAAAGCTTATAAGCAGAATGGTATCATAAAGCAAGTTATCGACTTAATGAGCGACTTTGCTTGTCAGGGCGTTAGGCTAGTCCACAAAAATAAATCTGCTCAAACATTCTTCGAACAGTGGTTTGATAAAGTAGGTGGAAAAGAAAGATCAGAGAGATTTTTAAATAACCTTTATAGATTGGGTAACGTGTTCCTGTATAGAGCCTACACGGATGTTTCCCCAAATATGATAAACTTTATGAAGTCTGTAGCTTCGGACATAAAGATACCTGATTACGAGGTAGATAAGAGTAGAATTCCTTTTCGTTATACATTCTTCAATCCCCTAAGTATAGACATCAATGAGAAGGGCCAGTATGTTGTTAATATATCTAATACAGGAAAGTTTTTCCACAATCAAAATGTCTACCAAATAGAAAACTTAAATCATATTCCAAAACCGGTTTTCGATAACTTACCAAAAACTCTTAGACAGCAAATAACCAATAACGAAAAGAATATAGTTTTGGAACAAGAAAGATTATCTATATACCACTATAAGAAGGATGACTGGGAAGATTGGGCTGATCCAATGATATACCCTATTCTGGATGATATATTCATGTTAGAAAGAATGAGGCTTGCGGATTTTGCCGCATTGGACGGGGCTATTTCAAATATCAGACTTTGGAGATTAGGAAGTTTAGAACATAAGATATTACCTAATAAACCCGCTATTGATAGATTAAGACAAATTCTATCGTCTAATCAAGGGGGCGGTACTATGGAACTTGTTTGGGGTCCAGAGTTAGACTTTAAAGAATCGGCTACAGATGTTCATAAATTTTTAGGGTCTGCTAAATATGACGCCCCACTAAACGCTATATATGCCGGTGTTGGAATACCACCTTCTATGACTGGTCAGGCTAGTAGTGGAAAATCTGGATTTACTAATAATTCAATGTCTTTAAAAACTCTTATAGATAGACTTGAATATGGTAGAATGCTATTAATAGATTTTTGGTCTAAAGAAATAGAAATGGTTAGACAGGCTATGGGATTTAGATATCCCGCAGAAATAATGTTTGATCAAATGTCTATATCAGACGAAAATGCTGAAAAAGCCCTACTAATACAATTGGCAGATAGAAATATAATAAGTGATGAAATGGTAATAGAAAGATTTAAGGGTAGCCCCGAAATAGAAAGAGCTAGACTCAAGAAAGAAACAGAAGATAGAGAGTCCGGAGATTTACCAACAAAAGCTAGTCCATTTCACAATGCTAATTTTGATATGGATATGGAAAAACTCGATAAACAAATCAAATCTACTGAAAAAATCAGTAAAGAAAAAATGGTCCAAAAACCCGCTGGTCCTAATGGAAGACCCATTAAAAAGAAAGATACTGCACCAAGAAAGCAAAGGGTAGCAAAACCAAGAACTTCTGCTACTATTAAATGGGTTAATAATACATGGGACAGAGTTTCCGAACTTATAAATGCCGCATTTTTAAACGAAGTTGGTAAAAAGCACCTTAGACAGCTTAGTAAGGCTGAAATAAAGGACCTGGAATACATAAAGATAGACACTATCTGCGGCTTAGAACCACTATCTGTAGTAGAAGACAAAGACATAATTTTTTCTCTTTCAAAACTCTCTAAAGCCCCTCAAGACCTATTAGATTCCTTAGAAAAACAAGGAATTACATTAGAAAGAATAGGTTTGGAAGATTTTAGACTAGAGTTTATATGCAACTATTCAGAGTACATTTTACTCGATATTTAGGGTTTTTGTGTATATTTTGACAGAGGTAAAAAATGAAAATATTTAAACAAGAGGTAAAAGATGGGCTATCTGAGGCTATTGCTGCCTCTTCTTCTATAGCATATCAATCTGTCATAAAACAGGCTGATAAACCATCTGATGAAAAATTGAAATTATTTACTTCTAAAGCTTATAATCCAGATCAACCAGATTTAGCTTATATAGAAACTATATTAGCTTCTACTGGATGGAACTTAAATGATGATATTTTTGTTCCTTCCGAAATGTGGAAAGCTAGATATACTGCGGTAGATAAGAAATTAAATGTTGAGCATGATGAAGATGATATAGTCGGTCACATAACCGGTTCTTATGTTTCTTCTGGACAAGAAGTTTATTATGACGAAGATATTCCTGATAACTTTGATATTGTAACAGCCGCAGTCATATATAAGATTTGGAGAAAAGAAGAAACAAACAATAGAATAGCAAAAATCTTAAAAGAGATTGGAGAAGGTTTATGGTTTGTTTCAATGGAGTGTTTATTCCCTAAGTTTGATTATGGGGTAATTACTCCGGAAGGGGCCTCAATGATAATTGAAAGATCAGAGGCTACTTCTTATTTGACAAAACATTTAAGAATCTATGGTGGGTCCGGAGAATATGAAGGACACAAAATAGGTAGAGTATTACGAGATTTTACTTTTTCAGGAAAGGGTCTAGTATCTAATCCTGCTAATCCTAGAAGTATAATTTTAAAGTCTTCGGCATCATTTGTAAAGCCGGAACAAAAACAAAAATTCGAAATTGGAGAGAGAAAAATGACAGAAGAATTGCTTAAAGAGCAGTTGAAACTTTCTCAAGAGAAGCTTGATGCCGCACTTTCAGAATTGAAGTCAGTTAAGAGTGATCTTGAAAAAGCTAAAGCAGACGAATCTCAAAAGAGAGAAGAAGCTATCAAACTATCTTCTGAAGCAAAAGACAAAACAATTTCTGATCTGAATACTAAGATTCAAGAAATTACTGAAGTCCTAGCTAAGAAAGATGAATCTATCGTTTCTTTAAATAAAGAAATTGCAGATATCAAAGAAGCTTTGTCAGCTAAAGATGTAGAGCTTGGTAAGATTGCCAAAGCTAACAAAGATGCAACAAGACTACAAAAACTTGTTGATGCAGGTCTAGAAAAAACACAAGCCGAAAGTTCTTTAGAAATTTATGATTCTTTGAGTGACGAAAACTTTGATAAGGTTCTAGAAACCCTCAAGTCTGTTGCTAAGAAAGATTCTAAAGAAGACGACAAGATGAAGAAAGACAAAGCAAAATATAAAGATGATATGGAAGACAAAAAAGAAGGCGCAAAGGCTGGAAAAGAAACTTTTTCAGATACTAATGCAGAAACTTCTTTAGGTTCTAATACTGGCGATGACAAAGGCAAGCTGAAGGTGTCTTTAGCTTCTTGGTTATCTAGTACTATTGGTCTCAAAGATAATAAAGGAGAATAAATAATCATGGCACTTAAAGCTGATAGATATGAAATTCAACACGATATTAGCTTCTACTGGGGTGGTAGCATCGCAGATAGAGGGGGTATCGCTGTTCACGGTGCTACAGCAGGGTCAGGTGCAGCTATGGATCAGGGCGAGAATATCGCAACTTATATGGCTGTAGGCATTGCTAGTGATGCTAGCCCTAGTGGTATACCGTTAGGCGTTCTTATGAACGATGTTGTTAATAAAGACTTAACTAGAACTCACTTGAATGTTTACAAAAACGAAGTTCAATTGGGTGGTAAGGTTACGATACTTAGAAAAGGGTATGTTGTTACAAACATGGTAGACGGTAGTCCTGTTGCTGGTAACGCAGCTTATGTTAGTAAAACTACCGCTGGTAATTTTACAGCTACCGCAGGTAGTGGTGTTCATAAAGTTGGTAGATTTTTGACTGGTAAAGATGCAGATGGCTACGCTAAAGTCGAAGTCAATCTTCCTAACTAATAACAAGGAGAAATAAAAATGAAACTTAATTTAGTAAGGCCAGATGACTCAGTTATTGATCTACTAAGACGTACTGGCGATGCACATGAAGAAACAGCTATTGCGGCTCAAAGAGAGTATGCAGAAGCACTCACAATGCCATTGCGAAAAGCTGTTCTTGTCGGTGGTACTCTTGAAGGTATATTTCAAGGTATTCCTTTAGAAAAAGGTGCTACAGCAGAATATCCTACCGATCTTCTTGCTCCTGGAATGGAAGGTGAGCATGTTGCTTACACCAATCCTGGTCATGGTAGAATCCCAGAACGAAGCGTTGAATCGGATTACATCGCTATTCCGACATACAATATTGCTTCTTCTGTAGACTGGCTACTTCGATATTCCGAAGAAGCTAAGTGGGATGTTGCCGCTAGAGCTTTGGAAGTTATGCGAGCAGGATTTGTTAAGAAAGCTAATGATGATGGTTGGCATACACTTATTGCTGCTGGTGTAGATAGAAACATTTTGGTTTATGATGCTAATGCTCCAGCCGGAATGTTTACAAAGAGATTGGTAACTCTGTTACAAAATACCATGCGAAGAAATGCTGGTGGTAATTCAGCTTCCGGTTTCAGAGGAAAATTAACAGACTTGTATGTAAGTCCAGAAGCCCTACAAGATATTCGGTCTTGGGGTCTTGACCAAGTTGACGAAATTACAAGACGAGAAATTTATCTTTCTGAAAACATCACAAGAATGTTTGGTGTAAACCTTCACGATCTTGATGAACTCGGAGTTGGACAAGAATATCAATTGTTCTTCACAAACGTTCTTGGCGGTTCTGTTGCAGCAGGAGACAGAGAAATTGTTATCGGTCTTGACTTAACATCTAACGATAGTTTCGTTATGCCAATCAAGAAACAATTGCAAGTTTTCCCTGATCCTACACTTCACAGACAACAAAGAGTAGGTTTTTATGGATGGCAAGAACTTGGATTCGGGGTTCTTGATACTAGAAGAGTTATTCTAGGCTCATTCTAACCTAGTTTATAATATGGCGAAGAAGAAAGGCTCTGATAAAATCAGGGCCTTTTTTTATATTCAAAAGTGTATATACTATTGAAAACACATTCATAGGGGGATTTTTTATGTACGGGACTTCTAACTATTTAGAAGAAAAGCTTCTTAAACACGTTGTTCTTAATGTTACTTATACTGCCCCGACCAAAATAGCCATAGCTTTAACTAAAACTCCGGTACAACCAAACCAAACAGGTTCTACAATAAACGAAGTTAATAGTCCTGGATATTTAAGGGTAGAGATAAGTACACCAGCTAATTCTAGTACTAGATGGGATTATAATGCAAATAATCATAAAACCGATCTAGGCCCTGTAAGGAATAAGCTAAATATAACATTCCCAACCCCTACTGGTGATTGGGGTATGGTCTCTGGAATAGCTATACTAGATAGCTCAACAGTTGGGCAAGGTAATGTATTATTTTTTAAAGAGTTAGACCCTCCAAGGATGATCTACGCTGGAGAAACTGTTAAATTCAATCCTGCTAATCTTGGACTATCTATAGAATAATGCCACTAAAAAGTAAAGCACAGTTAGTTGATTTTATAACGGAATATATAACATCTAACGTTAATAGAAGAGTTACTCCAGAAGATATCAGGACAGCCCTGATAGACCTTATAGACTCTGTTCATATATTGACTTCTGGCGAAACTATACTGTCTAATAACCTATCTAGCCCTATTACTAATAATACGGTAGTTGGCGAAGAATCAATGCCATCTGTTATTGGTAGTGGTAATACTTCTGTTGGATACGCTTCTTCTCACTGTAATTTAGTTGGTTACGAAAATACATCTTTAGGTATTTCATCACTAGAAAATAATATTAGTGGGGATTTGAATGTTGCGGTTGGGGCTGCATCTCTAATTAAAAATAAAAGAGGCAACAATAATATTGGTATAGGGGCCTATGCCGGATATTATATTGGCGAAAATGATAGCAATCAGCTTTTTATAGGCTCACATCCAATTGATATGAATTTTGTGTCTACATATCCAAGTGGACATAGTACAGTTGTACCATTAATGAGGGGCGACTTATCTAATTTAAGATTGGCTATTGGTACAAATACTATACATACCGGTGGCACATTACAAGTAAAAGGTAATGTAACACCATCGCAAAGTGGATCAACTGATACATTAGGTACTAATACTTATGTTTGGGACAAGATTTTTGTAAACCAAATAGATTCTGATGGAAGCATTTCTTTAAATAAAAGTTTAACTCCGAGTGGAATAGTAGATATTGGGGCTTCAGGCAATGAAATTAATACTATTAGAACTAAAAATTTATTCGTAACGCAAACTGCAACAATAAATAGTATAGTAAATACTACTAGTATAAGTGCTTATAACAAAAGAATAACTTTAGCAACTAGTGGTACAGACCCGCTAACAAATACACCCAAACACATTTTCACAGATGAACAAATAGATGGCGGGGGCCTTTATATTGTTTCTAGCGGAACTGGATATAACAGAGAATATGGGTTTTCTTTTTCTAAGCCTGATTTTACTCTAACCGATCTTGTTCTTGATAATGTATATTCTAGGGCACATTGGAATTCTGATATAAGTATATCTACCGATCCAGGCAATCACGTAATGACTGATGCCATAAGGGGTAGAGATAAGATAGAGTTACGAAATAATAATAATAATCATATAGGGGTCTTAGGAGATGATTATTCATATTTTGGAAATTATTATGATCCGTATGGCGGCTTTGATTATTCTAATTCTTTAGTAAATAGTCATTCTTTTCTTTCTGCTATTCAAAATATAGCATATCCAAGTGGTGATTCTGTATTTTCTTATTCATCTAATTATATACCAAATAAATTATCAAATTCTTTATTTTGCTATAGTACTCCAATTATTAAAGCTAATGGAATCCAGTTTACTGATATTGAAGCTGGTAGTGAGATATATTTTCTTACCGACCCTTCTGGCTTAAAATGTGGGCTATTTCCTTTTACCGATACTTATGATAGTATAAAAGCGGCATTTAATGTTTATTTAAAAGATAATTCTAATGTACGATTTTCTTCTATAAGTGGACCTACATACTTAGAATTGTCTGCAAATGGCAATGATTTAAATTATGGTTTTCAATTAGAGTCTAATACTACACAAACAAAAGGTAGTTTGTATTATGGCGGAAACAAAGTAGAGTCTTTCATTCTAGAAAGTGGGGAGTTTAATTTACAGACGCCGCTTAGAATAAAAAGCTCATTAGCCCCTAGTGGTGAACTTGGTTATGGCTCTATATATGTAACACCTGCAACTCCTGGTATAGGAAGATCAGAATCTATCTTCTTCAAAGACGGTTCTGGAAATATATTTGACCTACTATCAGAAACTCAGCCAAATAAATTTAATTCAGCATTTGTTTATACTGATGCTAATCAAAATACAGTTATTGGCGAAAACGTAGATAGAAACTTTATACAAACCGTTGAATTTATTGCAATAGGAAAAAATGATTTACGCAACTATGGGTTAGAAGAACAAAATATTTTAATAGGAAATAATTTATCATCTTATACAGATGACAACTCTGTAGGAAGATTGCTTATTGGATATCAAGATAATTATTTTATTAGTTCTAAAATTTATGATGGTAATAATCTTGGATACCTCAAGATTCAAGATGAACTTATTATTCGAAGCTCTTTAGCTAACAATTATAGCACATCTTTGAAACAATTAGACGATGGTGTTTCTAATTTAATTTTAAAGAAAGACGCTTTTCCAGATCATCCACTATTAGATTTTGTAAACATTACATCATTTATTGCCCCATCGGGTTTTTCGCATCAGTTTTCTAATGATATACCTGCTCTTAATATTAAGGGCCACTTAAACCTACATGCTCCAATAAGATTTTGGGACGGAACTTCTATACAAACAGCTAGTGGTATACCAACTATAGCTGGAAATGGTATAGCTTTAACTTATAACCCTGGTACTAAATTAACAACCGCATCTTTAGATATGTCTAACATAACTATAGATAATAACGGTCAATTTGGCTACAACTCAAATATTTTAATTGAGTCAAGCGGCAATGTTAAAAGAACACCAATTTCACAACTATCTCAATTTGTTAATCATTTAAATCCGCAAATGTTTTATGAATGCGGTTTAGGTTATAATTTAGTTGTTTCAAATAATACAGCTATAGATCACTCTAAAAACTGTAATAATATATTTATAGGAAGTGAAGCTGGAGATCAATGCACTTGGTTTACAAATAGCGTTATATTAGGGCCTCAATCAGCTAAAGATGCTTATGTTTCTAATGTTACTTTAGCTGGCGATATATCTTTTGTTTCTATAGGTCATAGAACAGGAAGAAATTCTGCAAATCCAGATAATAGCGTTTTTATAGGACCTTCTGCTGGAGAAGATTCTGATTGTGCTAACGATAGTATTTTCATAGGAAATTCGGCTGGACATAATTCTGGATCATCTAAATCTATTGGTATAGGTGATAATGCATTAGAAGGAGTAAGGGGTTATAACAATTTAGAAATACTGCCAGATAAAGATTTGAATAAACTTCTGAATGGTACTGTATTTAACAAAGTAAATATATGCGGAATTGTAGCTGGCGATTCTTGTGCAGGTAGAGTATCTGTAGGTGGAGCAAGTAGAGTATTTCCAGGTGCATCTTTAGAAGTTTCAGCAAATAGTGATGACGATACTGTAGATTTGCAACAGTGGTATAATTCTAACGGCGATTTAGTCGCCTATTTAGATCAAAACGGAAACCTTGTTCTAAAAGGTACTGTAATAGAAAGTCAAATTATATCTGGTAAGAATAACAAACCAGTTACTATATCATCAAGTCTAGCTTGTGGAAATCAAAACACAGGTGGAAATATGCCACCAGTCGTTACTATTAATCTAAACAACGATTTCTCTAATGACTTTACATACTCTCCACAAGGCTATATGTTAAACTATACTATGCTTTTCCAGGAAGAATAAATGGCAAATTTTGTAAGAACAGTAAGTAACAATTTACATTTTGGAAGTGGTTATATATCTTCTATTAGTACCTTTACGCCACCGCCTTCTGGTAATTCTAAAACATATACTAAATCACTAGCACCATCTGTTATACTTTATAACACAACGCCACATTCTGGAGTTTTGGGTTATCAATATTTTAATAATCAGGATGGTTTACTTTTAGCTGCAATTAAGAATCCGTTAGACCCATCTGGGGACCTTGTTCCAGATGTAGATTTAAACCCTGTTTCAAGCGGTGTTGTTAATATACTTACGACAAACCCTTCAAGCTTTTTTGTTAGAAGAACTATAGATATATCAAGTTCTAGAGCTTCTAGATTAATGATGTATTTAAAACTAGATACAGAAGAAACACCAACAGTATTAAGAGATAAAAGAGTAGTTTATAACGACAATGATAATCCTATTAGTGGGGTTTTAACTCCGGTCAGTGGTTATCCGGTGGATTCTAAGGTTGCCTTTAGAATATTGGCGAATGAGCAAACCGTCTATACGGTTACAAGTAGTTTTGAGGGCTATATTAATACTACGTTACCTGCTACAACTACACAGGTCACATTTGAGACTTATGATACAGCCCTGCCAACATTAACAGCGGTTGATTCTGGGGTCTTAGGGTCTGGTACTTACTTCAAACAGCCCAATTATACAGTTTTGTTTAATGATCTTAAAATATATATACCTAATACTCCAAGTATACCTATATTGAATAATACTAGGGCTGGTACTTATGAGTTTATTGAATACAATAATTCTGCATCACTATCTATAGATAAGTGTAATCCTAGTGGTATTTTTGAAAATATAATAATAGGGCAAATTGAAAACGGTGTGCCGGTAGACTATTTTGTTGTTGGGGATAAATTCAGACAAGAGGCTTATCCTAATTTGAGGCCCCTTAACGCAAATAGAAATCTAGCTCTTAGGTTCGCTACACCAAATTATAATAGTGTCGATTTTAATAGTAAAGTAGAGCTTTTGCTAGAAGTAGAGAAGATAGATACAAAAGATGCAGAGTACTTTAGATCAGCTAATTTGAACGATTACTCTGTAAATACCTTCTATCATGGTACGTTTGATTTCATCAAAATGTCTTGTGAAACATCAACTTCTAGCTTTCCAACTACAGTAGAAAGTGTATCTACAATTAGTGGATCAAATAAACAATCCGTTTTTGTTAAAGGCGGCTTGATAGTTTTTGACGTTACTTCCGCAGTAAAAGATGCGGTTATAGCTGGTCAAGAATCTATAAATATAATAATTAAATATGACATACCCGATCTTGGAAAAGAAGATAAATATAAGTATGTTGTATATAATGTGGGTAATAAAGCCCTAAATAAACCTAGACTAAGATATACTAAACGCCAAAATATTCCGGATGTTGTTTGCGAAATAGACGAAGATGACGATGACGAGCAAGGTTCTGGTGATACAGGTGATGATGACGATGACGATGACGATAATGGTGGTCTAGTTGATTTACTATAGGGGGTGAAAAATGACTTGGATAGATAATATTTTGTTAGCCCTAAGAGTTTTACTAGGCGATATGAATAAAGAGAAATACAGCGATGAATCACTACAGAATAATTTAGTGGTAGCCGCCCAATTTGTCTCTATGGATACAAAACACATTAAACAGTATAACGTATTTTTGCCCTTTGATATATTACCCTCACCAGAAGATGATAAAGATTTTTTATTGTTGACAACTCTAAAATCTGCTTGTATGATTACAAACAGTGAATTTAGAACTATGCTAAACAATGGTGGCGGCAAAAGAATTACAATGAAAGATGGTATGTCTGAGATAACTGTAGACAACGGTTTGCAGCTAACGACACTTAGTAAAATAACTTCAGATTTATGCACTAAATATGCAGAAGCTTTATTTCAATACAATTTAGGTCAGAGCGGAGAAATGGGCGTAGTAATATTAGGACCTCATACAGATAATAATTTAAACCAAGCATTTGAGCTTATTTATGACAGGAGCGTATTTTAATGGCTAATTTAAGAACAAAACAACAATTACTGGATACGATAGAGGCAAATATAGCCGATAATAATGCTGGTAGTATTTCTGCGGCAGATATAAGAAATCCTATGTCTGATCTTACATATTCTATTAATTCTATAGTTGGAAGTGGCGATCATAATACAGGGTTTCCGTTTGTTAATAATGTGAGAGCTAAGAAAACTGGTGGAGCTAATGGATTTTTCATAGCAGAAGGTGGTGTTAATTTTCCTAATGGTGGTGGAGATCAAACATTAGCTTATCCAGGTCCAAGCGGAATAGATCACAACGATTTACTTAATAGAAACAATATTGATTCTCATCCAGGATTTCTAGATTTAGGTGGAACTAGAAGTATGACTGGAAATCTCAAGATGAATGGAAACTATGTTTCTGCATCTGGTAGTTTAACACCTACAAGAGGATTGAAATTTGAATATCTTCCAAGTGGAGATAAAATAACGGTTGGAGAAAATACATCTTTAAACTTCCAAGATGGCTCCCAAATGAAATCTGGAAGAGGTCTAGCTAAAGCTTGGATAAATTTTGATGCATCAAGCGGAGTTGTGGTTAATAGTTATCATAATGTTCATTCGATAGAAAGGGTCGCTACAGGTAAATTTAAATTAACTATACCTTCCGGAGTATTGAAAAATCAACATTGCGTTGTTTTTGGCCACTCTAACTCAAGAGATGCCGCAGGAACAGCGGAAGATTTTGATAGAAACTATATAGGTTTAGTAGATAGAACTTTTACTGGTAGCGGAACGGTTGTTATTAATTTTCAAGTTCTTAATGAAGCTAGTCAGTATGTAAACGCAGAAATAAACGATATGGTTGTATTTGGATATGATGTTGATGAACCCGCACAATCAGATATTATAATAATTGATTAAAAATGGATATTAAAATATTTAATCGCGTAAAAGAAACAACTAATATAACGGGCCTTGTTGATATAACGTTAGAAGGTCCGGTATCTTCTCATTCCGCATTTTCCGATCTATATGTAGATGGGGATAGGCTATTCTATGGAATGGTTAGTGAAACTTCTTACGAAATTGGGTACGGCACATTTATAGAAGATAACGGGAATTTCTCTATTAGTAGAGATATTATCCTAAGTAATAGTAACGGTGATACTAATAAAGTAAATTGGGCCGCCGGTGAAAAGCATGTTTATGTTACATATCCGGCAGAAAATTCTCTATTCTCATTAAAAGGTTTAGATGCTAGTCATAATATAGCCAATGGTAATATACCAGCGTTTGATTCAGATAATGTCTTAATACCTGTTTCTGGATATTTTTTAGATGGGTCTGGATTACATCTTAAAAATAATTTGTTATCACCGTCTGGCGATAGTATTATTTATAATGGTTATTTTAAAATACCAATGCCTATTGCGTCTGGAGACGCTGTAAATAAAGGTTATGTAGATGCTATAGGATTTCCAACCGCTTATACTCATCCAAACCATAGTGGCGATATTACTTCCGTTGGAGACGGATTAACAACAATAGTTGATAATGCAGTTACAACTAGTAAGATAGCTAATAATGCAGTAACTACAGAAAAAATTCAAAATGATGCTATTACTGGTCCTAAGATAGCTGAAGACGCTATAGGAATGGACCATATTCTATGTGATTCTGTGGATGACTGTCAATTAACCAATACAACTGTAGTTCCAGGTCTTTATACGTTTACAACAATCGGTGTAAACCAAAAGGGTCGTATAACTTTTATAGATAATGGAAACATACCAAATATAGGTATTGGTCCTACTGGTCCAGTAGGTCCAGCAGGTGGCGGCCCAACTGGATATACTGGTGTAGCTGGTGCTAAAGGTGATACAGGCCCAGGTGGTGGGGCTACTGGTCCTATAGGTCCTACTGGATTATCTGGTCCTACAGGATCATTAGGACCTACGGGTTATACTGGACTCAAAGGTGCTACAGGTGTAAACGGTGTAGGTGTAGAAGGTCCTAGAGGTCCTACAGGTTATACTGGACCACAAGGTATATCTTCTACTCTATCAATGAGCGCTAGAACTATATTAGGAAATTCTAATACCAGCCCTGCTGTTGCACAAAATTTAGCGCCAGTAACAGCTAGAAGAGTTGCTAGAGGAAATCTTCTTGGAGATTTTAATACAGCGAGTCATTTTGGCGGAAATCTTACAATTAATTTAGACAATGGTTGTTTTCAAATTATTGGTTGCGGCACTAATTTAACTATACATTCTTTAACAGGAACAAAAGTTACAGGAGATTCTTTTTGTTTTTATTTTAAAAATAATACAGCTAGTAATATAACAATATCTAAAAACAATTCTAATTTTAAAACCCTAGAAGGATTCACTTGGCCAGTTAGCTTGCCTCCAGCCGCTATATTAAGAGTTGAATTATGCATAGGAAGTAGTGCCGATAATATACCAGATGTTTTAACTTATTCTAAGGTTGTAGATTAATGTATGGGCCTCCATTTCAGACTATGCTTATTAATAGACAAAAAGGTGGTTGCTTATGCGACGGTGAACCTAGTCTGAGTGGCATTGATTGGACAATAAAATGGGATATTATTACTGCAAATGATAGTGGTAATAATTTCGTATATAATCCCCCATATTCAGGAGTCGTTGAATTTGTAGAAAATAAACCGGAATATGATTTTTATTATGATTATGATAATGTAACTTATCCAAATCTTCCAAATTATCTATGTTGGAATTGTGGGAAATACATGGTTATCTTTAACATAAATCGTAGTTGGGATAATAATCTTTGGCCTTGTAATCATGCAGCAAACTCAGATTCATTTCTATGCGGTTTTCTACAACAATTTTATAGAGGCTATATTCAAGTTGCTGACAGAATTTGGGGAACTAACCCTCAAAAAACCAGTAATATATATTCTTTATGCACAGACAATCCAAGCGGAGTTATACGATGGTGGGAACCATCATTAGGGTATGTAGATTATAGAATAGATGAATTAGGAGAACTTAGGCAAGTTGTTGAACTTCCATGTAGTGACACTATTATTGGAGATATTACTTATACTAAACTTGAATTTATGCGTTCAAAAATTTTTGATTTTGCGTTACAAGCTGGACAAATAGGGGATCAAGGGGCACAAGATTTTCCAAATATGGCTGGAGATATTATAGACTTACCTCATAACAGTTTTTTAAATGATAGTCATGTTTGTACTCACCCTACTAAAAACATAACTTCTCCGCTTGATATAAAATTTGAAGATGATTTACTATTAGAAATAGATCTATACGACAAAATAACGGAAGAACACACAGAATGTAATCAATACGATTTAAGTGGGTCTTGTACCGGCGTTATATCAGTAGACAAGCCCTGTTATTTATTTGTTCAAGACTATTCTTTACAAGCAGAAACTGAATCAAGGTTTTATTTTAAGGCTGGAAATATAGATTTTGGAATTTTCCCAGAATATCAGTCTGGTCTAAGCCCCTTCTATTTTAACTCTAAACGCTATGCTTATATAGAACCAAGTCAACCGCTTAAATTTCAAGCTAGTTATGAAACAACAAAAAATAACCTAAATGCCAAACTTGGTATACAGTTTGGTTTAACCAATACCTGCCCCGACTATGTATTTCCGAAATCTGTACAATCAGGAGTTTCTTTATCTAGCACTAATATAAATGTAAATTTTTGGGATTCTAGTGGATGTGGAACTAGTCAGCATCCAGCCTGTAGTGCCGGACAATTTGTTGAAATTAGTGGTTTATTAACTGTAAATAACAAAACTGTTGTAAATACAGATGTATTTTTCTATTCAGAAATGTATAGACCTATAAAAGAGTTTTATCAGGTATTCATAGATAACCAGCCGGTATCTCATAACTATAGTATAGGCGGTGGTTCTAACTGCGATATGATATTACAAACCGATGAATCTAACACTGTGATTACATCTGGTCAGCACCCTATACTTATTAGAGCTACAAATGAAGACAACTTATATCATGCAAGTGGATATCTTAATGTAGATTTCAATTTTTCTAAAGCTATTTGTTGTAGCGATTTTGGTTTTAGAGTATTTAGAGAAGGGGGTCAACTTAAAATAGAAGTTTTAGGAACAGACCCTATATCGTCAGTAGAAGTGGCTTGTGTCTCTAGTACTGGAAGTAGACTTAGTTGTAATGATATATTTCTTAGGACAGATATATATAGAGCCACATGTGCAGATGCATGTGGAAAGATTTATTTTAAATATGCCTATATAGACTCTGAAGACGATGTTAGATTTTCAGACGTTTTAACATTAAACTGGACTCAAGTAGATTTACCTTATAATTTGACTACTGGTATATATGATATGCCAATAACAGATGTAGATTGTACAACATTTGTAAATCCTTATTCAAACGTAGATTATGAAGACCTTCTATTAGTTAAAAGGGGTGGTTTTAATGCTATAATAAATACTAATATAGACAATTCTGGTGGTGGTGGAACTGCTATTAATAGTTTTACTCTACCTTGTAAGAGGTCTAATAGTCCGGATGCAGTTTGGATGTGTGTTGATTTCAAAGGCGAAGAAAGTTTTGACCTATTAGATGATTATTTAAATATTGGTACTCCATTACCTGCGGATTCATGGATTCTACTAACAGACCCAAATATTGATATAACCTATACATATACAAGCCTTGCTGCCGGACTTAGAGAAATATTAATAACAAATGTTTTTCCAGCTATATTAGTTTATGAGCCAAATCAAAACACATATTATTCAGATTATTGTCAAGACGATTATATTCAGGGTTTTTCATACGGTAACGGAACGCCAACTTCAAAAGATAGAAATAAACTAGTATCTATTGCTAATTTTGGCCCTGGATTTAGACTCAAAACCGGCACTAATAGATTTAAAGAATTGTTTTATAATTGTGTTAATTTACATAGTGTTAGTATAGACCTATTTAATAATAATACACTGATATATAACTTTGGAATTAAAGTCGCCCTAGATTTAAGTTACATATTTTGTAACTGTAATGAATTTCATTTGTTCACAACTCCGATATGGGTACATACCCAATTAAGAAGCTTATGTGGTGATTGTAGTACTATTCATTATTTAGATTATCCAATGCCATCAAATACTAGTTATTCATTTTATAACACTAAATATAATGACGGATTTGTATCTACATGGTGGATGGGCTACAATACAGATATGTCTTATATGTTTGGAACAGATAACACTGATGGTTTATATGGAAAGTTTAATCAACCCGTTAATGGTTGGGCTGTTTATAATGTTACTACTATGGCAGGAATGTTTCTTAATAATAAAAGTTTTATACAACCTATAAATAATTGGAAAGTTCATAGTTTAACAAATGCGGGGTTTTTTATGCATGGTAAAAGTTGGCAAGATTTTCCAGGAGATAATGATACTCAAAAGAAAATTGCTGCAACCAATTGGATGGATTCCGTATACAGGTCATGGCCTACAGCTAGATCATTACATAAATTAGTACCAATAAGTTTTGGAGATATTCCTTTCTCAGATAATAGTGCCGGTTATTTTAGTAGTATTAGTCTAGGTGGTAGAAATATTCTTGGAGTAAAAAATAACGCAACATTTAGTTTTCCATTAAATTTTTATGATTGTTATAGTAATAGTTATAATTTATTTAGTATAAGTAGTAATGGTCATTTAAGATTTTTATTAACTGATACAGATTGTAATGAATTAGGTTTTTTTGCCGGTGAAAAAACTTTATTAGATATGCCACCGGTTATAATACTTCATGTTGATAATGGTTTTGTAAGATTAAAGGGTTCTTATACATGGGAAAGTGAAGTTGACGGAACTAAGACTTATATATACCCTATTACTGCTGGTGGTAGAATACTTATAAATGATCTTGGTAGTAATATACCAGAGATAGAAGTTAATGATAATTTTCAATGGGCTATATCTGATGGTGGATTATGGGCTGTAAGCGGACAAGTTGTGGAAAATACTAATAATTCTAATAGTTGGTATTGGTCTACTATAAATCTTGGTGGGTCGTGGACAGGTGCTGCTAATGGACGAAAAGGTTGTAAGGGTGAATATTATACAATGTGTCCATTTGATGTAACTATATCCACTTTACCTTCTAATATAACTAAACTTTATACAATAAACGGATTTACTCCTAGTACAAAAAGTGTATGGCTTAGTGGGGTAGACCCTTATAGTTATCAACCATTTGGTATAACACATTTAACAACTACTAGTGGATCATTTTCTATAGAATCTAGAATAAAAACACGACCACTACATAATCTTGAAACATGTAGGAATGTTGGTCCTGTACCATTTTAAAAGGTGAAATATGAAATTATATAATAGAATAAAAGAAACAACAACAACTTCTGGTTCTGGTACTATGAGTTTAGCCGGTGCTGTACAGGGGTTTTCAAGATTTAATACTTACTATACAAATGGTGATACATTATTCTATTGTATAGTATCTGATGTTGATTATGAAATAGGTAAAGGGACGTATAACTCAAATACTGTATCTAGAGATCAAGTTTTAAGCTCTACAAACAGTAATAATAAAGTTAATTTCCTTTCCAACACTAAACAGATATATGTTACCTATCCAGGAGAGAAAGCTGTATTTTCTAAAGAAAATTTACAGAATAATACATTTTTAATTCATTCTACTAGCGGAGTTATTAATTCTACTGGATTAGAATGGAAACCTAGTGGTATTGTTATTGGAAACGCTATGTTTAAGGCTTCTGGAAATGATATTATTATTAGAAATAAAGAAGATACAGCCTCTGGAGTGTTAAAGGGGGACGTAAGAACAAATAGATTATATGCACAAAATAATACTTCACTTGTTTTTGAGTATTATACTACAAATACTGATTTTGGTACAATAGATAATTTTAGACTTGCTGGCGACGTTAGTAATAGCGGTGTTGTTCTTAGTTATATAGATGGAGATTATAATATACCTATTGGTTCAAACCCAATTGATATGCTTCATTGTAATAAATATCTTTCTGCCGATAAAATTCAGTGTAATTTATTAGCTTTTCCTAACGCTGGTAGTTATGTAGCTAGTAGTGGAGACCCTGCTATTATAAGAACTAGTTCTACTCAATTAAAAATTGCAACTAGAGATGGTGCTAACGATTATAGAGATTTAAGATGTAGAAATTTGTCTATAGATAAACTAACCTTTATGATTAATTTACCCACAACTAATCCGCTTTCATCTGGTATTTTATGGAGTGATAGCGGTGTGTTAAAAATAAGTCAAGGTATGGAGGTATAATGTTGAAAATAAATAATAGAGCAAGAGAATTAACTTCTTCTGTAGGTTTAGACCCTATACTACTTCAGGGCGCTGTAACTGGATTTACAACGTTTTCGTCTTTTATGAGTAATGGAGACGAAACTTATTATTTTCTACTATATAATGGTGGCTATGAGATAGGTATTGGAACGTATAATTCCAATAATACACTATCTAGGGATACTGTAATATATAGTTCTATAATTAATCAAAAACTTGATTTACCGAATGGTCAGAAAACTATCTTTTGTACTATTCCTGGTGATTATTCTATAACAACCCAACAAGATAACACTCAAAATTCTATAGCAGTTTTTAACGAAAAAAATATTATATCAGGGGGACCTTTAAAGGTATTAGGGAGTGGTGTTGCCTATATAAGGTCAGTTAGTGGAGAATTGTATTTTGAGAATAGTAGCGGTAATTTAATTCCTTTGAGGTTTTCTAATTTACAGGGTGATACTATTGTTAGCGGGGATTTTGATTTTGATATTAGTCATAGTGGGGTCAATACTTATATACAGCTTACTAATCCGTGTGGCCCAGATTTTTATTGTGCAGATATTGACTATTTTAATAGTGGAATAATGCAAGAGCCTTTTATTTTGGGGACTACAAAACAAAGTAGAAGTGATTTTATAAGATTAAGTTCTGTCAGCTATTCTGAAAATGATATTTTTAAAATATATAGTTCTAATTTTGATGATTTAATACAATCTAGCGGAAATGGTATAAGTTTTGGTATAGATAATGTAATAAGTAATGATTCTTTTACATGCGGAATTTTTAATGGGGCCGTTGGAAAACATTCGTCTTCATTTGGGTTTAGGGCTTTAGTAGTTGGTGATGATAGCACTTCTTATGGAAATAATTGTTATTTAAATGGTAAAGGTAGTTTACTAATAGGTAATAATATTATTGTTTCTGGAGATAATTCCTTAATAATAGCTAATGGCATAAAAAATGATATTACTGGATGTCTTTCTAATGGATATATACATATAGATTCTTCAGGATTAGTTAATATTAGCGCCGCATTTTATAGTTTAAGCGGTCTTATAGCCGGTGGCGCTATGAAAAAAAATTGTTTTACATTTGTGGATGATGCTTCTATACCAAAAATAGTCTATAGAGAAAATGATAATTATTATTATTTGAATCTTATACAAGATATGAATATAGATAAGACTTTAATAATACCAGAGGGCGGCCCGTTTAATTATGTAACATCATTTGAAGATTCTGGATTGAATTTAGTATATAATGGCGTTCAAGATATAACTATGTATCTATATGATTTAACTAAAGACACCAGGGTTGTTCAAATGGGGTCAGGAGATATAATTTTTGCAAGTGGTACTCAAATTCCAAGAAATCTAAATAATTATACTAGAACAAAAGGTAGATACTCTCAGGCACTATTATCTCCTTATGGTGGACTTGATGTGATTATAACAGGAGATTTAGAATAGTGTTAATTAAATCTGCAAGGTCTTTACAGAAAATAGAAGATATTACTGCATACGTTAAAAACGGCGATGTATATGAATCAGCATCTATGAAAAGCGTATATAAAACCATTTATAATACTATGATTGGTTATATAAATGGTGCAGATTATAATAATGGTAGTATAACGTATTTGTATAAAGATAATTCTGGGACAGTATTAGATTTCTTTCAATTTAATGCTCAATATGATTATCAGCTACCATCTAGTATATTATATAATACAAAACATTGGGTTACAAATAAAAAACCCTTTACTTGTATCCCTGTATGGAATTCGCATCAAAGAAAATGGGGGCATAGAGGGTTTTTAATAACAAAAAAGCACATGGTATATCAGTATCACTCTACTATACCTAGCATTGGTACAAAAGTATTGTTTTTAGATGAAAATAATCAGAGGGTTTATAGAGATATTGTCGATAGATATTCATTATTTGGTAGTCCCTCTCCTGGCAATGATAGTGGTCTTGTAAGACTAGATTCAGATGTACCATCTAGTATTGTACCAGCTATGTTTATAGGATATCCATTACATCATTTTATTGCAAATAATACTAATAATAAATATAATGGAAATTATACAAACACTAAAAATATAATTTATGACCCTTTTTGTACTATGCATACCCAATATAGAAGATGTAATTGTCAAACGTTTGGTATAACTTATGAACCACCTAATAGTCTTGTTCAAGGTTGGGGGGTACCAAATGGAGTATATGATTTTACATATTCCTTTAAAAATGAAAATTTAGGACCAAATTATCGTTTAAAAACGTATCTAAACCCTCCAAATAGTATTTGGTCAGATAGATCTATACTTGGTGATTCAGGGCATGTGAAAGGATTTTTTTATGGTGATAGATATGTTCTTATTACTAAAGAAACTAGTGTTTCTTTAATGGAAGAGTATGAAGGCGACTACACGGTAGGAACTTCTTATGTCCGATATAAAGACAAAATAGATGAATGGGAAGGTGCTAATGCAGACAATTATAGACCCGAATATCTTACTGTTTATAGTGTATAATTCAAATATATTTAATATTTTTAATAGATGAGAGAATAATATGGCGTACTATATAAACCCAAAAACCTCTGGAAATTATCCATTATCTTATGATAAGGAACCACAAGGTTCTGTTGTTATAAATTTTGGGAAAGCCAGTATTAAAAGTGAGATCGAGCTAGATGTCCTAAAACCCCAAATAAATCTCTTTGTTAAAGAGTCTCCTGAGCCAGTTTGGAAAGATCAATGGTTCTGGGGAGGGTCTGGAATCTATTAGATTCTATATAAATAAAAACGGCGATATAAATAGCGCCGCTTAATTCGTAATTTAATCCTTTGATTCTCTATAATTAATTATTAGATAAAGAATTATATTGTTAAAAACTCGGTTTGTCAAGTGTTTTACCCATGTAGACCAAATTTTTCGGAAAATAGTTTATGATTACTGACGACGAAGTAAACTCCCTAAAAACCATTTGGAAAGAATTGGCCGATCAATCCTACGATATTTTCGGCTCAGAGGTCGAATTCTTTTATCGTAGAATTAAAAGCGACGAAAGCCTTATCGAGAACAATATTTTTAATTCGGTTAATATAAAGGGTAAAGAACCCTCTAGATTTTATCTGGAAGAAGATACTTCGGAAACAATAAAGGTTAAATTATACTGGAAAAGAAAAGAGTGGAATAGAATAGTGGGCGATATTACTATTCCTGATAATGGCCTATTAATGCTCTCAAAGATAACAGATTACGAAAAGATAAAAGACGCTATTTATGCAGAATTTAAAAATAGTACAGATGTTTATAAACTAACTATGTCGGCTAAACAAATACCGCATAGCTTTAATAGTGACAAATATGTTTTAACTATTTGGGAATACTAATGACTAATATAAGTATAAGAATTAAAGATAGTAGTAGTAGTATTAAAAATAGAATAGAAGAAAGTGTAGGGTTTTTTATAAACAGGCTACTTAATAAAAAGAAGAATTTAATAATAGCGGATATAAGACAACTAATATTTAATTGGGTTTTTAAGCAACCAGAAATGCAAGATATACTATTGGGTCCAGCGGGTAATTTAGGGCCGCAACTTGGTATACCAATTGGAGAAGAATCTTTTATAGTAAACAAAATATGCTCTGCCGCAGCAAGGTCTTTTTCTATAAACATAAAGAATTTAAATAGTGCAAATCTTGGTACTTTATCAATGAATTTTGGCAACTATGCTTTTACAGAGTTTTTAGAAATGCCAGAGGGATTTATTGTTACCGAAAAAGGCGTTGTTTTACACTGGATGGATTGGATTTTAAATTTTGGCTTAGTACCTATAGTATTGGGCTATCATTTCAAACCAATAGAAGGTAAGGGTAGATCAACAGGTGGTATTATGGTTAAGCGTGGTGCTTGGGGAGTTCCTTATACTTATTCTGGTACGCCTACAAATAATTTTATAGTAAGGGCTTTTCAAGACCCGAATAATGATTCAGATATACAGAATGTTTTAAGTAGGTATTTGTAATGAATGACTCTCCAGAACTAAAAGGTATAGCTTCTGTAAAGTATAATACAGCATACAATGAAGTAGAGGATAACCTTATTTCATTCTTCGATTGGGGTCTACTTAATAAAGATAATTTTTTTAATGTACAACGAAATCAAACGGTTTCATCTTTGATAAACCAATACGGTCCAGAGCCTTTTGATTTTTACACGAAAAAAGATGTAAAACTATCTACAGACGCTAGCCTAATGAGTCCGCTAAACAACCAAGCTATACCTAAAGGTTTAATATGGTATGGATTACATGATAATTGGGTTTGGGAGAGTGGCGTATCTGTTGCTTCTGAGGTTTCTGAACCTATAAAGGTTTCCGGAATATATGTAAATAATGTATTTTACCCATCCGGAGTTACTGGTCAATACGAGCACTTTATAGATTACAATAATGGCCAAGTAGTTTTTAAGAATCCTATCGCTTTAACTAGCAAAGTTCAAGTAGAACATTCGTTCAAATGGATAAGTGTTCGAGGTTCTGATGTTTTAGAATCTATAAGAAATATTGGAGACGAAGTTAGCGAATTTGACTATAGAATGCCACTTATATGCATAGATTCTCCAGAAAGAAAACAGTCCGGATTACAGCTAGGTGGAGGACAAATACTACATTTTGATGTATTTTTCTACTGTTTTGCTTCTACAGATGATATGTGTGAACGCCTTATGGATATAATTAGCTTCCAAAATGATAGAACTATATATTTTTATAATAAGAATTTTATGATTTTAGATGATGGCTTTCCGTTCTTAAATAACGGTAAATTGAGGCAAAATGCCAAAAACTATAGAGAATTAATAGTTTCTTACCCAGGCTATAAGGCACAATCTTACAATACTAGTAGTATTAAGAGTAATTTTAAGAGGGCTTTCTTTAAATCTGGGGTCGTTAGGATGATGCTAGACTTGAGGAAATACAATATATAATGTGTATAATACAATGAAATTTAGTTTTTAAAAACGGAGAATTCGAATATGTCTAATTTTAGAATAATTTATGCTTGCCAAGCTGTAGGTATCAAACCATGTTATAATAAAGATGGTACGACTATCAATGGTGATGCTGTTACATTAATGCATGGTATTCAAAGTGCTGGTATTAATACTCAGTTTCCAATTGATACAGTTTTTGAATATGCTATGAGCCAAGTTTATCAAAACATTGAAAACATTGCTGAAGTAGAAGTTACTTTAGAGAAGGTTTTTGATGGATATCCACTGATCTATCACATGGCTACAAAAAACTCAAATGGTACTAATCTACAAGCTAGATCAAAAGCAAGGTCTTGTTTGAGTCTTGGTATTTATCCAGATGACAAAGAATTTGTTACTGGTGTTGCCCCAGTAGAAGTTTATTGCTCAGGCATGTATGTTGGAAATATTTCTTATAATTTTTCTACAGATGGTAATTTTACAGAATCTGTAACACTTGTAGGTAATTCAAAACAATGGTTTAGTGAAAATCCTACAAATCCTTTAGGTCTAACTGGTACTGCTGTTACTGATGCAACATTTATGATCGGTGGTTCAGGGGATTATCCTACTAACCTAGATTTAAATAGAACTTTAGCAAATGCTGGTGATTCTACAGAAGCCTTTAATAGATTCAAAGGTGGTGTACAACGAAGACAATACTTCAGGCTTGATATGTCTGAAATTCCTGTATCTATTTTTGGTGTTGGTGTAACAGGAAATGGTAATGCATATACAGGAGTCTATCCTAATGGACAGCCAAAAGTTCATATTCAAAGCATTAGTATTTCCGCTGACTTTGGTAGAGAAGATATTTTTGAGTTAGGAAGAAAAGAACCTTACTATAAAGCTTCTAATCCTACCGTCGAAGTTACTTGTGATTTTGAAGTTATTGCTACATCCGGAGACTTTATTAATGCCCTAGAAGCTGGAGACCCTGCTCTTGCACTAACTCCTTATAGAGGCGATAATACTAAAGAAGAAACAATTAAATTAGCTATCCATGATGGTACATACTTTGATCTTGGAAGAAAGAATAAACTACAATCTGTTTCTTATGGTGGGGGAGATACCGGTGGGGGTAATGTTAGCCTAAGCTATAGCTATAGAACTTATAATGATTTAAGAATCTTAGCACCTTCTGATCCAGGTAGTGGGGTTATTCCTTATTCTGGTCCAGAACTAGCTATTGTAACTGATATCCTTACTTAATAACTTTTAGGATCACAAAGGATTAAATATGAAAAACGATTTAGCTCCCTGTCGAGGTCCCTATGGATCATATAGATAGGGAGCTTTTTCTTTATAGGATACTTAGGGGTGTTGTAGACTATAAAAATATAAGAATATTACCCCCAACAAGAGAAGTTTATTATCGCTCCTGCGAGTTTTATATTTCCCGATATGAGAGTTATGTAAATAGGGGCCTAATGACACAATTAGACCTAGAAGAATGGATGAATGAAACCGGATATTGGACAAAGAGCGACGATGACGAAATAGAAAAGTTTAGGACAATGATAGAAGATACTAAACTTAACGCCTTTGAAAGAAGGTCCGACAAAAACTCTTTAAGGATGGCAAAAACCCTAGTTAAAGATGTAGAGTTTAAAATAAAAGAACTGTTTGAGAAAAAGGCCGCATTCTACAGAGATACCTGTGAGGGCATGGCCAATACGGATAAAACCGTATACATAATAGAGAATACTTCTTTTGTTAAAAACTCAAAAAAACTGCATAAGTATGAAGAAAACATAAGGATGAACGTGTTACCCATATATTACAGTTATATAGTAGATGAAGATATCATAAGAGATATATGTAAAAATGAGCCTTGGAAAACTATGTGGGGGATTAGAAAAAATACTAAAAGGGGTTGGTTTTCCTTTCCAAAAAGAGAAATGACTAGTTCCCAAAGGATGCTGATAGCTTGGTCACAAACCTATGATAACGTGTATGAATCTATGGAGAGTCCTACAGCAGACGTAATAAGTGACGATTTTTTGTTAGATGGTTGGTTTATAAAGCAATCTAAGAAGAGAAAAACAAGTTCAGAACAAGAAGATATAACAGGGGGAATGAGCGATAAAGTTAAGAATTCCCAGGAGGTTTTCAAGGTTGTTGGATTAAATTCTGAAGAAGCTAGGCGTGTTAATAAGGCTAATACACCAGAGGCTTCTATAGTGAAAAAACAAAGAGAGGCTATTTTAATGAGGAATGGAAAGTTAAATGAGTGATTTTGAGAAAAATAGAAAGATGTTTTCCGACTATAGGAAAATAAAAGAAGAGAGGCATAAGGCGATGTCTTACGACTCTCTAAGAGAAAGAATGAGCAATAGAATTAAGACCACTATGATAGGGGCTATTTCTTCTATTGAAGAACATTTTGGGTTTTTGTGGGGCTATGATGAAAAAACCCCGACAAAAAGCCAGCAAGATTTTAAGAGGGTCTTTGAAGAACTTAGAAAAGAAATATTGGACAAGGGGAATAATCAATTAAGATCAATTGATGCTGATCTTTGTAATTATAATATAGATAAGAAAGAAATAAAAATAGTTTTACCGGTTAATAGGAGAGGAAATAATGAGTGATAAGAAAGAATTTGAGGTCGGCGGAAAGAAATATAATGTTGTTACTCCGTCTCCAAAAGTTATACAAGAAGCTAGTGTGACATATTCTGTTGAGTTGGCTAATTGCTTAAAGAGGGGTGTTCAATCGAAATCCCAAGTATTAAAGTTTCTATCTGAGAATGGCGTTTGGGATTCTAAAAAAGATAAGGAAGAAAGCGATATAAGAAAAGAACTGGATGATTTGGAAGTTAAAATTTGTAGGGGTGGTAGACAGTCGTTAAAAACTGGTAGAGAAAATGCTCTTAAAATGAGAGACCTAAGAAGAAGGCTCACTACTCTTATTTCTGAGAGGCAATCTTATGAATCTAATTCTGCCGAGTCTCTAGCTGATAATGCTAGATTTGATTTTTTGGTGGCGTCTTGTACTTTTAATGAAAATGGTACAAAGGTTTATCAATCATATCAGTCTTATGTAGATAATGCTCAAGACGATATTGCATATGCCGCAGCTTCTAATTTAGCTTCTATAATGTATGGACTAGATGAAGACTATAATAAGAAACTAACTGAGAATGTTTTTCTTTCTAAGTATAACCTTGTAGATGACCAACTTAGACTTATAGATAAAGAAGGAAATTTGGTAGATAGGGAATATAGAAAGATTAATGATAAAGGCCACTATATCAATGAAAAAGGTGAACGTATAGATATAAATGGCAATAGACTAGATGAAGACGGAAGTTACTTAATAGAAACAGAATTTTACGATGAAGAAGAAGAAGTAGTTGCAAAGGAAGAAGATACTCCTAGTGATTAATGAGGTACTTATGAATGGCCAAAAAGTTTGTTCTTACAGCGGAGCTACAGTTTCGTAGGTCTTCAGATGTTGATCGTTTTGTTAGTGATTTAAAAAGAAAGTTTTCTGACGTAAATGTAAATGTAAAAACAAATGGTACTGGCCAAGCTGTTGCCGAAATTAAAAAGGTAAAAGCCGCAGTTGATAGTACTAATCATGCTACAGAAGAACTAGCTAAAACTTTTGCCCTATCTTTCAAAAGATTCGTTTCATTCTCGATAGCCACAAGGTCTGTGGCTATTTTTACGTCTAGACTTAATTCCGCATTTAGAAAGGCTAGAGAATTTGAAGCTGAAATGATAAAGGTCGGCCAAGTTACTGGCAAAAGTATGGCTGGACTATCAGACCTTAGTAACGAAATAAATAGATTAGCTACAAACTTTGGTGTCTATGGTAATACCTTGGCGAAGGTTTCCGTATTACTATCTCAAGCTGGTTTCTCTGCTAGGGACACTAGAATAGCCCTTGATACTTTGGCTAAAACTGAGCTAGCCCCAACATTTGATAACATCATAGAAACAACCGAAGGCGCTATTGCTCTTTTTAATCAATTTGGAAAAGGGGCAGATGCTCTTTCTGCACAATTGGGTGCTATAAATAGAGTTGCCGGTGCATTTGCTGTTGAATCTGGAGACTTAATCGAAGTAGTTCGTAGGGTCGGTGGTGTTTTTAAATCTTCAGGCGGCGATCTTAATGAACTTATTTCTTTATTTACATCTGTTAGACAAACAACTAGAGAAAATGCAGAAAGTATTGCTACCGCCCTTAGAACTATATTTGTTAGAATTCAAAGACCCAAAACTATTGAATACTTACGCAAATATGGTATAGAGCTTACTGATGAACTAGGTAGATTTATCGGGCCGCTAGAATCCATAGAAAGGATATATCAGAAATTTGGTAATCTCCCACAAGGGGATTTAAGGCTCATAGAAGCCGGTGAAGTTGTTGCTGGTTTTAGACAGATTGGTAAATTCATTCCTCTTATTCAGCAATATAGAATTACACAACAAGCCCTTAATGTTGCTAAGGCTGGCGAAAGCAGCTTGGATGAAGACGCCATAAAGGCCAAAGAGGGTCTTGCAAACAAACTCTCTAGACTCAATGAAGAGTTCCAAGTATTAATCAGAAGTATAACAGAAAGTAAAACATTTAAAGTTGTTACAAACTTCTTCATCGACACTACTTCCGCTGTTATAAAGTTAGTGGACGCCCTAAAGCCCCTTATTCCTTTGTTCACAGCTTTTGCTGGTATTAGATTGGCAAAAACTATAGGTGGATTCTCTAAGGACTTTAGTAAAAATCTTGTATCTGCTCAACAATTTAGTTCTGGTGGACCTGTTTCTGGCTATGGAAATACTGATACCGTTCCAGCTATGCTAACTCCTGGTGAGTTTGTGTTAAATAGACACGCTGCTAAATCTATTGGTTCTAATAGATTAAATAAGATGAATAAATCGCCACAACGATTGAATCAAGGTGGTTGGGTTGTAGATGATGGAACAGTTGGTGTTTTTACATTAGACCCAACAGAAAGAAGTAATGATGGAATTCAAGGGAAGTATGCTTTAAACGCTAGAAAAAAAGATGATAGACGAAAAACTTATGCAAATGGTTTTCCATTAGATATTTATACTATTTCTAATAGTAAAGTAAGAGATTATAAAGTTGTTCAGCAGGATTTTGATAGAATTTCTCAACAACATACTGAAGCAATGCTTGAGGATTTAGTTACAAGTTCAACTTTTGTTACAGGTTTAGAGCCATTAAAAATAGACGAAACGCACAAAAAGAATGTTATTAAAAAATTTGGAAGTGATCCAGGTGTTAAAAATTCTATTCAAGGTTATTTATTAGAAGGTTTAACTTCTGCTCTTATTGGACTTAATTTTCAAGGTGGTTCTAGTACTTTTGACTTTGACTTTCTTAATAAGAATATAAATACAGAAAACTTCGGAAAACTTTTTGGAAAAAGTATATCTCCTAATTTAAAACTAGCAGATGCTAAAAGAACTTTTAATCCTTCTTCAATGAGTGATAAAGTTGAGAATTTTATAAGTGAAAATAGTGAGAAGGCATTAGGAGACTATGGTTTTAGATTTAGCGAAGAAGGAGTAATGACTGGTAGAAATATAAGTGTTACAATGCAGCAATTAGAACAAAAGGCTGCTATAGAAGCAATAAAGGCTGATAAAAAATATTATGATCCTGAAAAGAATAAGGCTTTTCCATTTATAGTTAATGAGAAAAATATTGGGGCAACGCCATTCGCCGGTGCTATATCAGAAATTGCTAATCCAAAATATGGGACTGAAGCAAGACTTCAAAAGTTTTATGATGCTATGGGTTATAAAACTAGTAAAATAATGCGGCATGATAACTCAATTACTTATGGCGAGGATGGTGATAAGGCATTAGAATATGTAAGACAAATTTTAAGAGAAAAAAATATTGAATTAATAAAAGAAGCACAAAGTATTAAAGCAAGAAATATTAAAAATATTAGCTTAGAGGGTCTTGGAGAAGAATATGCTAAATCTGGTCAAGGGGCTGTTGGATATTTAGATACAGACCTAATGACTCAGTTAGGTGTTAGTAATGCCGCCGATTTGAGAAAAAGCATTATGTTACAGGCTGTTGCTGATCCTGGTATAAAAGTTAAAAATATTATTGGTATGGCTGGATCAGGAAAAACTACTCTTGCTCATACTATGGCTGGAGATAGAAAACTATTTCCTATAACAAAACCATCTGACTTAGAAGGAATAACAGAATTAATAAATGTTTCTTCTGAAGTTACTAGAGGGCATTTAGAATATCTTAGTAAGCTCGGAAAAGACGATGAAGTTACTTTTCTATCTAGTACTACGCCTGATGAAATAGCGACATTGACTTCTAATAGACAAATTAGAGCCGAAACTGGTTTACATTTATTTGGAAGAAGTGGCGATTCTTCTAAATATGCTCCTACCGATTCTAGAGTTTCAGAAGCTTTAGTACAAAAATATGTTAAAGAAGCTAAAGTTAAATTTCAAAGTGTTGCCGGTGGCGAAAAGATAGGTGCTAAGTATGAAGAATTAACTGGCGATGCGGTACAAATGCTTGGTTCCTTTAACCCTACTACTCTTGGACATGTTCTTGGTCTTACTGGAGATATGATTGGGGAAGGTATTAAGAAAGAAGATTTTCTTATAAGAGTTGGTAAAGGAGAAACTCCTAAATTAGACGATCAAAGCACTTGGAGAACAGCTTTATTTGGAGATAGATATAGATTACATTTAGCTAAAATAGGTTTTGCAGAACATGGTTTTGATAATGTAATGCAGGGCGATTTTCAGCCTGAATTAGGTTATGTTGATAAGGATGGTAAAGTTAAACTATTTAATTTTGCATTACCTGGAGAATCTTTAGAAGGTAGAAGTTATATTGTTACAGGTGGAAAAAGAGCAGAAGGAAAATATGAAAGTACTAAAGAAAAAGCTGAGGCCGCAGGTTTTCGTTATAGAGATGTTGACAGGTCTTCATCTGATGATGACGAATTAATAAGTGGAACACGCCTTAGAAATGCTATCTTTAGTGGTAATTTAGAAAGTGTTAGAAATTTGCTTCCAGAGGCTGTTTATAAATCTCTATCATCAAACGAGGAAGTTCTTAAAAATAGAAAAGATGATTTTGAAAAAATATTTAAACTTGCTAAAGAAAAGATAGATCAGGGAAGTACATCTAAGATAACTACTTTGATGGAGCAGATTTTTGATTCAGACGATAGATATAAAATAAAATATCTTGCCGGTGGGGGTCCGGTTCCAGGTACTGGTAATAGAGATACAGTACCAGCTATGCTAACACCTGGGGAGTATGTACTTAATAAGGGTGCTGTAGCTGCACTAGGAATGTCTACTTTAGATAAGCTAAATAAAGGGAAAAAGGGTGGAAAGTCTAAAGATGGAATATCTTACTATAGTGGCGGTGGCGGAGTAACTGGCGCTGGCATTGGAGCATTTGCTGGAATTAGTATATTAGCTAGTACATTTACACAACTTATAGGCGATTCCAGCAAATTAGGGCAAGTTTTTGGAGCATTACAAGTAGCTGGTACACAGGCTGTAGGTTCTTATTATTTAATGTCTACAGTGGTTGATAAACTTGCTGGAACTATGGCTGATGCAGATGGAAATATAGATAAAAACTTTTTTGATTTATTTAAATCTGAAAAAGATAGTCAAGAGGCATTTAATAATAGAATAAAAGAACTATCTAAATCTTTTGAGGAGCTTGATAAAGCAGTTAAAGAGGCTGAGATAGAATTAGAGGTAGCAAAAGAACTTAAAGACCCTTCTCAAATAGAAGAAAAGACAAATGCTCTAAAAGAAGCTAAAAGACAACATGCTGTTAATTCCGTAATATCAGACCCTAAAAAACTAAAAGAAAGAATTGATAAAGATAAATCTCATCTACAATCAGAAAAAACTAGAATAAGAGAAATTGATGGACAAATATTAGATATTCAAAAAAATATAGAAGATACTTTAAAAAATAATCCTAAACAAAATATTACTGCCGCTAAATTAGAAATAAAAAAATATGAAAAACGAAAACTTAATGCCGAAACTAATGTAAAAGATTTTGAAGAAAGAATTGGTAAAGATGAAGAATTATTAAATCTTCTTCCTAAAGAAAAATCTTCTAAGTTTAATGAATTCATAAAAGGATTTGATTTTAATACATCTGCTGGTAGAACTAAAATAGGCGGTGCTATTGGTGGTGCTGGTGCTGCGGTATCTTCTGGTTTAAGTTCTTATTCAGCTTATAATCAAAAATTAGCAGAAAAAGCTTTAACCCAAGGAAGATTTGGAGATGCTAAGACTAGTTTAATTGAATCTAAAAATATTGCTGATACTGCTGGTATAGTTAGTACCGCTTCACAATTTGCTTCTGCCGGTGCTGCTTTTGGACCTTTTGGTGTAGCTATTGGTGCTGCTGGTGGTGCTTTATATGGTCTTGTTGATGTTATTAGTAATCATTCAGAAAAAATAAAAGAAATAAATTTTAAAATAGTTGAAGAATCTATAGCATCTATAAATAATTCTATGAAACAATTTGAAGAAAATCTTATTGGATTAGCAGATTTATTAGATAAAAGAAGAAATTATGAAAAAGATCGGGCAGAAAGGGCTGTTGCTGGAGCTACTGTTAGGGAAGCAGAAAGAAGAGGCATGGGTGGATTTGAAAGATTTCTTGATAGAATTGATGAATATATTGGAAATCATAATCCTGGAAATACTATATTAAAACCTTTAGGATTATTTGGTTATGATACAGAGAATCATAATATAGATCAGCGGGATAGAAATGCAAGATATAATAGAATGTCTCTTTCGCAAGCTGTTATTAATCCTAATTTAAATGTTAGTGAAAGAGCTACTATTGCATCTAGTTTACAGAATCAAAGAAATACTAATCTAGATACTTTAAAATTAATTAATAATGATAAAAGATTAAACAATAAAGAAAGAATAGAAAAAGTTGAAGAAATTGGTAAACAACAAATATTTGAATATAGAGGTCAATTTAATTTCTTTAGGGCTGAAGCGATAAGAGTAGAAGAAGAGTTGGCTGAAGCTACAAAGAAAGATGATGTAGTATTAAAAGCAAAACTTACAACTGAATTAGAAACTATAAAAGCTCAACAATTACTTATTGAAACACAAATAGCTTTAACGCAATCTTATATAGAGCAATCTAAAGTTCAAGAACAATTAACTCGTATAAATTTAAATAGAATAGCAGTTGATAATGCATTTAAATCTGCTACTCTTGAGTTTAATAGAACGATAGAAGAAGGAAAGTCCGGAATAAATGTTTTTGCTAGAGCGATACAAGAAGCAGAATTCTATGGGGCTGGTAATTCTGGCCGATTAAATCAATTAAAAGAATCTAATAAGGCTAGTATATCAAGAGCAGCTTCATCTGGATTGATAAATGAGGATACAGAAATATTCTTACAAACTCAGGCAGCTAGACAAGAACAATATGCTTCTCTTATAGATCAAATTACAACTGGAGATATAAGGCTTGATGTAAATGATGAGACTGTTGTTCCTGGAGTACAAATAGCGGACCAATTAAGAGACCAGGGTTTTGACCAAACTGTTATATCACAAGTAAGGACTCTTTTAGAAGAAAAGCTGCCTATATTAAATGCGTCTGATCCTAATAAAGTAAAAGAAGAACTTTTGAAAGCATTGGAACCGGCGTTTAAAAAGGTAGGAGAGATTACTAAAGATACTTTTTCTACACTTTATGAATATGAAAAACAACTTGTATCTTCTCTTAAAGAACGACTTGTTCTTGAACGTAATTATATTTCAGAAATAAATAATGCTATAAATCTTAGAAAAGAAGCGGAACAAATACAAGGTGAATTTGGTGGAAGGACATTTACTCCAGCTAGAGAAAGAGAACTAGAATTACAAAAATTAAATCAATCACTAGCAGCAATACAGGGTGGTACTGTTAATGCATTAACTGGACAGGAATTATTGTCTGCTACGAGTAGAATAGATTTAAATAGTGGTCAAGATAGAAATCAATTGGGTGGTGGAGAAGAACAAAGAGAAAGGGTAAAAACTCAGCAAGAAGCTTTAATAAATGCGGCTAAAGCTAATATAGAAATTAGAAAGAAAGAAATCGAAATAATAAAACAAAAAAATAGACTAGAACAAGATGCTATTAAGAGTTTAGCACAAGGAGATATAGAAGCTTTTTTCAACAATATACAATCTAGTGCTGCTACAGATGCATTAGCCGCTGGAGATAATTCTATATTGCGTCAACTTGGACCTAGAGCAATAGCTGGTGCGGTAGAAAATTTACAATCTATGGCTGGTGCTGGAATAACAGAATTTAACGGAAGAAGTGTTAATGAGCTTGTTAGACAAGGTAATATGGCTATGGCTACTAGTACTCTTGGAGCTAATAGTTCTGTAGCCCAAAGTGTAGCAAATCAAAATGCTCAAATATCTACAGCAGAAAGTGATATACGAAAATCTGCCGAAGTGTTAGGAACTATAGGCGATCAACAATATGGAAATGCTAATATTGAATTTATGCATAGCACAGAGGTATTTAATAATGCTGTTGAAACTTTCAAAGAAACTATAAATAAAACGTTTGTAGACGTAGAGAAAGAAAAAGAAATTAATACGGCTATGTCTGTAGCAAGGCTTGGATTTTTTGCTTCTGGTGGTAGTGTATTTAAACCTCGCGGAACCGATACTATTCCAGCTATGTTGACCCCTGGAGAATTTGTAGTTAGAAAATCTGCCGTTGATAAAGTTGGTTTAGGAACTTTGAATAGAATAAATCAGGGCTATTACAACAAGGGCGGTGTAGTTGGCGGTGGATCAGAAGTGTATAATCAGGCAGGATTTGAGCAATTTAATGTTGCGGTCCAAATGTTTAAAGACTCTGTAAGCATATTTAAAGACGCTGTTTCTATAGGTAGTGATGTTCAAGCTCTAAGTGAGCAAATATCTAAATTAAGGGAATCATTTATGGACTTTGCCAGCACTAATATGAGCGTTCAGCTAAACCCAACAAGTGTAAATGTTAATATTTCCGACCTTACAAACTCTATGAGAAGAGAATTATCTGAGTCAGCCCAAAACGCAATAATAGACAGAGTTGTTGAAGAACTTAAAAGAGGTCGTTATTAATGGATCGTGGATGCGAAACTTTATTTATATTTAAACTAAAGGGTTCTGGGGGGCTTAAAGGGTCCCTTAATGTAGATAGTCGGCCTAAACCAAAATTCGTAGCCAAACCTGATCTAAAGACTGGGTTTATAAAACCCTCTGATCTTGTAGAAGACTTTTTAGATAGATTAGTTGATTTAGAAGTATTTGAAATAGAAGATAGGCCAGATTATATATTCGGTCTAGAGAAAGAAATAGCCCTTACTGTTTCTCTTAAAGGTTCTTCTAAGGTCAATACAAAAATATCTACCGCACATAGACTTAAATCTAAAGTTTCTGGTAGTGGTAAAGTCAACGGTGTTTTATTACTAGACGCTGATTT
>Ga0169931_10001146_pt1 | contig 43611 bp, 36 predicted proteins | sample Kivu_15m_20L_FD_129675 | JGI IMG/M metagenome (GOLD analysis project Ga0169931, IMG submission 129675) | Freshwater microbial communities from Lake Kivu, Western Province, Rwanda to study Microbial Dark Matter (Phase II) - Kivu_15m_20L... | ecosystem: Environmental > Aquatic > Freshwater > Lake... | reverse complement strand
GCCCGGAGCGGGTGTGGGTCGCGGTGTTCCACGCGTCCATCGCCGCGAGCACCGCATCGGGCTGGTGGATCGCGAGCACCGGCCCGGTCGCGAGCCGGTTCAGGCCGCTGTCGGTGACCACCACCGCGACCTCGATGATCCGGTCGACCTCCGGCCGCAGGCCGGTCATCTCCATGTCCACCCAGACCAGGTGGGTTTCGTTCGGCGCCGGCGCGGAGGGCTGTGACATACTCTTTTCCACCCGCCGATTGTCTCATGAGCCCCGAGCCGTCCCTGCTCGAGCAGCCCGCGCTGCAGTTCACGCTGCTGTTCCTCGCCTCGGTCGTCGCGGCGACCGCCACGCGCGTGTGGCTCGCCACGCGCCAGGCGAGACACGTCGTGCGTCATCGCAGCGCGGTGCCCGCGCAGTTCGCCGAGCGCATCCCGCTGCCGGCGCACCAGCGCGCGGCCGACTACACGGTCGCCCGAGTCCGGCTGGGCCTGGTGGAGAGCGCGGTCGGCACCGCGCTGCTGCTCGGGTTCACGGTGCTGGGCGGCCTCGAGGCGCTCGCCGGGCTCGCACGATCGCTGCTGCCCGATTCGCCGTTCTGGCGCCAGCTGCTGCTGGTCGGGACGGTCGGGGCGATCGCGTCGCTGATCGACCTGCCGCTCGCGTGGTACCGGCAGTTCGGGCTCGAGAAGCGCTTCGGCTTCAACCGGATGACCCCCGCGCTCTTCGCGGCCGACCTCGCCAAGGGCACCGGGCTCGCGGTCGCCTTCGGGCTGCCGCTGGTCGCCGCGGTGCTCGCGCTGATGGAACGCGCCGGCGCCGCGTGGTGGCTGTGGACGTGGCTGGTGTGGGTCGGCTTCAACCTCGTCGTGCTGCTGCTGTACCCCACGGTGATCGCGCCGATGTTCAACCGGTTCGTGCCGCTGGAGCCGGGGCCGGTGCGCGAGCGGGTCGAACGGCTGCTCGCGCGCTGCGGCTTCGGCTCCAAGGGCCTGTTCGTGATGGACGGCAGCAAGCGCTCCGCGCACGGCAATGCGTACTTCACCGGCTTCGGGCGCAGCAAGCGCATCGTGTTCTTCGACACCCTGCTCGCGCGGCTCTCGCCGGACGAGGTCGAGGCGGTGCTCGCCCACGAGCTCGGCCACTTCACGCACCGGCACATCCTCAAGCGAATCGTCGCGAGCTTCGCGATCAGCCTCGCCGGCCTCGCGCTGCTCGGCTGGCTGTCGCGCCAGCCCTGGTTCTACCAGGGGCTGGGGGTGACGCCGCAGCCCGGCGACCTGCTGGGCGGCTACGCGCTGCTGCTGTTCTTCCTCGCGCTGCCCTCGTTCACCTTCGTGCTCCAGCCGCTGTCCAGCTGGCTGTCGCGCCGCCACGAGTTCGAGGCGGACGCGTACGCCGCGCGCCAGTCCAGCGCCGAGGACCTCGGCCGGGCGCTGGTCAAGCTGTACGAGGACAACGCGTCGACGCTGACCCCGGACCCGGTGCACTCGGCGTTCTACGATTCGCACCCGCCGGCGGCGATCCGTCTGGCGCGGCTGGCCCGTGCCGCCCACGGCCGGCCGCTCGCCGCGTGAGCCGGCCCGGAGCCCGCCCGATGACCGACCCGCACACCGCCGAAGCGCTGCGCAGCATCGCGTGCCGCCCGATGGCCCGCGCCGACGCGATGGATCCGGCCTCCGTCGCCGCGCAGCTGTCGGTGCTGCCACGCTGGCGCCTGGTCGGCGGCGCGCTCCAGGCCGACTACCGCTTCCCGGACTGGTGGGAGGCGATCGCCTTCGTCAACGCGCTCGCCTGGATGGTCCACGCCCAGGACCACCACCCGGACCTGCTGGTCTCGTACGATCGCTGCACCGTGAGGTTCGGAACGCACTCGGCGGGTGGGGTGACGCTGAACGACTTCGTGTGCGCGGCCTGCGCCGACGCAGTCTACGACGCGCGCCCGTCCCGATGACCGCGGCCGCGCGCGTGGCCGTCCGATGACTGCAGCGGCGGACGCGCGGTCGCGATGATCGCAGCGCCGCGCTCCGGCGACATCGGATGACCGTCGCGCCGGCGACGGTGCTCGCCGCGCACGGACGCCAGTTCGTGATCCGGACCGGCGACGGCTCGGACCGGATCGCGGTGACCCGCGGCCGGCTCGCGGACGTGGTTGCCGGCGACCGGGTGCGGTGGCAGGAACTCGGCAGCGGACAGGCGGTGATCGAGCAGGTCCTGCCCCGCGCCAACGCGATGCGACGCAGCGACCGTGCGCGCGGCAAGACGCTCGCCGCGAACCTGGACGGGATCCTCGCGGTGATCAGCGGCGCACCCCCGTTCTCCGAGGACCTGCTGCTGCGGGTGCTGGTGGCCGCCGAGCGCGACGGCATCGACGCGCAGATCGTCGCGACCAAGGCCGACGTCGAAGGCGCGCTCGAACGGATCGAGCCGCGTCTCGCGCAGTACGAGCGCCTGGGCTATCCGGTGGTGCGCACCGCGGCCCGCGCGTGCCCCGAGGCGACGGTCGCGGCGCTGGCGCCGCGGCTGGCGAACCGCACCACGCTGCTGCTGGGTCAGAGCGGCATGGGCAAGTCGACGCTGCTGAACCTGATGGTTCCGGGCGCCGCGATGGCCACGCAGGCGATCTCCGAGGCGCTGGGCACCGGTCGGCACACGACCACGTTCTGCCGGGCGTTCGAGCTGCCCCACGGGGGATGGCTGATCGACTCGCCGGGCTTCCAGACCTTCGGCCTGGCGCATCTGTCGGGCTCGGAGATCGAGCACGCGCTGCAGGAGTTCAGACCGCTGCTCGGACGCTGCCGCTACCACAACTGCAGCCATCGCCACGAGCCGGGATGTGCGATCCGGGAGGCGGTGGCCGAAGGGCGGATCGACCCGCGCCGTCACGCACTCTACGCCGCGCTGCGCGACGAGATCGAGCCGCGCTGACGCGCGCCGCGCCCCGGCACGCAGCGCGCCGTATCGTTCAGCGCCCGAGCCAGTTCGCGATGGTCAGCATCCCGAACAGCAGCACCCAGAGCACGACCGAACGCCACACCAGCCCGACCGCGCTGCGCAGGCTCGAGGCGTCCGCATCGGCGCCGCTCCAGTCGAAGCCGGGCACCGGCGACGCGTCGGCCTCGGGCGAAGCGTCGCCGCCGCGCAGCTCGGCCTCGATGCGCGGATCGGCGATCCGTACCCCGAGCGCACCGCCCCCGGACATCAGCAGGATGCGGCGCTGCACGTCGCCGCCCCGCACCGCCGCCGCCGCGCGCCAGCAGTAGACCGCGTCCTCGAAGTTGCCGACGATCGCGAAGCCCGCGGCGGCCAGCCGCACCGGCAGCCAGTCGATCCACCGGTAGGCGAGCCGCGCGAAGTCGCCGTACGGCTCCACCGGCGGCGAGGCCGGCGTCACGACCACGCCGCCCGCGGCCGCGCTCGCGCTCGCGGCCGCAACGCCCTCGTCGGCACGCGCGCGCCGATGACCTCCGTCGCGCCAGCGCTCGGCGAGGAACCAGGCGGCCCGATATACCACCGGCCCGCTCGCGCCGGGCAGCAGCATGTACCAGAACAACGGCCCGAACACGTGCCGATGGGCGGCCACCAGCGCATGGGAGATCGCCATGCGGCACAGCTCGCCGGCCGGCATGTCGCCCACCGTGAAGTCCGGGTCGTGCTCGCGGACCCAGCGCTGCAGCGATTGCCGCGCGCCCTCGAGGTCGCCTGCCGCCAGGGCGATCTGGATCTCGGTGAACGCGTGGCTGAACTGCCGGAACCCGACCGTGAAGTACAGCACCGCCACGTGCAGCGCGAGCACCATCGGGGCGCCGATCCGCGCCAGCGCCCACTCGGCGGCCAGCACGGCGAGCACCGCGGCGCCCACCACCAGCAGCCAGCCGATCAGGCCGTGGTGCGGCTCGCCTGCGTCGGTGGCGCCGGCGATCGCGTCGGCCGCCGCGGTCGCGCCACGGTGCACGAGGTTGTCGCGCGGCAGCGGGCGGAACTGCTCCACGACCAGCGCGAGGATCAGCGCGACGAATCCCATGACGGCATCATACCGAGCAGGCCCCAGGCGTCGCGACGCCGGCCGGGCGCAGTGCTCAGGCCGAAACGAAGCGGTACAGGTTGCGCAGCATCGCCGCGGTCACGCCCCAGATGAAGTGCTCGCGACCGGCCGCGTCGGTCCATGGCATCGCGTAGAAGCTGCGCTCGGCGCCGTCGTCCCAGCGGTACAGGCGCCGCTGGTGGTGCGACGGGTCCATCAGGAAGGCGAGCGGCACCTCGAAGGCGAGCGCCACCTCGTTCGGATCCGGTTGCAGCCGATGCGCGGGATCCACCAGACCGACGACCGGCGTCACCTCGAAGCCGCTGCCGGTCAGGTAACGAGGCATCGTGCCCAGGATCTCGACCAGGCCGCGGGCCAGCCCGATCTCCTCCTCGGCCTCGCGCAGCGCGGTGACCACCGGCGATGCGTCCGACGGCTCGGTCCGCCCGCCGGGGAACGCGATCTGTCCCGCGTGCGCGGTCAGGTGGGCGGTGCGTTCGGTCAGCACCACCGCCAACCCGTCGTCGCGCGGCACGAGCGGCACCAGCACGGCGGCGGCGCGCGGCGCCTCGTCCGCGAGGCGCCAGCGATCGTCGACGATCTCGGGCGTCCAGCGCGGGGGGTGGCGGAACCGCTCCCGCAGCGCCTCGGCCCGCAGCCGCTCGGGCGGCAGCACCGGCAGCCGCGGTCCGGCAGGGTCCACCGCGGTCGCCCGCGGATCGGGAATCGGCCGTCGAAGCTGGGTGGCGCGCACCGGGCCGCTCACCTCGCGAATCCGACGCGACCCGCCAACGCGCAGGTCGCGCGCCCGTGCCTCGCGGCCGTGCGGATCACTGCGCGGGGGTGACCGCCGGCGCGGCGCGACCGGGCAGCTTCTCCTTGATCCGCGCCGACTTGCCGGAGCGCTCGCGCAGGTAGTACAGCTTGGCGCGACGCACGTCGCCACGCCGCTTGACCTCGATCGACGCGATCAGCGGGGAGTAGAGCTGGAAGGTCCGCTCAACGCCCTCGCCGGACGAGATCTTGCGCACGATGAACGAGGAGTTCAGGCCGCGGTTGCGCCGCGCGATCACCACGCCCTCGTAGGCCTGGACCCGCTTGCGGTTGCCTTCGACGACGTTGACGTTGACGACGACCGTGTCGCCGGGCGCGAACTCCGGCACGGTCTTGCCCAGTCGTGCGATTTCCTCGTTCTCGAGTTGCCTGATCAGATCCATGGAGCGCTCCGTTGCGGTCGTGCGCCGCGCCGAGGATCCGCGCAGCGTTCGCGCGGTTCCCGTGGGCCGGCCAGAGGACGGCGGGTTCGCCGCGGCGGATGTCGCGGCAAAGCCCGTCAGTCTAGCAGAGATCGCGCAGGATCGCCTCGTCGGCAGCGGACAGCCGGCCGTCGCGCCGCGCGCGCTCGATCAGGTCGGGCCGGCGCCGGGCGGTTTCCCGCAACGCCTGTTCGCGACGCCACCGCGCGATGCGCGCATGGTGCCCGGACAGCAGCACCGGCGGCACCGACGCGCCGTCGAACACCTCGGGCCGGGTGTAATGCGGCCCCTCGAGCAGTCCGTCCGAGAACGAATCCGACCGAACCGACTCCGCGTCGCCGGTGACCCCGGGGAGCAGTCTGACCGCGGCATCCAGCAACGCGAGCGCGGGAATCTCGCCTCCCGAGACGACGAAGTCTCCGATCGACACCTCCTCGTCGACCTCGGCGTCGAGCAGCCGCTGGTCGATCGCCTCGTAGCGACCGCACAGCAGCGCGAGCGCCGGCTCGCGCGCGATCTCGGCGACGCGCGCCTGCGTGAGCGGCGCCCCGCGCGGCGACAGGTGCACGACCCGGGCGCGGGCGGCGCCCTGCGCGGCCCGATGCGCGTGCATCGCCGCAAGGCATGCGGCCAGCGGCTCGGCGAGCATCACCATGCCGGGGCCTCCGCCGAACGGCCGGTCGTCGATCCGCCGGTACGCATCCAGCGCGAAGTCGCGCGGGTTCCAGCACCGCAGCCGCCAGATCCCCCTCTCGATCGCGCGGCCGGTGACCCCGAAGCGGGCCGCGTGTTCGACCATCTCCGGGAAGATCGTGACCACCTCGACGTCCATCGGAGTCCGCCGCGGCGCTCAGCGCGACCAGTCGGCCCGCCAGTCGACCACGATCCGACGCCGCTCCGGGTCGACCTCGACCAGGTAGGCCTCGACGAACGGCACCATCACGCCCGCATCGGTCACCAGGATCGGGTGTGCGCCGTGGTCGTCGACCGCGCTCACCGTGCCGAGCGCCTCGCCCGCCGGATTGCTGAGCGCGCAGCCGACCAGGTCCGCCCAGTAGACCTCGTCCTCGCCCAGCGGCGGGAAGTCCCGGCGCCGCACGCCGACCTCGGCGCCCTTCAGCGCCAGCGCGCCGTCCCGGTCCTCGCAGCCGACGGGCTTGGCCACGACCGTGCCGGAATGCCGCCGGGCCCGCTCGAGGTCGATCCATCGATGCAGACCGGGCTGGGCGGGCCCCTCCGCGCGGTCCAGCCGCCAGCGTGGCGCCCGGGCAAGCGTGGTGTGCTGCGCTCCCGCGAACGGCTCGACCTTGATCCAGCCCCGCACTCCCCACGGACCGACGACCCGGCCGAGTGCGATCACGCGGTCCGGATCGGGGGTGTCCGTCCCGGACACGTCCGCAGGCGCGCGCGGATCAGGCGGCCGGGGCCGCGGCCTGCCGTGCGCTGAATTCCTTGACCAGGCGCTGCACGGTCGGCGACACCTGGGCGCCGTGGCCGGTCCAGTAGGCGACCCGGTCGAGTGCGATCCGCAACCCCGCCTCGTTGCCGGCGGCGATCGGGTTGTAGAAGCCGAGCCGCTCGATGAAGCGGCCGTCGCGCCGGTTGCGGCTGTCGGTGGCGACGATGTTGTAGAAGGGGCGGGCTTTGGCTCCGCCGCGGGCAAGGCGCAAGACGACCATCGTAGTTCCTGCTGGCGATTTCCGGTGAACCCGAAAGTATAGCGTGGCCCGCGAAGAGACCGCCAGCGCGACCTTCAGCGCGCGGTCGAGAAGCCGCTGCCGATGAACCCTGCACCGCGGCCCTGCGCCGCCCCCGGGGTGGTCACGTACACCGACGGCCCGCCGACGCCCACGACCTCGCCCGACGACCCGGCGCCTCCAAAGATCTCGGCCGGTACCCAGCCGTAGCCGTGGTAGACGGCGGCGCGGGGCACGTCGGTCCGTACGACGACCACCGGCGGCGCCTGGGCGATCACCGCCTCGCGCTCGCGGTCGCGCTCCCGCCGCCGGGCCTCGAACGCCTCGGCCTGGCGGCGCCAGTAGGTACGCTCGGCCTCTGCGCGCTGTCGGGCCTGCCCGTCGGACGGCAGCGCATAGGTCCGGGACTGCACCGCGGTCGCCGACGAGGCCGGCGGCAGATCGGTCAGTTCGAGGGTGCCATCCGGCAGCCTCGACTGCCAGATCGTGGTCGACGGCTGCCCCTCGATCCGCCGCTCGATGCGGCTGACCTCGGCCGCCGCCATCGAACGCCCGCCCCTGCTCGTCGCCGCTGCTGCGGCGGCGGTCTGCGGCGCGGCCGCGGTGCCGGCCGGGCCCGGCGCGGCGATCGCCGTCGGGCCGGCTGCGCCGGCCGCGGGGGTCGGGCCGGCCGCCCCGCCCGTCGCCCACGCGGGCACCGCCGCCGCGCACAGCGCCACCGCCCCGATCCGTTGCCGCCAGTCGCTCGCCACATCCGCCTCCGTGACCGACCACCCGCAGGTGTCGGTGGATTTAACACATTGATTCGCCGCCACTTTTTGGGATTCTATCGGGATTCGGCATGCCTGCAACAGCGCCGGCCTCGGCCTGCGGCTGCCCGCCAGGGGCGCCATGCCGTCGCGGCTAGAACAGCGTGCGCTGACGCGGCTGCGGATCGGCGGCGGACGCCCGGGTCTCGCAGGCCGGCGGCGCCGTTTCGCCGACCCGCGGTGCGCCCGGCGACGGGGCGGCCGGCGGCCGCGGGCGCGTTCGCGCGGGCGCCGGCGGGGGGGGCGCGACGAACCCCGAAGCGTCGAGCGCCGGCCCCCGCCGCTGCAGACCGAGCCGCCGCACGCGCAGCGCGAACCGCGCGTGGAGCATTGCCGCGAACGGCCCCTCGCCGGTCATCCGCGAGCCGAAGCGCGGATCGTTGTCGCGGCCCCCGCGCAGGTCGCGCAGACGCGCGATCACCCGTTCGGCGCGCTCGGGCAGGACGGCGCGCAGCCAGTCGTGGAAGACGTCGCGCAGCTCGAGCGGCAGCCGCAGCACGACCGCGTTCGCGTGGCCTGCGCCCGCGGCGTGCGCCGCATCCAGCACCGACTCGATCTCGGGCTCGTTGACGAACGGGATCACCGGGGCGAGCGACACGCCGACCGGAACGCCGGCGTCCGCAAGTCGGCGGATCGTCTGCAGGCGGCGCCAGGGCGCGGGCGCGCGCGGCTCGAGCGCCCGCGCGAGCTCCGGATCGAGCGTGGTCAGCGTGACCATCGCGCACACCCGTCCGGCCCGCGCCATCGGTGCGATCAGGTCGAGGTCGCGCTCGACCAGACTGCCTTTGGTGACGAACGAGAACGGGTGGCGGCGCTCCGAGAGCACCGCGACGCAGGCCCGGGTGATGCCGAGCCTGCGCTCGATCGGCTGCCAGGCATCGGTCACCGTGCCGATCGCGATCGGATCCGGCCGGTACCCGGGTCGGGCGAGTGCCTCGGCGAGCAGCTCGGCCGCGTTGACCTTGGCGACCAGCCGGGTCTCGAAGTCCAACCCGGGCGACAGCCCGAGGTAGGCGTGGCCCGGTCGCGCGTAGCAGTACACGCAGCCGTGCTCGCAGCCGCGGTAGGGATTGATCGACGCCTCGAAGCCGATGTCCGGCGACTGGTTGCGCGACACGATCGAGCGGGCCTGCTCGGTCGTGACCTGCGTGGCCGGGCCGCAGTCGGGCTCCGGATCGTCGCCGGGCCAGCCGTCGTCGGCCCGTTCGCGCGCGTCGGACCGGAAGCGGTGCTCGGGGTTGCCGACGGCGCCCCGCCCCTTGCGAACCACGTGGATCGGCTGCACGGCGCCCCCGAGGAAACTGTACGTCCGTACAGTATCACGCCGGTGAGCCGCGCGCAGCGACAACGCGCTAGAACATCGCGTCCTCGAGCGCGAGCGTGCCGGCCGCCCCGGAGACGATCGCCGTGCACAGGCCGCCGGCGCGGCTCAGCACGTGGTCGGCGTGGAACCGCGCGGTGCCGATCTTCGCCTGCAGGAACGCCGCGTCCGGAGCCCCCGCGTGCAGCATCTCGCCCGCGCGAAGCGCCGCACGCGCCATCTGCCAGCCCGTCAGCACCGTGCCGCACAGCATCAGGTACGGCACGCTTCCCGCGTAGGTGGCGCGCGCATCGGACTTGCCCGCGCCGACCAGGTGATCGGTGGCCGCGGCCATCGCCTCGACGCCGTCGATCAGCCGCACGCGGATCACCCCCAGGTCGCCGTCGCGCGGCAACGTGTCGATCGTCTCGCGCACGCGCGCCAGCACGCCGTGCGCGGTGCGGCCGCCGTCGCGCACGGTCTTGCGACCGATCAGGTCGTTGGCCTGGATGGCCGTGGTGCCCTCGTAGATCGTCAGGATCCGGGCGTCGCGGTAGTACTGCGCCGCGCCGGTCTCCTCGATGAAGCCCATGCCGCCGTGCACCTGCACGCCCAGGGACGTGACCTCCAGGCTCATCTCGGTGGCGAAGCCCTTCACGATCGGCACGAGGTACTCGTAGAACGCCTGGTTGTCGCGGCGCTGCTGCGCGTCGGACGACGCGTGCGCCGCATCGAACGCGGCGGCGGCCACGTAACCGAGCGCGCGCGCGCCCTCGGTCAGCGCGCGCATCGTCATCAGCATGCGCCGCACGTCCGGGTGGCGGATGATCGCGACCGGCCCGGGCGAGCCCTCGACCGCGCGGCTCTGCACGCGGTCGCGCGCGTACGCGACGGCCTTCTGGTACGCGCGCTCGGCGATCGCCACGCCCTGCATGCCCACCGCGAAGCGCGCGGCGTTCATCATCACGAACATGTACTCGAGGCCGCGGTTCTCCTCGCCCACGAGCCAGCCGATCGCACCGGCGCGCGCCGTGCCGTCGGCGCCGGCCACGGGAAACTTGGCGTCGCCGTAGAGCAGCACCGCGGTCGGGCTCGCCTTGATGCCGAGCTTGTGCTCGACCGACGCGCAGAACACGTCGTTGCGGGCGCCGGCGCGGCCCTGCGCGTCGACCAGCACCTTCGGCACGATGAACAGCGAGATGCCCTTGACGCCGTCGGGCGCGCCGGGCACGCGGGCGAGCACGAGGTGGACGATGTTGTCCGCCATGTCGTGCTCGCCGAACGTGATGTAGATCTTCTGGCCGAAGATCCGGTAGGAGCCATCGCCCTGCGGCTCGGCGCGGGTGCTCACCTGCGCGAGGTCCGAGCCGGCCTGCGGCTCGGTCAGGTTCATCGTGCCGGTCCACTCGCCGCCGATCATGCGCGGGATGAACAGGCGCTGCTGCGCGTCGCTGCCCGCGGTGAGCAGCGCCTCGATCGCGCCGTCGGTGAGCAGCGGGCACAGCGCGAACGACAGGTTCGCGCTGTTGAGCATCTCGTTGCAGGCGGTGGCGACCAGCTTGGGCAGGCCCTGCCCGCCGAACGCCTGCGGATGCTGCACGCCCTGCCAGCCCGCCTCGGCGAACGCACGAAACGCCTCCCGGAAGCCGGGAGAGGTCGTGACCACCCCGTCGGCGACGGTCGACGGCTTCAGGTCTCCGGACCAGTTCAGCGGCGCGAGCACCTCGGCGTTGAACTTCGCAGCCTCGGTGAGCACGGCCTCGACCGTGTCGTCGGTCGCATCCTCGAACCCGGGCAGCGCGCGGACCTGCTCGAGGCCGGCGACCTCGCGGATCGTGAACAGCATGTCGCCCAGCGGGGCCAGATAGCTCATCGCCGCAACCCTCCGCGAACGCCGTGCGTCAGAGCTTGGAGGCCATCTCGGGCACCGCGGCGAACAGGTCGCCGACCAGCCCGTAGTCGGCCACCCCGAAGATCGGGGCCTCGCCGTCCTTGTTGACCGCGACGATCACCTTGCTGTCCTTCATGCCCGCCAGGTGCTGGATCGCGCCCGAGATGCCGATCGCAACGTACAGCTGCGGGGCCACGATCTTGCCGGTCTGCCCGACCTGCCAGTCGTTCGGCGCGTAGCCCGCATCGACCGCCGCGCGCGACGCGCCCAGCGCCGCGCCGAGCTTGTCGGCGAGCGGATCGAGGATCTTGAAGTTCTCCGCGCTGCCCAGCCCGCGGCCACCCGAGACGACGATCTTGGCGCCCGCCAGCTCCGGCCGCTCGCTCTTGGCGACCTCGCGACCGACGAACTGCGAGGTGCCCGGGTCGGCCGCGGCCGCGATCGGCTCGATCGCCGCCGAACCGCCGGCCGGCGCGGCCGCGTCGAACGCGGTGGTGCGCACCGTGAGCACCTTGACCGCGTCGGCCGACTGCACGGTGGCGATCGCGTTGCCGGCGTAGATCGGGCGCTGGAAGGTGTCGGGCGACTCGACCGCGGTGACGTCGCTCACCTGCGCGACGTCGAGTTTCGCGGCCACGCGCGGCAGCACGTTCTTGCCGAACGCGGTGGCCGGCGCGAGCACGTGCGAGTAGCCGCCGGCCACCGCCAGCACCTGCTCGGCCACCGGCTCGGCCAGCTGCTCGGCGAGGTGGGGCGCGTCGGCCACCAGCACCTTGGCGACGCCGGCGATCGCGGCCGCGGCCCGCGCCGCATCGGCGCAGCCGCCGCCCGCCACCAGCACGTGGACCTCGCCGCCGCACTTCGCGGCGGCGGTCACGGCGTTCAGCGTGCCGCCCCTGATCGAACGGTTGTCGTGTTCGGCAATGACGAGTGCGGCCATGTCAGATCACCTTCGCTTCGTTCTTCAGCTTGTCGACCAGCGCCGCGACGTCCGGCACCTTGATGCCCGCCTTGCGCGACGGCGGCTCGACCACCTTCAGCGTCTTCAGCCGCGGCGCGACGTCCACGCCGAGGTCCGCCGGCTTGACGGTCTCCAGCGGCTTCTTCTTCGCCTTCATGATGTTGGGCAGCGTCACGTAGCGCGGCTCGTTCAGTCGCAGATCGGTCGTCACGATCGCGGGCAGCGCGATCGACACCGTCTCCAGGCCGCCGTCGACCTCGCGCGTGACCTTCGCCCGCCCGTCGGCGATCTCGACCTTGCTCGCGAAGGTGGCCTGCGGCCGCCCGGTGAGCGCGGCCAGCATCTGACCGGTCTGGTTCGCGTCATCGTCGATCGCCTGCTTGCCCAGGATGACGAGCTGCGGCTGCTCCCTGTCGACCAGCGCCTTCAGCAGCTTGGCCACCGCCAGCGGCTGCAGCTCGACGTCGGCGCCGACCTCGACCAGGATCGCGCGGTCGGCGCCGATCGCCATCGCGGTGCGCAGCGTCTCCTGGCAGGCGGTGACGCCGCACGAGACCGCGACCACCTCGGTGGCCACGCCCTTCTCCTTCAGGCGCATCGCCTCCTCGACCGCGATTTCGTCGAAGGGGTTCATCGACATCTTGACGTTGGCGACGTCCACGCCCGAGCCGTCGCTCTTGACGCGCACCTTCACGTTGTAGTCCACCACGCGCTTGACGGGGATGAGGATCTTCATCGGGATGTCTCGTGGGTTGGCCAGTGTGTCCGCGGAGTCGCCCGATTATAGGCGCGGAGCCGGGCGGACACGTCAACGCTAGTTGACATCGGCAGCATAGTCGGACGACAATTCGAAGTCAACCCCAGTTGACGACTTTCCGGCCCAGCCACGGATGCCCGCCAACCTGAAACAGCTGCTGCTCGCCCGCTCCGACTGGTTCGCGCGCGAGATCATGAGCGGCGTGCGGCGCAGCGAATTCGCCTACATCACGCCGGCGCAGAGCCGGTTGCTGGCGCACATGGGCGGTCGGCCGATGCCGATGCCCGAACTCGCGCGCCGCCTGGCGATCTCGCGCCAGGCGGTGCACAAGACCGTGACCGAGCTCGCGCGCCGCGGCATCCTGGAGATCCGCGACGACCCCGATCGGCGCAACGCCAAGCTCGTGGTCTACACCGAGCGCGGCCGCCAGGTGAACCGCGCGGGCGCGGCGATCATCGAGCGCGTGGAGGAGCGGATCGCCTCGCGCCTCGGTCGCGCGCGGCTCGACGAACTGAAGGCGCTGCTCGCGGCCGAGTGGGATTGAAGGCGAAGGGGTCGGATCAGTCGGTAGGCACACCCGCGGCGCTTTGCCACAGGCGGAAGGCGCTGCGGGCCGCTGCGCAGGGGCAGCGTCGGCAGCCGCCCGGCGGCGCCAAGCAAGTTCGCCTGCTCAACGGCGGATGCGCTCGATGCGGGCCGATGCGGCCGGCTTTGTCACGCTGTCGGCCAGCGCGCGTCCGGCACCCGCACCGACAGGGAACGGGGCATCGGACACGGCGGCCCGGGTTACAGGCCGCCGGTCACCAGCAGCGTCTGGCCGCTCACGTAGTCGGAGTCGGGGCTGCAGAACAGGTAGACCGACCCGGCCGCCTCCTGCGGCGTGCCGCCGCGCCCCAGCGGGATCATCTGCGACAGCGCCGAGATCCGGCCCGCCTGGATGCCGATCTTCACCTCTCGCCCCTGGACTTCGATCTTGCCAGCCTCGCCCTCGGCCAGCGGCTGGGTGAGCCGGGTCTGGATGTAGCCGAAGGCGACCGAGTTGACGGTCACGTGATAGCGCCCCCACTCCTTGGCCATCGTACGGGTCAGGCCGTTGATACCCGCCTTGGCGGCCGAGTAGTTGACCTGCCCCGCGTTGCCGTTGACGCCCGAGGTCGACGAGATGTTGACCACCTTGCGCACCACGCGCCGGCCCTCGGCCGCCTCGCGCTCGACCGCCGGCTTCAGGTGCGCGAAGAAAGCGCGCAGGATCCGGAACGGCGCCTTGAGGTGGACGTCGAGGATCGCGTCCCACTGCTCGTCGGTCATCTTCTGGATCACGCTGTCCCAGGTGTAGCCGGCGTTGTTGACCACGACGTGCACGTCGCCGAAGGCTTCAAGCGCGGTCTTCACGATCCGCTCGCCAAAGTCGGCAGCGGACACGTCGCCGTTGCAGGCGACCGCGTCACCGCCCGCCACCCGCACCAGGGCGATCGTCTCCCGGGCCGGCTCGTCGTCGATGTCGTTGACCACCACGCGGGCGCCGTCGCGCGCCAGCCGCAGCGCGATCTCGCGGCCGATGCCGCGGCCCGAACCGGTGACGATCGCCACGCGTGCGTTGAGTTGTCCCATGAATGCGGTCTCCTGTGGGGGGAAGCGGGGGCCAGTGGGGCGGGCGCCAGCGGGTCGCCGGGTGCGCGGATTCTAGCGGAGCGGTTCGAACGGGACGCCCGCGCGGGCCTCCGGAGTCCTCACCGGTCCCGAACCGGGACCCGTGTGGTCGCGGGAATGGCGACAGTCCGAGAACAGCGTGCATTCGGCCAGTCTTTTCCAGGCTTCAGGGCGACCCTTCAACGGTACCGTCCACCTGCATCCGCCCCCACCGCCACCCGACTCCAGGCGTCTTCATGCAGCTTCCCGCCGTGAACATCGCCGTGATCCAGCCGCCCGGCTACCTGCACTCCCTCGGGTTCCTGGATCAGGCCCGCTACATTCGCCACCAGTTCAGGCGGTTGGGCGCCCAAGTGACGATCGCCAAGAACCGCCTGGCCGCCGGCGCCGTGAACTTCGTACTCGGAGCACACCTCGGCCTCCCCGCTGAGTGGCATCGACGACACACGTGCATCTTCGTGAACCTCGAACAACTCGGGAATGGCGGTGCCCAGCTTCCACCGGAGTACATCGACCTGCTGGGCCGTTCTGCCGTGGTCGACTACGACGTGGGCAACGTCGCCGTGTACGCCAGGGACCCCGCTGACGTGCCGCTGATCCCGTTTCAGTACGCGCCCTACCTGGACGATCGCAGCGTGCCCGCCATCGAAGAGCGCCCGATCGACCTGCTGTTCTTCGGCAGCATGAACACCCGCCGTGCCGAGTTCGTACGCCGCATCGAAGCCTGCGGTACGCAGGTGTCGTTCTTCGACCAGCCGCTGTACGGACCGGAGCGCGACCAGTTCGTGCGCCAAGCGAAAGCGGTCCTGAACTGTCACTTCTACGAGACGGGTCGCTTCGAGCAGGCGCGGGCGTTCCAGTGCCTGTCGCTCGGAACGCCGGTGATCTCCGAACGGATGCCAAGTGCTCCAGCACCCGGGGTCTACGAGGAAGCCCTGTTCTGGGTCGACGAGCAGTCGATCGATCGATTCTTCAGGGGGGAGTTCTCCACCGCCTCCTTCGCGAACCAGGCGCGCAGCAAGCTCGCCGCCTTCCGCCGCAGCGATCCGATCGAAGCTTATGCGGACCTCCTCGCCTTCGCCGCGGGGTTCGAGCACGGTGTGATGAGAGGCCGCGCGACCGAGGCGTGGCGCCCACGGGAGATGAACCTCGGCTCGGGAAAGGACTACAAGCCCGGCTGGCTCAACGTGGACGTGCTGGAGCGGACCCAGCCCGACATCGTGCTCGACCTGTCGGCTCCGCTCGAACTGCCCGTCCTGCTCCCAGGATGCCGGGGAGGACAGGTACAGCTAGGGCGTGACTGCCTCGATCAGGTCCATGCATCGAACGTGCTGGAGCATGTTCGTGATCTCCCCGCACTGATGACCAATCTGCTCGCACTGCTGAAGGAGCACGGTCTCCTGTCGATCGAAGTGCCGTACGAACGGTCCCCGACCGCCTGGCAGGTCCCGACGCACGTCCGCGCGATGAACGAGCACTCCTGGATCTACTACACCGAGTGGTTCTGGTATCTTGGTTGGGTCGAACACCGCTTTGAGATGGTCGAGTCGAAATGGCTCGACATGCAACTGCGGCCGTGCGAACAGGCAAGCGCAGCCTTCATGAGCTTGACGCTGCGCAAGGTTGCGACCACGCCGGGGGAACGGAACCTGGCGCGGACCATGCAGCCAGACTTCGGCGGCATCGACGAAGACCTTTCGCCGCGATCCGACGAGCCCACGGAAACGCAGCCGGACAACGCAGCGGCGATCGCCGTGACCGCGGTGCCCGGACCCATGATCGACCCGCACGGTCGAATCGTACCCGCCCGCCCGGCAGCCATGCACTGCCCAACCACGGCGGTCCGATGACGCCGTTCGCCGAACCGAATCAACGAGACCGAATGAACGGCTACTACGACGGACTCAACGAGAAGCTGCTGGCTGCGATTCCGTCCGGAGCCCGTCGCGTGCTCGAACTCGGCTGCGCGAACGGCAATCTCGGGCGCCGATTCAAGCAATCGTATCCGGACGTCCACTGGTGCGGCGTGGACATCTCCGAGCAGGCGGTCCGCTCGGCGGAACAGCATCTCGACCGAGTCCTGCGCCTCGACCTGAACCGGGACGATCTCCGTGTCGTCGGGGACGGATTCGACGTGGTCGTCATCGGCGATCTGCTCGAGCGTCTGAGCGATCCCGCCCGCACACTCGAAGCGCTGCACGACCTCACCACACCAGACGCGCGAATCGCCTGCTGTCTGCCGAACATGAGCCACCTCTCAGTGATCGCCAGGCTGGTTTCGGGGGACATCAGCTATGACGACAACGGACTGCTCGATCGGACCCATGTCAGGTTCTTCTCGCCGGCCTCCGCATTCAAGACCTTCCTCGATTCCGGCTGGCTGCCCCATCTGACCGACAGCTATCGGGTCGACTCGCCGGTCGACGCCTTTGCGTCGCTGATCACGCAGGCAGCAGGCGCGCTCGGCGTGCCGGCCGCAACGGCCCAGCGCAACCTCGGCCTGTACCAGATGATCCTGGTGTGTTCGCGCTGGTCGATGCAGGAACTCGTTCAGCGGGGGCGCCGCGCCCCATTCAGCGTCATCGTGCCGGTCAATCGTCCGATGCAGCATGAACTCAACGTGGCCAGGTCGCCGGGGCTCCGGGAGGTCGGTGCCGACGTCGTGTGCGTGAGCGACGCGGACAGCGCAGCAGACGCGTGGCGGACGGGCCTACATCAGGCACGGCACCCCTGGCGCCTGATGGTGCACCAAGACGTCTATTTTCCGCAGGGCACCGGCTACGCAATCGCGCAGCAACTGGGTGCTCTCGAGCGACAGGGACTGACCGTCGCGCCCGTCGGGTTCGCCGGCCTCGAATGGAGCTCGCCGAAGGCATCGGCCAGCGTGCGTTACGCGGGGATGGTGATCGATCGCACGTCCTTGTTCAATCACGGGCGCTCGCTCGGTGCCGTGTCGATGGACGAGTTCGCGGTGGCCATGCACGCCGATTGCGCTGCAGCCCCCGACAGAGCGCTCGGCTGGCATCTCTGGGCGACGGACCTGTGCCTGCAGGTCCTTGTGGCCTCCGGTCAGCCGATCGCGCAGATCCTCGAAGTCCCGCTCTTTCACAACTCCTTGAGCGACTACGATCTGCCCGAGTCGTTCCATCGAAGCGCCGAGACACTGCTCGGCAAGTACCCTCAGATGCGCAACATCCCGACTCTGTGCGGCGACCTGCGCCGCCGCGAGACCGTCGCGGCCTGATTCACCACAGGCCCGCATCACCAACGGCTTTGCCGACCCGACGCGGTGTCGAAGCGCTCGACGCATCCGGGAGTTCGGGCGAAGCCGATCGGATCGTACACTTGTACGATCCGAACGTGCCGTCTCAACGATGCGCGTCGTGCGAATCCTGTGCCCGGCTTCTCTCGCGCTCGCTCCAGCATCGGGGTCGGCCGCCGCATCGAGGCCATTCACCGGCCGATCTGAGGAGCCTTCTTGTAGGGAATGGTGCCCCGCTCCAAGACCACGACGCTATCGTAGAACGAAATCGCGAACGTGTTCCTGGTGATGAAGTCGGGCTCGATCGCACCCCTGGCGTGATCGGCGTTGAGGCGATCGATGAAGTTCTTCCCGACGTTGATGAAGGTATCGGGCTTTCCAATGCCGCCGCCGTATTCTTTCCAGTATCCGGTATGAAGGTCCTCGACGATGTACAGGCCGTTCTTGGACAGCCTCGGATAGAGGTAATGGAAGCTTGCCACGATGTAATCCATTCGATGGCTGCCGTCGTCGATCAAGATGGCGGGCTCTCCAAAGTCGGAGATGAGCTCGGCCAGGAAGCGCAGGTCGCTGTGGTCGCCGACCACGACTATCGGGATCGACATGCCCCGAATTGCAAGGCATATGTGGCAGATGGTATGCATATCGGGATCAGCGGCCCGAAGAACCTCGACGACATCTGCAGCGACCCGCCCTTGCTGACACCAATCTCCAGAAACGTGATCGAAGTGTTGCGCCAACCTGCCCGGTGCCGCTCGTAGATCGGAACGTAGTGCGCCCACTTGTGAATCAGCTGTCCTGTATTCGTCTGGAAATCCTGCCAGAGGTTCATTCGCGCTCCGGATCCGGTATCGGGTGATTAGACTGCCATGCCCTGCGTGCCGCTCGGCGGCGCATACCCGCGCCCCGCCCTCGACGGCGCGCCTACCAGCGTCGACGTGACCCGCCATTCGACGCGAGTCCTGCTCTCACCGTCCCGGCAGCGTAGCAGCGGATGCCAGCTGGTTGCCAGTCAACGAGGCGCCGGACCGCATTCAGAATGTCGGGTTCGCCGGTCGACATTCACGGGCATGCTCGGTACAGAGGTCCACGCTCTCGTGACGTGATCCGGCTCATTAGTCTCCCGCGAGACGACAGCCTTGATCTGCACGTCCCGATCGGTCGCAGGCCTGCGGACTCCCACGCGCACGCGCGCTGGTTGCCAAGTCCAGAGCCCAGCGACGACGCCGTCATCATGAGGCTTCGGTCGCTGCTCTGCGTTGCGTCACGGACGTCGGCCTGGCTGACCCGCGGTCGGCCGATCGCCGACACCGCTAACGGATTCAGAACAGGAAGCTCGAACGACGATGTTCCCGAGCGATCGCGAACACCCCGTTCCCATGTCGGCTTCCCACGCCGGAAGCCCCTCGATCACTCGGCCACCTTCAGCACCAGCTTCCCGAAGTTCTTCCCGTCGAACAGGCGCAGCAGCGCCTCGGGGAAGGTGTCGATGCCCTCGACCACGTCCTCGCGCGACTTGAACCGGCCCTCGGCCATCCAGCGGGCGATCTCGCGCACCGCCTCGGGGTAGCGGTCGGCGTAGTCGAACACCACCATGCCCTCCATCCGGGCGCGGTTGACCAGCAGCGACAGGTAGTTGGACGGGCCGGTGACCGGTCCGGTGTTGTTGTACTGGGAGATGGCGCCGCAGATCACGATGCGCGCCTTGCGGTTGATGCGGGTGAGCACCGTGTCGAGGATCTCGCCGCCGACGTTGTCGAAGTACACGTCCACGCCCTTCGGGCAGTGCTGCTTGAGGCCATCGCGAACGCTGCCGGCCTTGTAGTCGATGCAGGCGTCGAAGCCGAGCTCGCCCACGACGAAGTCGCACTTGGCGGCGCCGCCGGCGATGCCGACCACGCGGCAGCCCCTGATCTTGGCGATCTGGCCCACGGTCTGGCCGACCGCGCCGGCCGCGCCCGACACCACGACGGTCTCGCCCTCCTTCGGCTGGCCCACCTCGAGCAGGCCGAAATAGGCGGTCATGCCGGGCATGCCCAGCGCGTTCAGCCACTTGGGCAGCGGCGCAAGCGAAGGGTCGATGCGCACCAGACCGGCCCTGCGCGCTCCGGCCTCGTCGAAGGCGGCGTACTGCTGCACGCCGAGGCCACCGCTCACGTGTTCGCCCACCGGGAATGCAGGGTTACTCGAGGCCACAACCCGGCCCACGCCGCCGGCCCGCATCACTTCGCCGATGCCCACCGGCTCGATGTAGCTGCGCCCTTCGTTCATCCAGCCGCGCATGGCCGGGTCGAGCGAGAGCATGAGCGTCTGCACCAGCACGCCGCCGGCCACCGGCTCGGGCATCGGGGCGTCGGTCATCTGCCAGCAGTCGGGACCGGGGCGGCCGATCGGCCGGGCGGCCAGGCGGACCTGGCGGTTGTACGCGGGAAGCGTCGCAGTCATCGGGTTACAGCTCCTGGGGTAGCGTTGGACGGGGCGGCGCGCGGCCGCCTCACCAGCGCGGCGCGCGTTTGTCGAGGAAGGCCTGCACGCCTTCCAGCGCGCTCGGCTCCATCAGGTTGCAGGCCATGGTCTGGCCCGCGAGCTGGTAGGCAGCTTCGGTACCCATCTCGAGTTGCCGATAGAACAGGCCCTTGCCGGCGGCGATCGCCTCGGGCGGCTTGGCCACGATACGGGCGAGCACGGCCTCGATCGCGGCATCGAGCCCGGCCAGCGGCACCGTCTCGTTGACGAGGCCCTGCGCTGCGGCGGTGGCCGCGTCGATGAAGTCGCCGGTCAGCAGCATCCGCATGGCCGCCTTGCGCGACAGGTTGCGCGACAGCGCCACCGACGGCGTGGAGCAGAACAGCCCGAGGTTGACGCCCGAGACCGCGAAGCGCGCGTCGTCGGCCGCCAGCGCGAGGTCGCAGGCGGCTACCAGCTGGCAGCCGGCGGCAGTGGCGATGCCGTGCACCCGCGCAATCACCGGCTGGGGAACGCGCTGGATCACGAGCATCAGTCGGCTGCACAGGGCGAACAGGTTCCGCGCCGCCTCAAGCGAGGGTTCGGCCCGCATCTCGCGCAGATCGTGCCCGGCGCAGAACGCCGGGCCGCGGCCACCCAGCACCACCGCGCGCACCGACCGGTCGGCCCCGATGGCCTGCAACTCGGCCAGCAGCGCCTCGAGCAGCGCCTGCGACAGCGCGTTGTAGGCCCTGGGCCGGTTCAGCCACAACCACGTCACCGCGCCGCGGTCCTCGCGCATGAGCAGGGCGTCGACGGCCGCGGGCGACCGATCGGCGGTCGAGGGCGACGAAACACCGGAGACAGGCTGGGCGGACATGCAGACGCTCCCGAGGGAATCGATGAAGAGAACGATGTCGTCGCGGCGGGTTGCTCACCGCCTACGGCATCGCTGCGGCCGGCTGCCGACCGTCGGGCGACCGGCCGGCCAGTCGGAACCGTAGATTACACTCGCCCGCACCAACCCCAAGAGCCCCATGCTCGAACGCATCCAGGCCGTCGCCGCGCAGGTGGGCAGCGTGGTCGTCGGCAAGCAGCCGCAGATCCGTCTCGCCCTGGCCTGCCTGCTGTCGCGCGGCCACCTGCTGATCGAGGACCTTCCGGGCGTGGGCAAGACCACGCTCGCGCAGGCGCTCGCGATCTCGCTCGGGCTGCAGTTCAAGCGGGTTCAGTTCACCAACGACCTGCTGCCCTCGGACATCGTCGGCGTGTCGGTCTACGAGCGCGACAACGCCCGCTTCGTGTTCCACCCCGGCCCGGTGTTCTCTCAGGTGCTGCTCGCCGACGAGATCAACCGCGCATCGCCCAAGACGCAGAGCGCGCTGCTCGAGGCGATGGAGGAGCGCCAGGTGTCGGTCGACGGCGAGCCCCGCCGCCTGCCCGAGCCGTTCTTCGTGATCGCCACCCAGAACCCCCAGGACCAGATCGGCACGTTCCCGCTGCCCGAATCGCAGCTCGACCGCTTCCTGATGTGCATCGAGCTCGGCTACCCTGACCCGAAGTCCGAGCGCGCGCTGCTCGAGGGCCACGATCGCCGGGAACTGCTCGCGCGGCTGGAACCGAAGCTGTCGCCGGCCGAGCTGATCGAGGCGCAGCGCGCGCTGCGCCGCATCCGCGCCGCGCCGGCACTGCTCGACTACGTCCAGAACCTGCTGACCCACAGCCGCCGGGCGCCGCAGTTCGCCGAAGGACTGAGCCCGCGTGCGGGGCTGGCGCTGCTGCAGGCGTCTCGGGCGTGGGCGCTGCTGGACGGGCGCAACCACGTGCTGCCGGACGACGTGCAGGCGGTGCTGACCGCGGTGGCCGGCCATCGTCTCAAGCCCGCCAAGGGCAGCGCGACCGGGCACCGGGCGCGCGCCGAGCTGGTGGCCGAGCTGACCAAGTCGGTCGCGGTGCCATAGGCCGGCGAGCGTCGGCGATGCAGGCCCGGGCCCCCGGCTGGATCGAGCGCGTGGCGCCGATGCTCGGCGTGCGCGGTCCGCAGGCGGGCGACCTCCGGCTCGACCGGCGCCGCGTCTACATCCTGCCGACCCGCGCCGGCCTGCTGTTCGGGCTGGCGCTGTTCACCATGCTGCTCACCGCGATCAACTACGGACTCGCGCTCGGCTATGCGACCACCTTCCTGCTGGTCGGCGTCGGGCTGGTCTCGATGCTGCACACCTGGCGCAACCTCGCCGGACTGACGCTCCGCGCAGGCCGGGCCGAGCCGGTGCACGCCGGCGAGATCGCAGAGCTCGCGCTGCTGCTGCACAACGGCGCCGGCGGCGAACGCTTCGCGATCGAGCTCACCGTGCCCGGCACCGCGCAGCCCACGCGCATCGACGTAGCCGCGGGCACCGAGCAGCTGGTGTCGGTGGCGCTGCCCACCGGTCGGCGCGGCTGGCAGGCGGTGCCGCGGATGAAGCTCGCCACCACCTGGCCGCTCGGCCTGTGGTGCGCGTGGGCCTGGTGGCACCCGCAGGCGCGCGTGCTGGTGCTGCCCCGCCTGGAGACGCCCGCCGCGCCGTTCCCGGAGTCCGGACACGCGGGCACCGAACGCGCCGGCCGAGGCGAGGACGACGTGGCCGCGATCCGGCCGTTCCGCGCCGGCGACTCGCCGCGGCGCCTCGCTTGGAAGGCGATGGCCCGCACCGGCGGCGACGCGCTGCTGGTGCGCGAGTTCGAGGGCGGCAGCGGCGGCCGCCTGTGGCTGGACTGGGACGCGCTCCCGCCCGGGCTCGACGTCGAGGCCCGGCTGTCCCGCCTGGCGCGCTGGGTGGTGGACGCCGAGGCCGCCGGGCTGGACTACGGGCTTGCGCTGCCGTCGGCGACCCTCGAGCTCGCCGCAGGCCCGGCGCATCGCGCCGCGTGCCTCGAGGCGCTCGCCCTGGCGCCGCGCTGACCATGGCGTCCACCCCGCGCCGCGGCTGGGCGTTCTCGATGCGCGTGCTGGGCGGCACGCTCGGCGCCGACTGGGAGCGCGAGCGACGCGATACGCTGTTCCTGATGGGTGCGATCGCGCTCGCGGTCGTCCCGCAGCTGCACGGGCTGCCGACCTGGGTGGCCGCCGGCTTCGGGGTGCTGTTCCTGTGGCGGCTCGGGCTGCTGTTCTCCGGTCACCGGCTGCCCGGCACGCCGCTGCGGATGATCGCCGCGATCGCCTGCACCGCGGGCGTGATCGCCCAGTACGACACCCTGTTCGGGCGCGACGCCGGCGTGGCGCTGCTGGTGCTGTTCCTGGGCCTGAAACTGATGGAGATGCGGGCGCGCCGCGACCTGTTCGTGGTGATCTTCCTCTGCTTCTTCCTGCTGCTGACCGGCTTCTTCCGGTCGCAGTCGCTCGGCACGGCCGCACTCACCGTGGTCGCGGTGCTCGGCCTGGTGGCCGCGATGCTCACGATGCAGTACGGCCAGCGCGAGGTCGGCGTCGTGAGGCGGCTGCGGCTGGCCGGCCTCCTGCTGCTGCAGGCGCTGCCGATCGCCGGCGCGCTCTTCCTGCTGTTCCCGCGGCTCTCCGGTCCGCTGTGGGGCATGCCGGAGGATGCGCACGCGGGCCGCACCGGGCTGTCCGACACGATGTCGCCCGGACAGATCTCGCAGCTCGCGCGCAACGACGAGGTTGCGTTCCGCGTCGAATTCGAAGCCGCCGCGCCACCGCCGCAGCAGCTCTACTGGCGCGGCCCGACCCTCGGTCACTACGACGGGCGCACCTGGCGGCCGGTTCGCGCCGAGGTCGCCGCTCCACCCCGCCCGCAGGCCGAACTGCCCGAGGGCGGCGCGCCGGTGCGGTACCGGACCACGCTCGAACCGCACTCGCGACGCTGGCTGTTCGCGCTCGACGTGGCGGTGCAGCTGCCCCGCGCCCCGGGACTGGCGGTGGCCGCCACCGCCGAGTTCGACATGCTGGCCGCCGACCCGGTGGTCGCGCGGCTGCGCTACGACGGAGCGGCGCGGCCGGACGCGCGGATCGGCCTGAACGAAACCCGGCTGTCGCTGCAGAACTGGCTGCAGCTGCCGCCCGCGCACAACCGCCGCACGCTCGAGATGGCGGCCCGCTGGCGCGCCGAGGAAGACGACCCGGCGAAGCTGGTGCAGCGGGCCCTCGCGATGTTCCGCGACGGCGCGTTCCGCTACATGCTCGAGCCGCCGCTGCTGCCCGCCGAACCGGTGGACCGCTTCCTCTTCGAGACCCGCGCCGGATTCTGCGAGCACTACGCGTCCGCGTTCGTGGTGCTGATGCGCGCGCTCGACGTCCCCGCCCGCGTCGTGACCGGCTACCAGGGCGCCGAGCGCAATCCGGCCGACGCGTATCACATCGTCCGTCAGGCCGATGCCCACGCCTGGGCCGAGGTCTGGCTCGCCGGCCGCGGCTGGGTGCGGGTGGACCCGACCTCGGCGGTCGCCCCGGAACGGATCGAGCGCGGCTCGGCCGCGGTCGGCGGACAGCGCGCGGGCGTGCTCTCGCAGGCGGGTCTCGCCGAGATCGGGCTGCTGCGGCACTGGCGCTTCACGCTGGACTCGCTCGCGCACGGCTGGAACCAGTGGGTGCTCAGCTACGACCGCAGCCGTCAGCAGGCGCTGCTGTCGCGCTTCGGCCTGGACGCGGCCGATCGCCGCGAGCTGGTGGGCGCCCTCGCCGGCGCGCTCGCGCTCGCGATCGGTCTGATCGCGGCGGTGTCGATGCGACCGCGCGGCCCACGCGACCCGGTCGCGCGCGCCTACGACGGGTTCTGCCAGCGCCTGGCCGCGATCGGCGCACCCCGCCAGCGCCACGAGACCGCGAGCCGCTACCTGCATCGCGTCGACCGGCTGCTCGATCCGGCGCAGGCGGCCCATGCGCGCGACATCGTCGCGACCTACAACCTGCTGCGGTACGATCCGCAGTCGGCGACGCACGAACGGGTGCGTCGTCTGCGCCGACTCGTCGACTCCTTCAAGCCCTGATGTCCGCCCCGCTGCCCGACCCTCATCGTCGCGCACTGGTCGGCCGCGCCGCGGCCGTGGCGCTGGTGGCCGCGCATCCGGCCGCGTTCGCCAACGAATCCGCCCCGGCCCGCGCCGCCGCGCCCCGCCGGGCGACGTCGACCGACTTCGCCGGCCGCGACGACGTGCGCAGCTTCGCCAAGGATCTGGCCGATCGCCACGGCTTCGAAGTCAACGCGCTGCTCGCGCTGTTCGGCCGCACCCGCGGCGCCGAGCAGGCGATCCGCCTCATGTCGCCGGCGCCGCCCGGATTCCGCCGCTCCTGGATCGCCTACCGGGCCCGCTTCGTCGAGCCGGTGCGCGTTCGCGAGGGAGCCCGCTTCTGGCGCGAGCACGCGCCGGCGATCGCCCGCGCGACTGAGCGCTTCGGCGTGCCGGAGGAGATCGTGGTGTCGATCATCGGCGTGGAAACGCTGTACGGGCGGCACACCGGCGACTTCCGCGTGATGGACGCGCTCACCACGCTCGCGTTCGACTACCCGCGCCGCGCCGAGTACTTCCGCGACGAACTCGAGCACTACCTGCTGCTGGCGCGCGAGTCGCGGTTCGACCCGCTGTCCTGGCGCGGCTCGTTCGCCGGCGCGATCGGCCTGCCGCAATTCATGCCCGGCAGCATCCGCCGCCACGCGGTGGACTTCGACGGCGACGGCCGCATCGACCTGATCGGCAGCCCGGTGGACGCGATCGGCAGCGTCGCCCGGTTCCTCGCGAACCACGGCTGGCAGCCCGGCGGCGCGACCCACTACCCGGTCACGGTCGAGGACGAGATCGCGGCCCGACCCGCTGTCGAGGCCGGAATCCCGCCGTCGTTGACGATGCTTCAGCTGCAGTCCTTGGGCGTGACCAGCCCGCAGGAGATCCCGGCCGCCGAGAAGCTCGCGCTGATCGACCTGCCCAACGGCGACGACACCACGCACTACGTGCTCGGCCCGAACAACTTCTGGGTGATCACGCGCTACAACCGGTCGTACTTCTACGCGATGGCGGTGATCGACCTCGCGCGCGAACTGCGCGCCGCGCGCCTCGCGGCGGCCTGAACACGACGCCGCGCACCCGCCGGGCTCACCGGCGCGCGAGCGCCATCGCAACCCCGGTCGCCACGATCAGCCCCATGCCGAGCAGGGCCGTCGCGTCCGGGAACGCACCGAACACCAGCCAGCCGCAGCCGAGCGCGGCCACCGCGTGCACGTAGGTGAACGGCGCGAGCGTGGTCGCGTTCGCGCGCTCGTAGCCCCGCACCAGCAGCAGGTGGCCGAACGCCCCGATCGCGCCCGCGGCGACGAACAGCCCGACGTGGAACCACGAGCGGATCGGCGCCCAGTACAGCGGCGCGATGCCGGTGAGCAGCACGGTGGCGACCAGCCCGCCGATGAACAGTGTCGCCACCGCATCGTCCTGGCCGGCGAGCGCCCGCGTGCTCAGCGTGTAGCCGGCCCCGAACACCGCCGCGACCAGGGGCAGCAGCGCGGCCGGGCTGAACAGCTCCGAACCCGGACGCACGATCAGCATCACCCCGGCGAAGCTCAGCGCGAATGCGAGCCACGTGCCCCGCGGCGCCCGCTCGCCGAGGATCCCGACCGCCACCGCGGTGACCAGGATCGGCCCGATCGAGATGATCGCGGTGGCCTCGGCCTGCGGCAGGTGCGCGAGCGCCGCGAAGAAGCTGAGCGAGGACATCGCCAGGCAGCAGCCTCGAACGACCTGCAGCAGCGGACGGCGCGTGGCGACCAGCCGTCGGCCCCAGCGCGGCGCGAGCAGCACCAGGATCACCAGCACATGGAACAGGTAGCGCACCCACGCGACCAGCGGCGACGGGTAGGTCTGGGCGAGGTACTTGACGATTGCGTCGAGCACCGCGAACGACGCGCTGGCCGCGCATGCGTACAGGATGCCCGCGACCACCGCGCTCTGGCGACCGCCTCCCGAGGCCGGGCTCACCCGGCGAAGACGCCGGTGGACAGGTAGCGGTCGCCGCGGTCGCAGACGATGAACACGATCGTCGCGTCGGTGACCTCGGCGGCCAGCCGAAGCGCGATACAGCACGCGCCGGCGGCCGACGGGCCGCAGAAGATGCCCTCCTCGGCCGCCAGACGCCGCGCCATCGCCTCGGCGTCGGCCTGGGAGACCTCCTCGATGCGATCGATGATCGCGTGGCGACGGATCGCCGGCACGTATGCGGCGGGCCACTTGCGGATGCCCGGGATCGACGAGCCGTCGGCCGGCTGGGCACCGACGATCACGACCCGCGGATCGCGCTCCTTCAGGTAGCGGGACACGCCCGTGATGGTCCCGGTGGTGCCCATCGCCGACACGAAGTGCGTGACCCGACCGTCGGTGTCGTGCCAGATCTCCGGGCCGGTGCCCTCGTAGTGCGCGGCCCAGTTGTCGTCGTTGGAGAACTGGTCGAGCACCCGGCCGCGGCCCTCGGCCTGCATCCGCAGCGCGAGGTCGCGCGCGCCCTCCATGCCCTGCTCCCGGGTGACCAGGATCAGCTCGGCGCCGTACGCCTTCATCGACGCCCGCCGCTCGACCGACAGGTTGTCGGGCATGATCAGCACCATCCGGTAGCCGCGGATCGCGGCAACCATCGCCAGCGCGATGCCGGTGTTGCCCGAGGTGGCCTCGATCAGCGTGTCCCCCGGCCGGATGTCGCCGCGCGCCTCGGCGCGCGCGATCATCGCCAGCGCCGGGCGGTCCTTGACCGAGCCCGCGGGGTTGTCGCCCTCGAGCTTGCCGAGGATCAGGTTGCCCCGCGGCGCGCCCGCGGCGCCGGGCAGCCGTTGCAGCCGGGCGAGCGGCGTGCGGCCGATCAGCGCGTCGATCGTCGGAGGCTCGCGCACGCCGATCCTCAGCGCGCGGCGCCGGCCGCCGCGAGGTCGGCGTCGGCCGACGACGACGCCTCGGGCAGCGGGCCCGCCTCGAGCCGGGCCACGCCCGACAGTTCGGATCGCAGCACCGCCTGGCGCAGCGCCTCGACCGCGGCGACGCGCGTGAAGCTGCGCCGCCAGGCCAGCACCACCCGCCGCGACGGCGCCGGGGCATCGAACGGCACGTAGGCGAGCAGGCCGTCGTCGCGACGCCGCCCGTCGAGCACCTGCGGCGGCTGCGCGAGCCAGGGCAGCACGGTGACGCCGATGCCGGAGGCGACCATGTGGCGGATGGTCTCCAACGAGGACCCCTCGAAGGTCTTCTGGATGCCCGCACTGGACAGCGAGTAGCGCGACAGCTCGGGACAGACCTCGAGGACCTGGTCGCGGAAGCAGTGCCCGGCGCCGAGCAGCAGCATGGTCTGCTCCTTGAGCTCGGCCGAGCCGATCGAACGGCGCTTGGCCCACGGATGCGCCCGCGGCACCGCGACCACGAACGGCTCGTCGTACAGCGGGCAGGTGGCGAAGCCCTGGTCGGCGAATGGTTCGGCGAGCACGGCGACGTCGACGTCGCCCTGGCGCAGCAGCTCGAGCAGCCGGACCGTGAAGTTCTCCTGCAGCAGCAGCGGCATCTGCGGCGCGTCCTCGATGATCCGCCGCATCAGCGCGGGCAGCAGGTACGGGCCGATCGTGTAGATGACCCCCACGCGCAGCGGCCCGGCGAGCGGGTCGCGCCCCTCGCTGGCCAGCTCGCGGATGTGGGCGGTCTCGTCCAGCACGCGCTGCGCCTGCTCGACGATGCGCCGCCCGACCGGGGTGACCGCCACCTCGGCGCCGCCGCGCTCGAACAGCGAGACGCCGAGTTCGTCCTCCAGCTTGCGGATCGCCACCGACAGCGTGGGCTGGCTGACGTGGCACGCATCGGCCGCCCGGCCGAAGTGCCGTTCCCGCGCGACCGCGACGATGTACTTGAGCTCGGTCAGGGTCATGCGCCGATTCTAGCAGCGGCCCGCGGGGTGCCCGTGCCGCGAAGCGGGACCCGGAACCCGAGCGGCGCCGCACGCGTGCGATCATCGTGCGACCCGAATCCGCCGCGAGTGCCGCAGATGCCCCGACTGCCCTGCGTTCCCGCCGACCTGGCCGAACCCCGAGAGGTCGTCGACGCAGTGCGTGCTCGCCGCGGCGGCACGCTGCTCGCCCTCGACCGGATGCTGCTGCACAGCCCGCCGGTGGCGATGGGCTGGAACTCGCTGCTCGGCGCGATCCGGCAGCAGACCGTGCTGTCGCCCAGACTGCGCGAGCTCGCGATGTGCGCGGTGGCCGCGCTGAACGGGGCCGACTACGAGTGGACGCACCACGCGCCCCTGTTCCTCGCCGCGGGCGGCACGCCGGCCCAGCTCGAGGCGCTGCGCGACCCGGTGCGTGCGCTCGCGAGCGACGCTCCGCTCGATGCCGCGGAGCGCGCCGCGCTCGCGCTCACGGTCGAGATGACCCGCTCGGTCGCGGTCGCCGACGCGACCTTCGCCGCAGCCCGTGCCGCGCTCCCCGACGATCGCCACGCGTTCGAGCTGGTCGTGACGATCGCCGCCTACAACATGGTGTCGCGCGTGCTGGTGGCCACCGCGGTCTGCGACGACTGACCGGCGGTCAGGCCTTCAGGTACTCCTCGCGGCCGGCGAGCCAGCGCGCCAGGTGCGCGTCGACCGCGGCGGGCGGGCCGGCGAGCATCGCGACCGCCTCCTCGCGGGCGGCCTCGACCAGGTCCGCGTCGCGCTCGAGCTCGGCGAACCGCAGCAGCGCGAGCCCGGACTGCCGCGAGCCCAGGAACTCCCCGGGACCGCGCTGGTGCAGGTCGCGGCGCGCGATCTCGAAGCCGTCTGCGGTCTCGTACATCGTCCGCAGGCGTTCGCGCGCCGCCGGCGCGAGCGGCGCCCGGTACAGCAGCACGCACACGCTCTGGGCGGCGCCGCGTCCGACGCGGCCGCGCAGCTGGTGCAGCTGCGACAGGCCGAAGCGCTCGGCGTGCTCGATGACCATCAGCGACGCGTTGGGCACGTCGACGCCGACCTCGATCACCGTGGTCGCCACCAGCAGGTCGATGCGGCCGGCGACGAACGCGTCCATCGCCGCGGCCTTGTCGGCGCCGGACATCCGTCCGTGGACCAGACCGATGCGCAGCTCGGCGAGCTCGGCCGACAGCGTCGCGTGCGTGTCGATCGCGGTCTGCAGCTCGAGCGCCTCGGATTCCTCGATCAGCGGACACACCCAGTAGGCCTGTCGGCCTTCACGCACCGCCGCGCGCACGTGCGCGACCACTTCGGCGCGCCGGCCCTCGGCGACCAGCTTGGTGCGCACCGGCGTGCGGCCGGGCGGCAGCGCGTCGATCACCGACACCTCGAGATCCGCGTAGTAGGTCATCGCCAGCGTGCGCGGAATCGGCGTGGCGCTCATCATCAGCTGGTGCGGCAGCGCCTGGCCGCGCCCGGCGCGCAGCGCGAGCCGCTGCGCGACGCCGAACCGGTGCTGCTCGTCGACGATCGCGAGCGCGAGCGAGGGCAGCTCGACCGACTCCTCGATCAGCGCGTGCGTGCCCACGAGCAGATCGACCTCGCCGCGTGCGGCGCGGGCGCGCACCGAGCGCTTGGCGGACGCGGCGAGCGAGCCGGACAGCCAGGCTACCCGCACGCCCAGCGGCTCGAGCCACGGCTGCAGCCGACGGTAGTGCTGCTCGGCGAGGATCTCGGTGGGCGCCATCAGCGCGGCCTGCCGGCCGCTGCCGATCGCCTGCATCGCCGCCAGCGCGGCGACCACGGTCTTGCCGCTGCCGACGTCGCCCTGCAGCAGCCGGTTCATCGGCTCGCCGCCGGCGAGGTCGTTCGTGATCTCCAGCCACGCGCGCTGCTGCGCTCCGGTCAGCGCGAACGGCAGCGCGGCCAGCAGCCGCTCGACGCCGGCGAGCTCGCGCAGCGGCTCGGCACGCTGCCGCGCCCGCGCGGCCCGCGCCCGCCGCAGCGACAGCTGCTGCGCGAGCAGCTCCTCGAAGATCAGCCGGCGCCACGCCGGGTGGCTGCGGTCCTCGAGCGCCGACAGCGGCACCTCGGGCGGGGGCTCGTGCAGCAGCCGCAGCGCCGCGTGCGCCCCGGGCAGACCGAGCCGCTCGGCGGTGCCGGGTCGCAGCGTGTCGCTCCAGCGCGTGCGCTCGAGCAGGCCCAGGATCGTGCGGCGCAGTTCGGCCTGACCGATCCCCGCGACCGTCGGATACACCGGCGTGAGCCGCGCGGGCAGCGGCGCTTCGCCGCGCAGCACGCGCCAGCGCGGATGGACCATCTCCAGCCCGAACAGTCCGCCGCGCACCTCGCCGTGGGCGCGCACCCGCCGGCCTGCGGCGAGCTGGGCGACCTGGTTCGGCCAGAAGGTGAGGAACCGCAGCATGAGCCGACCGCTGCCGTCGTCGAGCTCCACCTGCAGCATCCGGCGCGGGCGCGGCACCACCTCGGCACGCACGATCTCGCCGTCCACCTGCGCGGCTCCGCCGGCCCGCAGCGTGCCGATCGGGCTCAGGCGCGTCTCGTCCTCGTAGCGCAGCGGCAGGTGCAGCAGCAGGTCGGTCTCGCTGCGCACGCCGAGCCGGGCGAACCGGCCGAGATCGATCACCGCGGCGCGCGGCTCAGCCGGGCAGCACCATCACCGCCTCGACCTCGAACAGCGCGCCGCGCGGCAGACTCGCGACGCCCACGGTCGAGCGCGCCGGATACGGCGCCGCGAAATGGGCGGCCATGATCTCGTTCACCCTCGGGAAATGCACGAGGTCGGTGAAGAAGAGCGTGAGCTTGACCACGTCGGCGAGCGAGCCGCCCGCGGCCTGGGCCACCGCGGCGAGATTGCGCAGCGCCCGCTCGACCTGCGCGTCGATGCCGCCTTCGACGAGCTGGCCGCTGGCCGGGTCGAGGGCGATCTGGCCCGACAGCCAGACGGTCGCACCGCTGCGGACCGCCTGCGAATACGGCCCGATCGCGGCGGGTGCGGCCGGGGTGGAGACGATGGTCCGGGTCATGGCGGCTCCTCGTGGGGACCGGCCGATGGTAGCCCAAGCCGCGGCCGGGCCGACCCGCTGCGAACGTCCGGCAACCCTGGGCGGCGGGTGAATTCGCATACCATACCGCGGCCCTCCCCCGCAGCGCGCCACGCCCCCTCGATGTCCAGCCCCGACGCCCGCCCCGCGGGCAGCCCGCCGATCCGCATCCGCGGCGCGCGTCAGCACAACCTGCGCAACCTCGACATCGACATCCCGACCCACGAGCTGGTCGTGGTCACCGGCGTCTCCGGCTCGGGCAAGTCGTCGCTGGTGTTCGACACCTTGTACGCCGAGGGCCAACGCCGCTACGTCGAGACCTTCTCGGCCTACGCGCGGCAGTTCCTCGACCGGATGGACAAGCCGCAGGTCGACCGCATCGACGGGGTGCCGCCGGCGATCGCGATCGACCAGACCAACCCGGTGCGGACGTCGCGCTCGACGGTCGGCACCATGACCGAGCTCAACGACCACCTGAAGCTGCTGTTCGCTCGGGCCGGACGGCTGCACTGCCGCGCCTGCGGCCGGGCGGTGTCCCGCGACACGGTCGCGAGCATCCGCGCCTCGGTCGAGCAGCGCGCGGCCGACGCCGGCGACCCGCGGCTGGTGGTCACCTTCCCGGTGCAGGTTCCGGCCAACTTCACCGAGGAGGAGATCGAGCGCCACCTGCTCGCGCAGGGCTACGCGCGGGTGCACGTCCGCGAGCCGGCGCGCGGCGCCAGCGGCGTGGTGCTGCGGGTCGTGCAGGACCGCTTCCGGATCGGCGGGGCCGACCCGGCGCGCGTCGGCGAGGCGTTCGAGGCCGCGCTGCGCCGCGGCGCGGGGCGTCTGGCCGTGCACGTGCTCGGCGACGACGGCACCGACGCCGCGGTCTGGCGCTACGACAGCGCGCTCGCCTGCGCCGACTGCGGGCTCGCCTACGGCGACCCGACGCCGAGTCTGTTCTCGTTCAATTCGCCGATCGGTGCGTGCGAGGCCTGCCGCGGCTTCGGCCGCGTGATCGGCATCGACCTCGGGCTGGTGATCCCGGACGGCACGAAGACGCTCGGCGCGGGCGCGGTCAAGCCCTGGCAGACCGAGAGCTTCAGGGAGTGCCAGCGCGATCTGGAGCGCCACGCGAAGACCCACGGCGTGGCGCTGGACGTGGCCTGGAACGCGTTGCCCGACGAGCACCGGCAGTGGGTGATCGACGGCGACGAGCGCTGGAGCGGCGACTGGAATCGCCAGTGGTACGGCATCCGCCGCTTCTTCGACTGGCTCGAGTCGAAGGCGTACAAGATGCACATCCGCGTGCTGCTGTCGCGCTACCGGTCGTACACGCCGTGCGGCACCTGCTGCGGCGCACGGCTGCGCCCGGACGCGCTGCTGTGGCGGCTGGGATCGGGCGCCGACGCAGACGCGGCCTTCGCGCCGGTGCCGGGCGAATCCGGCCGCTATCGGCGGTTCCTGCCGGCGGGCGTCGCGTGGAGCGACGCGCAGCTGCAGGCGATGCCGGGGCTGTGCGTGCACGACGTGATGCTGCTGCCGATCGAACGCGTGGCGCGACTGTTCGGGGCGATCGAACTGCCGGCGCCGCTCGACGAGGCGACCACGCTGCTGCTCACCGAGATCCGCGCGCGGCTGCGCTACCTGATCGATGTGGGGCTGTCGTACCTGACGCTGGACCGGCAGAGCCGCACGCTGTCCGGCGGCGAGGTCCAGCGGATCAACCTCACCACGGCGCTGGGCACGTCGCTGGTCAACACGCTGTTCGTGCTGGACGAGCCGAGCATCGGGCTGCACCCGCGCGACATGAGCCGCGTGATCGGCGTGATGCACCGGCTGCGCGACGCGGGCAATTCGCTGGTGGTGGTCGAGCACGACCCGCAGGTGATGTTCGCCGCCGACCGGATGCTCGACATCGGCCCCGGGCCGGGTGAGCGCGGCGGGCGGATCGTCTATTGGGGCGACCCCGCCGGACTGCGGCACGCCGACACGCCGACCGGCGACTACCTGTCGGGCAGGCGCACGATCCCGGCGGCGCAGCTCGCGCCGGTCACCGCGTCCACGCCGCGGCTGGTGCTGGAGGGCGCGCGCGAACACAACCTGAAGTCCGTGAACGTCCAGATCCCGCTCGGGCGGCTGGTGTGCCTGACCGGCGTGTCCGGCAGCGGCAAGTCGACGCTGATGCAGGACGTGCTGCTGCCCGCGCTGCTCAAGGCCAAGGGCCGGCCGACCGAGACCCCCGGCGCGCACGACCGCCTGCTCGGCGACGACTGGATCGACGACGTGGTGTTCGTCGACCAGTCGCCGATCGGCAAGACCACCCGCTCCAATCCGGTCAGCTACGTCGGTGCGTTCGACGCGGTCCGCAAGCGCTTCGCGGCAGCCGAGGTCTCGCGGGAACGGGGCTACGGGCCGGGCACCTTCAGCTTCAACTCGGGCGACGGGCGCTGCCCGACCTGCGGCGGCAACGGCTTCGAGCACGTCGAGATGCAGTTCCTGTCGGACGTGTACCTGCGCTGCCCGGACTGCGACGGGCGTCGCTACCGTGGCGAGATCCTGGAGGTCCGCGTCCCGGGGCGCGGCGGCGAACGCTCGGTGGCCGACGTGCTCGAGATGACCGTCCACGAGGCGCTCGCCTTCTTCGCCGACGACCGCGAGGTGACCACCCGGCTGCAGCCGCTGGAGGACGTGGGGCTGGACTACCTGCGCCTGGGCCAGCCGGTGCCGACGCTGTCGGGCGGCGAAGCGCAGCGGCTCAAGCTCGCCGGGTTCCTCGCCGAGGCCGCGAGCAAGGGCCTGGACCGGGCACGCCGGGCGCGCGGCACGCTCTTCCTGTTCGACGAGCCGACCACCGGACTGCACTTCGACGACGTCGCGCGCCTGCTGCGGGCGCTGCGCAAGCTGCTCGCGGCCGGCCACTCGCTGCTGGTGATCGAGCACAACCTGGACGTCGTACGGGCCTCCGACTGGATCGTCGACCTCGGACCCGACGGCGGCGACCGCGGCGGCGAGGTGGTCGCGGTCGGCACGCCGGCCGAGGTCGAGGCGCACGCGACGAGCGTCACCGGCGCGTCGCTGCGCGAGTACCGTGCACAGATGGACGCCTCGGCCCTCGCCGCAGGCCGGCCGCCGCCCGCGGACCACGCGCCGCTCGACCGATCGGCCGCGGCCGGGTCCGCGGCCCCAGACGAGGCTGCGGCCGCCGCCGACGCGGCGCGGGCCGACTACGGCTCGCCGCTGCAGACGCGGCTGCGCCGGCGGGCGCGCGACGCGATCTACGTGCACAACGCGCGCGAGCACAACCTGAAGAACGTCGACGTCGAGATACCGCGCGACCGGATGACCGTGATCACCGGCGTGTCGGGCAGCGGCAAGTCGACGCTCGCCTTCGACGTGATCTTCGGCGAGGGGCAGCGCCGCTACCTCGAGTCGCTGAACGCCTACGCGCGCCAGTTCGTGCAGCCCTCGTCGCGCCCCGACGTCGACGGCGTCTACGGCATCCCGCCCACGGTGGCGATCGAACAGCGCACCAGCCGCGGCGGGCGCAAGAGCACCGTCGCGACGCTGACCGAGATCTACCACTTCCTGCGCCTGCTGTACGTCAAGCTCGGCACGCAGCACTGCCCGCGCTGCGACGTGCCGATCGAGCCGCAGCCGTTCGAGACGATCGTCGCGCGCGTGATGCGCGAACACCGCGGGTCGCGCATCGGGCTGCTCGCGCCGCTGGTCGTGAGCCGCAAGGGCGTCTACACCGACCTCGCGAAGTGGGCGGCTGCGCGCGGGCACACGCACCTGCGCGTGGACGGCACGTTCCTGCCCACCGCCGGATTCCCGCGGATCGACCGCTACGTGGAGCACGACATCGACCTGCCGGTCGCCGATCTGCAGATCGCGCCCGAGCGCGAGCCCGAACTGCGCGACGCGCTGCGGACCGCCCTGCACCACGGCAAGGGCGTGGTGCGCGTGGCGACCGGCCTGGAGGCGCTCGCGGCGGCGATCGGCCGCGGCGACCCGGACGGTGCCGGCACGCCGCTGCAGACCGCGATCCACTCGACCCGCCGCGCGTGCGGGCGGTGCGGCACCAGCTACGAGGAACTCGATCCGAGGCTGTTCTCGTTCAACTCCAAGCACGGCTGGTGCACCGGCTGCCTGGGCACCGGACTGCAGCCCATCGGGCGGATCGACACCGACGACCTCACCCCGGGCATGGAGGGCGAGACCGACGCGGGCGTGCAGTTCTCCGACCAGCCGTGCAACGCCTGCGCGGGCCGGCGGCTCAACCCGGTGGCGCTGGCGGTCCGGCTGCGCGGCGAGTCGATCGCGCGGCTGACCGAGCGCTCGGTCGACCAGGCGCGCACCTGGATCGACGGGCTGGGCTTCACCGGGCGCGACGCGGAGATCGCCCGCGACGTGGTCGCCGAGATCGGTTCGCGGCTGCGGTTCCTGTCCGACGTCGGGCTGGGCTACCTGTCGCTGGCGCGCAGCGCCCCGACGCTGTCGGGCGGCGAGGCGCAGCGCATCCGGCTCGCCGCCCAGCTCGGTTCGAACCTGCAGGGCGTGTGCTACGTGCTCGACGAGCCGACGATCGGCCTGCATCCGCGCGACAACCGGGTGCTGCTCGACACGCTCGAGCGGCTGCGCGACAAGGGCAACACGCTACTGGTCGTCGAGCACGACGAGGACACGATCCGGCGCGCCGACAACGTCATCGACATCGGCCCCGGCGCCGGTCGCCTGGGCGGACGCATCGTCGCCACCGGCCACCACGAGGCGCTCGCGCGGCATCCCGACAGCCTGACCGGGCGGCTGCTCGCGCAGCCGCTGCGCCACCCGCTGCAGCCGCCGCGCGCGGTGACTCCGGCGACCCCGTCGGTGGTGCTGCGCGACGCGACGCTGCACAACCTGCGCGGTATCGAGGTCGCGGTGCCGCTGGGCCGGCTCACGGTGGTCACCGGCGTGTCCGGATCGGGCAAGTCGACGCTCGCGCGCGACGTGCTGCTCGCCAACCTGCAGGCGATCGTGTCGGCGCGCAACGCCGGACGCGAGGGCCGGGCGCGCGCGCAGGCGCTGTCGGCCGCGCCCGTCGGCTGCCGCGCGATCGAGGGGCACGAGGCGATCGGACGCGTGCTCGAGGTCGACCAGACCCCGATCGGCAAGACCCCGCGCTCGTGCCCGGCCACCTACGTCGGCTTCTGGGACACGATCCGGCGGCTGTTCGCCGACACGACCGAGGCGCGCGTGCGCGGCTACGACGCGGCGCGCTTTTCGTTCAACACCGGCGCAGGCCGCTGCCCGGCGTGCGAGGGTCAGGGGGTGCAGACGATCGAGATGAGCTTCCTGCCGGACGTGAAGGTGCTGTGCGACGCGTGCCGCGGCAGCCGGTTCAACGCCGAGACCCTGCAGGTCCCGCTGCGGGGCCGCTCGGTGGGCGAGGTGCTGGCGATGAGCGTCGACGAGGCGGTCGACTTCTTCGCCGCCCACCCGTCGGTCGCGCACCCGCTGCGGCTGCTTCAGCAGGTCGGGCTGGGCTACCTGACGCTCGGGCAGCCCAGCCCGACGCTGTCGGGCGGCGAGGCGCAGCGGATCAAGCTGGTGACCGAACTCGCGAAAGTGCGGGACGCCGCCGGGCCGCCCGCGCGCGGCGCGCCCGCGCACACGCTGTACGTGCTGGACGAACCGACCGTTGGGCTGCACATGGCCGACGTCGAGAAGCTGATCCGCGTGCTGCACCGGCTGGTCGACGCGGGCAACACGATGGTGGTGATCGAACACGACGTCGACCTCTGGGCCGAAGCGGACTGGATCCTGGACCTCGGCCCGGAAGGCGGCGACGGCGGCGGCCGCGTCGTCGAGGCGGGCCCGCCGCTCGCCCTCGCGCAGCGCGCATCCAGCCACACCGGCCGGGTGCTGCGCGACTTCTACGCCGCCCGCGAGGCCCGGCCCGCGGCGTGAACCGCGGTCGCACGGCCCGCTCGGCGCGACCCGCTCAGACCGCCCGGGCCGCGGGCTGCAGCCTGCCGTCGGCGTCGACCGCGCCTTCGATCCGCAGCAGCTCGAGCTTGCGGGGCACCCCCCCCGCGTAGCCGGTCGGCGCGCCGTCGCTGCCGACCACGCGATGGCAGGGGACCACGATCGAGACCGGATTGCGGCCGATCGCCGCGCCGGTCGCCCGGGCCGCGCGGCCGGCGCCCGCACGGCGTGCGACCTCGGCGTAGGTCAGGGTCGTGCCGCGGGGAATCGTCCGCAGCACCGCCCAGACCGACTGCTGGAACGGCGTGCCCGCGAGACGCAGCGGCAACGTGTCGGCGACCGGCTCGCCGCCGAAGTAGCGCGCGAGCCAGTCGGCCGCCGCCACGGCGCGCGGATGCGCGGGGTCGCACGGCGAGCCGTCGTCCGCCGGCGCGTGGCGCTGACCGACGAACCACAGGCCGCGGATCGCCTGGTCGTCGTACCTGAGCAGGATCGGGCCGAGCGGGCTCGGCAGCAGGGCGTGTCGGTTCATCGGCGCTCCGGTTCGGCGAAGGGTGCGAGCTGATGCCACAGGTGGATCACCGCATAGGCGCGCCAGGGCCGCCAGCGCTGCGAGGCGAGCTCGGCCTGGCGCGCGGTGCGCACCCCGAGTGCGCGCATCACCCCGACGTCGGCCGCCGGGAAGGCGTCGGGCCAGCCGAGCGCGCGCATCGCGAGGTACTGCGCGGTCCAGTCGCCCACCCCGGGCACGGCCCGCAGCCGCTCGACGGTCGCCTGCACGTCGATCCCGGGTTCGAGCCGCAGTTCGCCGCCGGCGAGCAGCCGCGCGAGCGTCACGATGCAGTCGGCGCGGCGACGGGTGACGCCCAGCGCGGCGATCGCCGCGGGCGCCGCCTCGGCGAGCCTCGCGGCCGACGGGAACGCGTGGCGCACGCCGTCGAACGGCGTGGCGACCGGCTCGCCGAACGCCGCGGCGACGCGCGCGGCGAGCCGGTGCGCCTGCCGCACGGTGACCTGCTGACCGAGCACCGCGCGCACGGCGATCTCCAGACCGTCGAACGCGCCCGCCAGCCGCAGCCCCGGCGAGGCGACGGCGAGGTCCCCCAGCGCGGCGGCGACCTCGTCGGGCCGGCAGCCCAGATCGAACCCGCGGCGGACCCGGGCGAGCACCGCCGGGATCACGCCCACCAGCGCCGCGTCCACCCGCACCTCGAGTGCGTGGACGGTCGCGCCGCGGCCGGCCGGCCGGGCGACCTCGATCCAGCCCAGCCGCTGCGCGCCGCCGGGCGCGGGCACCCGGATCACGCGTCGGTAGACCGGATCGGACCGGACACCGCGGCGGCGCGGCCATGCGACCGATTCGACGCCCTCGATCGCTCGTCGCGCGAGGAATCCCGCGAGCGCGGGCCAGTCGAGCGGCGGACGGTACGCGAGCCGGAACCGCAAGCCCTCGTCGGCGTCGCCCGCGGTTGCGCCGGCCCGCGCCGCGCGGCGCATCGCGCCGGGCGCCAGCCGGTAGCGGGTCGCGAACGCATCGTTGAAGCGCCGCAGGCTGCGGAACCCGGCGGCGAGCGCGATCTCGGTCACCGGCAGCGGCGTGTCGGTCAACAGCCGCTTGGCGAGCAGCAGGCGCTGGGTCTGCGCCCAGCCGACCGGCGACACGCCGAACTGCGCCCGGAACACGCGGCGCAGATGGCGGTCGGTCACGCCGAGCCGATCCGCGAGCCCGCGCAGGCCGCCCTCCAGGAGTGCACCCGCCTCGACGGCCTCGGCCGCGGCCTGCGCCAGGCGTACCGTGGCGTCGACGCTCGCGAGCCCGGGTGCGAGCTCGGGGCGGCAGCGCAGGCACGGCCGGAAACCGTCCCGCTCGGCGACGGCGGCGGCCGGGTAGAACCGGCAGTTGCCGCGCCGCGGGGTGCGCGCCGAGCACACCGGGCGGCAGTAGATGCCGGTGCTGGTCACGCCGAAGAAGAACCGGCCGTCGAACCGCGCGTCGCGCGAGCGGACCGCAGCCCAGCACGCGGCCGGATCGAGGGTTTGTGGCAGCATCGGTTCCACGCCGGGATTATGCCGGCCGCCCCCGACCGTCGCTCGCCACTTTCGGACATGATCACCGGCCACCCGCAACCGACCGACACCGACGCCGCCGCGGCGCGGATCACCGCACTGCGCGGCGCTGCGCAGCGCATCTCGACGCTTCACCTGCGCGATCTGCTCACCGACCCCACGCGTTCCGATGCGCTGTCGCTCGATGCGGCCGGCGTGCACGCCGACTTCGCCCGTCAGCGGCTCGATGCGCCGACGCTGCGCACACTCGAGGCGCTCGCGGACGACGCCGGCTTCGATGCGGCCCGCGACGCGCTGTTCGCGGGCCGCATCGTCAATCCGACCGAAGGCCGGCCGGCACTTCACACGGCACTGCGCGGCGTGGGCGGCGACGCCGCGACCGCGCGCGCAGTGGCCGAACAGCGCGACCGGACAGGGGTGCTCGCGCGCCGCATCCGCGAAGGCGGTCTCGACGGATTCCGCGGCACGCCGGTGCGATCACTGGTGTGCATCGGCATCGGCGGATCGGACCTCGGACCGCGGCTGGTCTGCGACGCGCTCGCCCGCCCGGACGGCACCGACGTGCGCTTCGTCGCGAACGTGGACCCCGACGATCTCGCCCGCGAACTGGCCGGACTCGACCCCGCGACCACGGCGTTCGCAGTCGTGTCGAAGACCTTCACCACCCGCGAGACCCTCGCCAACGCGGCCGCCGCGCGTGCGTGGCTGGTGGCGGGCGGCTGCCCGGCCGACGCGGTCGCCGGCCAGACCCTCGCCGTGACCGCGGCGCCGCAGGCGGCGCTGCGCCACGGGCTGCGCCCCGAGCTGACGCTCGAGTTCTGGGACTGGGTCGGTGGCCGGTATTCGCTGTGGTCCAGCGTCGGGCTGGGCATCGCCGCCGGCTGCGGCCCCGCCGACTTCGACGCACTGCTCGACGGCGCGGCCGCGATGGACCGGCACTTCCGGGACACGCCGCTGGCGGCCAACCTGCCGGCGCGACTGGGACTGGTGTCGGTCTGGAATCGTGCATTCCTCGGGCTGCCGTCTCAGGCGGTGATTCCGTACGCCGAGCGGCTGAGACTGCTGCCGGCCTGGCTGCAGCAGCTGGTGATGGAGAGCAACGGCAAGTCGGCGGCGCTCGCCGGCGGCTCGGCGCGGCTGCCGACCGCACCGATCGTCTGGGGCACCTCCGGCACGAACGCCCAGCATTCGTTCTTCCAGCAGCTGCACCAGGGACCGGATGTCGTGCCGGTGGACTTCGTCGTCGCCCGGTACGGTGCGACGCCGACCGCATGGGACGGCGACGACCGCCACCGCATCCTGCAGGCGAATTGCCTCGCGCAGGCCGCCGCACTCGCGCTGGGCCGGCCCTCGGACGATCCGCACCGCCACTTCCCCGGCAACCGGCCCAGCACGGTGCTGATCCTGCCGCGCATCGACGCCCGGGCGCTCGGCGCGCTGCTCGCGGCCTACGAGCATGCGACCTTCACCGCGGCGACCGTGCTCGGCATCAATCCGTTCGATCAGTTCGGCGTCGAGTACGGCAAGGTGATGGCGACGTCGGTCGAGGCGCTGCTCGCGGGCGGACCGGGCGGGTCGCTGGATCCCGCCACCCGCGCGAGCGCGGCCCGCTTGAACCCCTGACGGCGGACCGGACCCGGCGACCCGGGCACCGGCCCGACGCCGGCCCGCGGCACCGCCCGGTGCGCAGCGCAGCGGGCGCAGCGGTCCAGGAACCCGACGCGCCGAGGGGCGCCGCAGCGGGCTTGACATTGCCCTCAGGGTAAGCCGCACACTGACTCTCATGGGCGCCTCCGAGCCGTTGCGCGTCGTCACGCTGCCGGTCGTCGGCATGACCTGCGCGGCCTGCGGCGCCCGGATCGAGCGCGTGCTGCGCGGCCTGCCCGGGGTCGTCGACGCCGCGGTCAACCTCGCCGCCGAGACCGTGACCGTGCGCGCGCCGATCGCCGCACCGCGGGCGTGGGCCGAGGCGATCGCCCGCGCCGGCTACGCGGTGCCCACGGCCGAGCTGGATCTCGGGATCGAGGGCATGACCTGCGCGAGCTGCGCGCTGCGCGTGGAGCGGGCACTCGCCGCCGTGCCCGCGGTGACCGAGGCGGTGGTCAACCTGGCTGCCGACTCGGCGCGGGTGCGAATGGTCGGCGATCCGTCTGCGACGCTGCCGGTGCTGCTGCAGGCGGTCCGCAGCGCGGGCTACACCGCGCGGGCGCGACGCCCGGAAGCCCCCGCCGCGGGCGCCGACGACCCGATCGTGGTGCGACTGCGCGCCGAGCGGCGGGGCGTGATCGTCGCACTCGCGCTCGCCGCGCCGCTGGTGCTCCCGATGCTCGCGGCCCCGTTCGGCGTTCACCTGATGCCCCCGGCCTGGCTCCAGTTCGTGCTGGCCACGCCGGTGCAGTTCGTGCTCGGCGCCCGGTTCCACCGTGCGGGCTGGGCGGCGCTTCGGGCGGGCACCGGGAACATGGACCTGCTGGTCGCGATCGGCACCACGGCGGCCTGGGGAGTCTCGACCTGGCTGTGGCTGACCGCCTCCGACGGGCATCCGCCGCACCTCTACTTCGAGGCCTCGGCGGTGGTGATCGCGCTGGTGATGCTCGGCAAGCACCTCGAGGCCCGCGCGAAGCGTCGCACCACCGATGCGATCCGGGGGTTGCAGGCGCTGCGGCCGCAGACCGCGCGGCGGCTCGCGGACGGACGCGAGGAGACGGTCGCGCTGTCCGACGTGGTCGTGGGCGACCTGCTCGTCGTGCTCCCAGGCGAACGGATCCCGCTGGACGGAACCGTGCGGGACGGGGTCACGGAAGTGGACGCGGCGCTGCTGACCGGAGAGTCGCTGCCGCTGGCCAAGGGGGTGGGCGATCCGGTCGTCGGCGGGTCGGTCAACGGCTCGGCCCGGATCACGCTCCAGGTCGGTGCGATCGGCACCGAGACGGTGCTCGCGCGCATCATCAGGGCGGTGGAACACGCGCAGGCGGCCAAGGCGCCGGTCCAGCGGCTCGTCGATCGGGTGTCGGCGGTGTTCGTGCCGGCCGTGCTGGCGATCGCGGCGCTGACCTGGGCCGGCTGGGTCGCCGCCGGCGCGGGCGTCGAAGCGGCGACGGTCACGGCGGTGGCCGTACTGGTGATCGCCTGCCCGTGCGCGCTCGGGCTCGCGACCCCGGCGGCGGTGATGGCGGGCACCGGCGTGGCCGCCCGTCACGGCGTGCTGATCCGGGATGCCGAGGCGCTCGAGCTCGCGCATCGCATCCGCACGGTCGCGTTCGACAAGACCGGTACGCTCACCGGCGGGCGACCGGTGCTGACCGACCTGATCCCGGGCGCGGGCGTCAGCGCCGACGAGTGCCTCGCGGCCGCGGCCGGCCTGCAGTCCGGCAGCGAGCACCCGCTCGCGCGCGCGGTGACCGCGGCGGCGGCGGCGCGCGGCCTGGGTGCCCCGGCCGCGCAGGCCGTGCGCGCGCTGCCCGGGCGCGGCGTGACCGGCCGGGTGGCGGGGCGCACCGTGCGGATCGGCAGCGCGCGGCTGGCGCAGGAACTGGGCGTGGCGGCCGGGCCGCTCGCCGAGCCGGCCGCGGCGCTGCAGCGCGCCG
>Ga0169931_10001145_pt1 | contig 43613 bp, 41 predicted proteins | sample Kivu_15m_20L_FD_129675 | JGI IMG/M metagenome (GOLD analysis project Ga0169931, IMG submission 129675) | Freshwater microbial communities from Lake Kivu, Western Province, Rwanda to study Microbial Dark Matter (Phase II) - Kivu_15m_20L... | ecosystem: Environmental > Aquatic > Freshwater > Lake... | reverse complement strand
TTGTTGTTGAACAGAAATGCTTCGGGTGTTCTCATAGCTCCCAGTTTCTTTATTACATCCTGGTTTTCATCGAACAGATAAGGAAAGGGCAGGTCAAGTTGCTTGTGCAGGATCTGCATATTTTCAAAACTGTCCTGTGGGTATGCCTGTGTGTCATTGCCGCAAATGGCAACCATGCCAAGACTGTCTTCTTCGTATTTCTTGGCAAGTTGTTTCAGTCGGCCCCAGTACGCCTGGGCATATTTGCAATGGTTGCAGGTTACAACCATCAGCAGGCTGTATTTATCGGCAAAATCGTAGTTTCCTACCATTTGTCCGTCTACATTTTTCAGGTTGAAAGAAAAGAGTTTATCTCCGGGTTTCATGCCGGCAAAGTTAACCAACGGAATAATAAAATCAGCGGACTTCAGCAATATCAGCTGAGGCCGTCAATTTCGCCGTTTACCAGCTTAATGTGCTGTGCCTGTGGTTCTTTGGGCAAACCGGGCATACGCATAATGTCACCTGCTATTGCCACCACAAAACCCGCACCGGCATTGATGACCAGGTCTTCCACACGAAGTGTGAAATCTTTGGCCAGCGGCCCCATGCTGATGTCGTCGCTGAAGCTGTATTGGGTTTTGGCTATGCAAATCGGAAGATTACCCCAGCCTAGTTCTTCAAATTTCTTGAGTTTGGTTTGGGCCGTGCCTGAAAGTTTAATGCCGGAACCACCGTAAACGCGTTTTACTACTTTGTCTATTTTCGTGTCGATACTATCGTTCAGGTCATATGCATAATTAATAGGACCTGAAGGGTTGTTATCAACCGCATCTGCCACGGTTTCAGCCAGCGCAGCCGCACCGGCACCCCCGTTTACGAAACATTCGTTCACAGCTACTTTCACGCCTTGGTCTTTGCACCAGTCAATGAGGTAGGTCATTTCATTTTCGGTATCCCATCCGTATTTATTGATACTGACAACGGCATTTTGGCCGAATGCCTGCACATTTTTAATATGGTGCTGCACATTTTGCAGCCCCGTTTTCAGGGCATCGGAATTCACATCGCGCATGTTTTTCTCACCGGCACCGCCGTGGAGTTTGATGGCTTGCAGGGATGCTACAATCACGGTAGCAGCGGGCTGCAGGCCGGCCATGCGGCATTTGATGTCGAAGAATTTTTCGGCACCCAGGTCCGAACCGAAACCGCTTTCAGTTACCACGTAATCTGCCAGATTCAAGGCAGTTTTGGTAGCAATTACGCTGTTACACCCATGAGCGATATTGGCAAAAGGTCCACCGTGAATAATAGCGGGTGTATGTTCGGTTGTCTGAACCAGGTTGGGCATAATGGCATCGCGCAGCAGCACTACAATGCTGGAGCCAAAGCCCAGATCGCCAACGGTTACGGGTTTTTTGCCAGCATATCCCACCACAATGCGGTCAATGCGGCGTTCCAGGTCTTCCAGGTTTTCGCTAAGGCAAAGCAATGCCATAATTTCAGAGGCAGGTGTAATATCGAAGCCGGTTTCCGTAGGAATGCCGTTGGTGCTGCCATGCAGCCCACTTACCATGTGACGGAGCATGCGGTCGTTCACATCCAGTACACGCTTCCAAAGAAGTTGTGTGAGGGTGTTTTCACCGGTTTTATTCCAATAGCGGTAGTTGTCTACCAAAGCCGCAATCATGTTGTTGGCGCTGGTAATGGCGTGAAAATCTCCGGTGAAGTGCAGGTTGATATCTTCCATTGGCAGCACCTGTGCATATCCGCCGCCTGCTGCACCGCCCTTCATTCCAAAGCAAGGTCCAAGACTGGGCTCGCGCAGTGCCACCATGGCATTTTTGCCAATGTGGTTCAGACCTAGTGAAAGTCCAACGCTGGTAACTGTTTTGCCCACACCGGCCTTGTTGGGTGTGATGGCGGTTACCATAATCAGCTTGCCTTTTTTATCCGATTGAAGATATTTCAATGGAATTTTGGCTTTGGTTCTTCCGTAAGGAATCAGATCATCCTGGGCTATATTGAGCTTTTGTGCAATGTCACCAATAGGTTTCAAAGGGGTAGAGCGGGAGATTTCAATGTCTGACTTCATGCTACGGCAATAATAGGATTTTTTTTAATTGGTTGGTTTATCTTTGTTGCATGAGCAAATGGATATATCATGTATTTTGTGTGGCCAGTGTCATTATTATGTTTCAGTGTGCGGCCAGAAAAACCCAAAATGCGCAAAAAAATGTGTCTGCAGTACCGGATATTCAGGTGGGAGAACCACAGCCAGTCCAACATGAAAAACAATCTTTAAAAACACCTGAGCCACTACCTGCTGATTTGCAAAAAAGGCTGGAAGTGGCTGAGTCCATTGAGCACGGAGCCACCCAATACTGGTTAAGTCAGGGCAAGGAAATTCTGAATGTGCAATGCGCTTCTTGCCACAAAACAAAAGATCCCTTAAAGTATGACCAAGCCGGCTGGGTGAAACACATGAGCCGCATGGTTCCCAAAGCAAAACTTACCGAAGATCAGGCAAAATATCTGCGTGTATATACACTGACCCTTATTCGCACAGGCAGTTAAGCAGCCCAGGTCCTGTTTAGGCTTTTTTGAAAACGGGAACGGTGGAACAAGGTTCACCAAACATCAGGCTTTTAACATGTGGCTGCAGCAGACGGGTAATTTCAACGTATGCAGCTGGGCTGATATATTGATCTCCACAACCTTTAATCACAACCCTTTTATCGCTGTATTCATCCGGTTGAATCTTTGAGAGTGCTTGCATGAACAAAGCAGAATTGAGGGCTTCTTCACTGCCAAACAAAAAGAAATGGGCAATGCCCGTAAGTTTAGATCCGATGAGCATGTAGGCCCAGGTGGGTACAATGGCGTCGGCTGAACAATGAATAAAGACATTGGCATCCCGATACTGTTCCCAATCGTGGTTTTTTATCCAGTCTCTAAAATCTTTTTCTTTTAATATCAGTCCCATAAACAAGGTTTCTTTAACATCAATACCTATTCGTTTTCCGGGATGCAGGAAATTTTCCAGATTGAGGGTGATAATCCCACTATTGGCTACCCGGTTGACAATGCCTTCTTCCATGACTGATTCTACTGCAAATATCGGGCAGTTTTACTTGTTTATGTCAATTTTACTATACAAAACCCGTACCGGCCTGTAGCATTTCAAATAAAGCAATCATCTTTGCTGTAATGGGTATGTTTTTTGTGTTGTTTCAAACCATGCGGCTTAGGTTTTTTGTGCTTGGCTTTTTCTCAGTAGTTTTTTCATTGTTGCAAGGGCAGGTATTTGTAAAACCTTCTGCAGCCCTTATTATGCGCAGCACGGCTGTTGAGATTGCCCAGCAAAAGGATATTGATTTTATCAAAACCAATCTGGGCAAGTTTTATGGTATTCAACGTATCAGAATAAGCGGCCCTGTGGATGTGAGCAGGGTTTGCGATATTTTACCTCTGCTGGATGATTTGGACGAGGTGCAATTGCTGAAATTTAGTGGAACCCTGAATGATGAGGATGTGGAGCATCTTACCTGGGTAAATCAGGTAATTATTTGGCTGAAAAATGGCCGTGAAGATCAGATTTTGTTTAATGATAGGCTAGGGAAATTAAATCGACTTACGCTAATTTTTGAGGTGGTTCCCGAGAACTATGACTTTATGCAAAACTGGAGGGTAAGGGGATTAAGACTGATTGCCCCGTTTGTAAAAAAAGAATTGCCCTTTGCCATTCAGGCTGCATCGCGCATCAAGGGATTGAGGGAGTTTGGAATCAGTGTGGATGCCATTGGTGATATTCCGGTTGCGGTAGCAGGTATTTTGGCCCTCGAAAAACTCGTTATCACAGATAATCTGAGCTGGATGACTGAAAAATCTCTGGATGACTTGCCGGTACTGAAACAAAACATCGAAATAGCCCTGAATGGCGACAAGATACGCCGAATTGAGTTTCATTATCAAGCACAGGAAGCCGTTTTGATGCCTTGGGAAAATAAATATATAACATCCCTTTTTACCAATGCAAGAATGGCACCTTGGGCAAATTTATCAGGGGATACCTCCCAGCTAGGCCAATTTGCCAATTTTATTCCTTGCAGGCCCACCGAAAATGGTCGTATTCAAAAAGCAGCCAATCAGGGATTCCTTTCTCAGTTTTCTGTTGGAAAATACTATTTTGACGGGGATAATCAACAAGACATGGTTTTTTACCTCAATGCTGAGGCGGCCTTGCTTGTACCCAAAGGAGCCGTGGAGACATCAGATGGTAAATCCATAGAAAAGGATTATCAGCTGCAGTGCATACTGCAAAATAAGCCTTCCCGCTTTTTTTGCGATGGTTTTCCCCTGAATTATGACAGTGCAGGAAGGAACTATAACCTGGCTCCTGGTGTGGTTTTTCACATGCGTGCCTCACATAATAATAAAGATCTTCGTATAAAAGAAGGCTATTCCATGCGTCTTATGTTTTTAAGCCAAACCGATACGTCACATCGTTTTTATGCTTTTAATCCCGCACGAAAAAAATGGCAGCATTTTTATGATTACGATTATGACTTTGATGATTCTAAAAACAAACCAATCGATTATTATGCATTTTATGCCGGTAAAAAAACGGCTTTAGAGATATACCCTTCAGACAACGCAACACAGGAAATCCGATTTGAAACCGAAGGGTATTTTTATCTGCTGGATCCGGGTGCAAATAAGGTAAGTCTCGAAAACGCTGGCGGCTACTGGGTGGCTCCCGTGAAAGACAGAGCACCGGCAATGGGAGCATATAACCTGCGAAGGGGAAGAGGTCTGGTGGGTTTGAGAAAGGAATATGTAGACAAGAAAAAAGATAAAGATATTCTTCGGTTTTCGGTTTACGACAAAACTGAAACCTTGTTCCCGGAATTGAAACCACTGCAAAATTATCCGCTGGAAATTGAAAGTGCCATGGGTAGCCGGGAGTTTGGCGCTTTGTTTATACGTGGAACGTTATACGGTGATGTTCGTTTTAGCAGTGCAGGCGGCGCATGGTTTATGGATTTGCGCACCGAAACGGGTTACTGGAGATTTACTTTATTACAACCAAAAGATAAAGTTAAAAAATCAACAGCAAAATCACGGGCGCGGCAAATGGAATTTTTGGCCAAAATGAATAAATATGCTGAAATAAGGCAGAAAAAAGAACTGGCCATTATCGATTATCATTCGCGTTTCAAAGAATCTGGAATACAGCAGGCAAAACGTATGCTGATGTATGGACAGGTAAGGCCCCGCGGACAAACCGCCTATTCAATGAATATAAGAAGCACAGGCACCTTTGCCTGGGCGCGTCCTGTGTCTGTTCCCGACACCGGAAGGGTAGACGTTAAATTTACCAATAATGAGGGTATTCCCATCGATGTTAAACAGGCTTGGGTGGCACATTACAAACCCTTTAATTATCGCTGGTATGGTGCGGCAGATGTTTTTGCGCTAAATATTGCACCCGCAAACTTGGCTTACATTGCAGCCAAAGATCAGGCCGGCAGAATGTATTATTTAAGTCCTGAAAAGTACCGCGCAATGGGTATTGAGAGTAATTCACTTGTGTTTTTGCCAATGGAAGAAGTGCCAAAGCAAATTCAAAACCTTAAAGAACTGGAAACCTTAATCGGAGCCAAATAATATGATATCCGGAAGCATACTGGTTGCCATCGTTGGTTACTTTCTCTTCTTGTTGGCCGTGGCATTCTACACCTCACGCAATGCCGACAGCGAATCTTTTTTTATTGGAAACCGCAACAGCAACTGGTTATTAGTAGCTTTTGGCATGATCGGTACGTCCTTGTCTGGCGTAACATTTGTGAGTGTGCCGGGCGAAGTGGGGAAAAGCGGATTTACCTATTTTCAGCTTGTGCTGGGTTACTGGATTGGTTACTGGGTTGTGGCATTTGTGCTATTGCCACTTTATTACAAACTAAACCTTACCAGCATCTATAGTTTTTTAGGTAAAAGGCTGGGAGAGAAGGCCCATAAAATTGGTGCTTCGTTTTTTATTCTTTCAAGAACCGTAGGTGCTACAGCCCGTCTGTATCTGGTGGTGAGCATTCTTGATGTGTTTGTATTCTCGGCGTTTAATATCCCATTCTGGCTATCGACAGTGGTGATTTTATTGCTGATACTGTTATACACGTTTCAGGGCGGGGTAAAAACCATCATCATCACGGATACTCTGCAAACCACAGGCATGTTGCTGGGGCTGGTGTTGTGCTTGTATGCCATCATCAAAGCACTGAATACCGATTTCAGCGGTGCCTGGCAAATGGCAGCAGATAATCATCTTACACAATTTTGGGTAACGGATGTGAGTAAACCCGGCTTCTTTCTCAAGCAAATTTTAGGTGGCATGTTCATTACCATCACTATGACCGGCATGGATCAGGAGATGATGCAGAAGAATATTTCGGTAAAAAACCTGAAAGATTCGCAGAAAAACATGATGCTAATGAGTGCCATTCTGGTAGGTGTAAACGCATTGTTTCTGCTGTTGGGAGCGGTTTTGCATGTTTATCAGGCAAAGAATCCGGTGATAATAGGCAACGGTGCTATGGCCGCCGGCGATGATCTTTTTCCTGCCTTGGCGCTCAGTGAGGCATTTTCCGGCGGACTTGGAATTGTGTTTGTAATTGCACTCATCTCGGCATTGTTTCCCAGTGTTGACGGGGCGCTCACATCGCTCACCTCCAGTTATTGCATAGATGTACTGAACATTCAGCAAACCCAAACCGATGAGGTGGCGCGAAAACACAAACGCATGCAGGTACACCTGGCTTTTACCTTGTTGTTTTTAATCATGGTTTTTCTGTTTAGGTATATCAATGATAAATCCATCATTCAATTTATTATCAAGTTTGCAGGCATTACCTATGGGCCGCTCTTAGGATTGTTTGCCTTTGGAATTCTTACCAAACGGAAAGTAAGGGAAGCATTCCTGTGGCCTGCATGCCTGCTGGGACCTGTGCTGGTGTTTGTGCTGGATTTGTTATGCAATCCTGCATACTACGAGCAGAAGCTAAAACTCAAGCTGGGACTGGATGAATTGTCAGCCTCGTTGTTTCACGGATATAAAATTGGCCCTGAACTTATCGTCATTAATGGGCTTATTGTGTTCGCCACTTTGCGTTTTTTCTCAGAAAAACAGAATTTAGAGTACTAAGGTTTGTGTTGGTTTTCCCCAACCAATACACTTGGATTACATGTATCCCAGCGTCTTTAACATACTTTTATAGCTCTGTTCTTTGCTGAACAGGCGGAAATAGTACTCTCCGTTTTCATCTTTGTCAATAATGACATGCTTGGGTGAAGGTGTTAAACAATGCTGGATGCCACCGTAGCCACCAATGCTTTCCTGGTAGGCACCGGTATGGAAAAAGCCAATGTACAGCGGGTCTTCTTTGTCGTATTGAGGCAGGTAAATGGCGTTTACATGTTGCTCGGAATTGTAATAATCATCACTATCGCAGGTGATTCCACCCAACAGAACCCGCTCGTATTCCTCTTCCCAGCGGTTGATGGGCAGCATGACAAACTTTTTGTTGATGGCCCATGCATCGGGCAAGGTAGTCATAAAGCTACTGTCAATCATGTTCCACTTTTCGCGGTCGTTTTGCGGTTTTTGATCGAGTACACGGAAGATGGCTCCGCCGGACTCGCCTACAGTAAATGATCCGAATTCTGTAAAAATATCGGGCTCGGATATGCCGTTTTCGGTGCAAACCTGCTTGATTTGAGATACAATTTCGGTGGCCATGTATTCATAATCATAATCAAAAGTCATAGAGTTTTTGATGGGGAAACCACCGCCAATGTTCAGGGTGTCGAGGGTGGGACATTCCTTTTTAAGTTCGCAATATACTTTTAGGCATTTGTGCAGCTCGTTCCAGTAATAAGCAGTGTCGTAGATGCCGGTATTGATAAAGAAGTGCAGCATCTTCAGGTTCACATTCTTATTTTTCTTGATTTTGCTGCGATAGAAAGGCAAAATGTCTTTATAGCCAATGCCCAGGCGTGATGTGTAGAATTCGAATTTGGGTTCTTCTTCTGATGCAATGCGAATACCGCAGGTGAATGGCGCGTTTACCTGGGTTTCCAGTTGTTCTATTTCGCGGTAGTTGTCGATTACCGGAATTACGTTGGTCCAGCCGGTGTTGATTAGGTTGGCGATGTTTTCTATATACTGTTCGCGTTTAAATCCGTTACATACAACAAACTTGTCTTTGTTAATCAGGCCTTGCTCGAAAAGGCTTTCAAGAATGTTGATATCAAAGGCGCTGGAGGTTTCAATATGTACGTTGTTCTTCAGTACTTCTTCAATTACATATTGAAAGTGATTGCTCTTGGTGCAATAGCAATAATAGTATTTGCCCTGATAGTCGGCCTTTGCTATGGCTACATTAAACCAGGTGCGTGCCTTCTGGATATTTTCCGATATCTTAGGTAGATATGTAAACTTTAATGGTGTTCCATACTGATTTATTAGTTCCATCAATGGAATGTTATGGAACATTAGGTCATTGTTGTCATCAAGTTTAAACTCTTCTTGTGGGAAGTAAAATGTCTGGTCGATGAGGTCAATGTATTTGTTTTTCATTTTATAAAATGAGTTTAAATTAAAAAAGTTTACAAAAGTAAGTGAGTTAGATGTAAAAAAATAATTATAAGTAACTGAATTGGATTGGTATTTTTTGAAAATCTTAATTTGATGATTCTTTTTGCACAAATGCTTCACACTTTAGGGGCAAGTAGGTGTGGTTTCCTAAATTTGCAGAATATATCATTTTAAATATCCATGTCAAAAATTAGCGTAATCGGTGCCGGAAACGTAGGTGCCTCCTGTGCAGAGTACATCGCCATGAAGAATTTCGCCGCAGAGGTGGTTCTTCTGGACATCAAAGAAAATTTCGCCGAAGGAAAAGCCCTCGATCTGATGCAGTGTGCCACCACCAATGGCTTTGATACGAGCATCAGCGGCTCTACCAACGATTACAGCAAAACAGCTGGCAGCGATGTGGTGGTAATTACCAGCGGTATTCCCCGCAAGCCCGGCATGACCCGCGAAGAACTGATTGGCGTGAATGCAGGCATAGTGAAAAGTGTTTGTGATAATGTGCTGAAACATTCGCCCAATGCCGTAATCGTGGTAGTTTCCAATCCTATGGATACTATGACTTACCTGGCGTTGAAGGTAACCGGACTTCCCAAAAACCGCATCATCGGTATGGGCGGTATTCTGGACAGCAGCCGTTTCCGCACCTACCTCAGTGCAGCACTCAATTGCCCTTCCAACGATGTGGATGGCATGGTAATCGGCGGCCACGGCGATACCACCATGATTCCGCTGACCCGTATGGCTTCCTACAAAGGTGTTCCCGCATCGCAGTTTGCAAGTGAAGATGCACTCGCCAAGGTGAAAGCAGATACCATGGTAGGTGGTGCAACCCTCACCGGAATGCTCGGAACCAGCGCCTGGTATGCACCCGGAGCTTCTGTGGCTGCATTGGTGCATTCCATTGTGGCCAATCAGAAAAAAATGTTCCCCTGCTGTGTATATCTGGAAGGCGAATATGGACAAAACGATATTTGTATTGGTGTGCCCGTAATTCTGGGGAAATCCGGCTGGGAGAAAATTGTAAATCTGGATCTCAACGATGCTGAAAAAGCAGAGTTTGCCAAATCGGCCGATGCTGTGCGCAGCATGAACAACGTGCTGAGCCAGGTGTCCTAAGGTTTTATTTTAATGAAAAAGTGAAGGAATGAAAGATTTGTCAGGTGTTCAGTTTTGAGGTTTTCAAAATTGAATACATGATTTTTGTGATTTCTTCGGCCATTTCCTTCATTTTTTCATGTTCTGATTCGTTTATAAAATTCGTTTCTCTCAGTAGACGAATCCAAAAAATAGATTCGTGCACTTCTTAATAAGATATCTGCATTTTGGCAATAAACTCTCTTTTTGAAATAGACCCGGCAGCTCATTCATTCATTAAATGAAATTTAGGTTGTCAAAAGGAATTTGGATGATGCTCATTGCCAGCTTTGCTTTTGGGCTTATGAATATTTGTGTGAAGAAGCTGCAGGGTATTCCGGTGGCAGAAACGGTATTCTTCAGGGCTATTGTACAAATTATTCTGGGTTACATAACCATTCTGCAACTGGGTGTAAGTCCATTGGGTAAAAACAAGTTGTTGCTGCTGCAGCGTGGCTTTTTTGGTTCAATGGGACTGATTTGCTATTTCTACACACTGCAGAAAATGCCGTTGGGCAATGCCATTATCATTCACTATCTGGCGCCGGTGCTCACTACCATTCTGGCCATCTGGATGGCGGGGGAGAAGGTGTTGCGGTTTCAATGGTTTTTCTTTTTACTCACGTTTGCAGGGGTTGTGCTGGTAAACGGCGCCGGGTTTCAGGTACCAGTAATTCCCATGCTGGCGGGTTTCGGTGGTGCATTTTTTTCAGCCCTGGCCTACAATACCATCAAGAAACTGAAAGGAATTGAAGACCCCAATGTGGTGGTGCTGTACTTTCCGCTGGTAAGCGTTCCCATAGCCTTATCCTATTTTCTATTCAAGCCCGGCGAGTGGATATGGCCGGATGCATTGCAATATGGCTGGTTGATAGCAACGGGGGTTACTACACAAATCGGTCAATTTTTCATGACCCGTGCTTACCAGGAAGATTTGGCCAGCAGGGTTTCTGCGGTGAGCTATGTTGGCATTTTATGGGGAGCCGCTGCCGGTCTGTTTATCTTCGACGAACATTATGTGTGGCTGCAATACACAGGTATGCTTTTGGTGGTGCTTGGAGTAATTCTGAATATCAATGCACAGAGGATGAAAAACATGTTTGCCCCTTCAGGAGATTAACTAACAGTAAATCAACAACAAAAATATCCTAATGACGATTATAGGCATATAATTAATGTTGTACTTACGAAAAAAGGCATAAAAGAGTAAATACGATTACGAAAATAGGCATGCTTTCCCGGAGATCCCGGTTCAAAGAATTGGTAAGGACAATGTGATTGACTTTTTGTAGGGCTATTTTCCCTCGTTCCCTTCCCAATTTCTCCAACCTGCTGTAAGCGAAAAAACAGCTTCCATTATGGCTTTTTCCGTTTTATCAAACTCCTTTTTCCGCCTGGGCATCACCAGCGATGCGGTCTTACAGGCAGCATCCAGTTTGTAGGTAATGAAACCCGAAGCTCCGCCCCAGGCAAAATCGGGCACAAACTGCCGAGGGAAGCCAGCACCAAAAATATTGGCCGAAACGCCCACCACCGTGCCGGTATTGAACATGGTATTGATGCCACATTTGCTGTGATCGCCCATGATGAGGCCGCAGAATTGCTGTCCGCTGCGGTCAAATCTACCTGAGCTGTAGTTCCAGACTTTCACGTCTTCATAGTTGTTCTTCAGATTGCTGCAATTGCTATCGGCGCCAATGTTGCACCATTCTCCCAATACTGCATTGCCCAAAAAACCATCGTGGCCTTTGTTGCTGTAGCCTTGCATGCAGATATTGTTAACCTCGCCGCCCACCACACAGTAGGGCCCGAGGGCCGTTGGTCCATAAACTTTTGCCCCCATTTTCAGTACACTTCCTTCGCCCATGGCAAAAGGACCACGCACCAGGCAACCTTCCATGATTTCGGCATTGCGGCCTATATAAACCGGTCCGTTGCTGGTGTTGATGACGCAAGCGTGTGCTTTTGCACCTTCCTCTATAAACACGGGATGTTGCCCAATGACCTGTACGGAAGCATGGTGTTTCTGCGAATTGCGCCCGGCGGTAATGGTTGCCATGTCGCGCTGAATTTCATTACCGGCATGGATAAATAGGTCATAGGGACGCGAGATTATGGTGTAGGAACCGGTAAAATCAATATTGTGTAATGGGCTTCCAGATTTTTCTGCAAGAACAGTCCCGTTATGTGTGAGCGATTGTCCGGGTTGCAGGGCTGTAATGGCATTTAATATCTCTTCATTGGGCAGCAACCTTCCGTTAATGCGCAAGTCTGACTTTTCGCTGGATTTAAATTTTGCAGCAAGATAATCGCGTGTCTCAAAACCCCATGCAGAAGGCTTTAGAAGGGCAGCCCACTTTTCGGCAACGGTTTGTATGCCGCAGCGCAAATCAGCGGCCGGTCTTGTAAGCGTGAGCGGATACAAATGCCCGATTTGGTTGTCGTCAAAAAAGTTGATTTGCATGGCTTCGAAATTAAGGCAAACGACTGTTTATCCCATAAAAAAAGCCACCCTGTGGGGCGGCTTTCGATAAAAATATCGTTTTTTACTTTTTGCCGTAGCGCTTCATGAACTTGTCGATACGTCCTGCAGTATCTACAAGCTGCTGCTTTCCGGTGTAGAATGGGTGTGATTTGTCTGAAATTTCAAGTTTGAAAAGCGGGTATTCGTTTCCATCTTCCCACTTGATGGTTTCTTTGGTTTCTACACAACTGCGCACCAGAAAGGTATGATCGCAGCTCATATCTTTGAAAACAACCGGACGAAAATTCTTGGGATGTATATCGGATTTCATGATAATTCTATTCGTTTTGGGGGTGCAAATATAGCAAAAAAGTTTAAAATAAACAAGGATGTTTGCTAATTTCCTAGTTCATCCACATCCAGTTCTCCACCCCGGTCTGCTTCGCCGTTTTCTCCACAGTCCATGCTCATATTGGTCAAGTTTTCCGGAGAATCTGGCATGTCAGTATTGATATGGATCTTGTTGTCCGCCTGTGCCTGTTTCATGAAAAGGCCATAGATAGGCAACGCCATAAGAGCGCCCTGTCCGATCCAACCATTGCGGAAACGCACCGAGGGGTCGTCTGCACCTACCCAAACACTGCACACAAGGCCTTTGGTTACGCCCATGAACCATCCATCTGCACTGCCTTGTGTAGTGCCGGTTTTACCACCAATATTACCGGTGACACCAAATTTTCCACGCAGATAACTTCCGGTTCCAAAGTCCACAACGCCTTTCAGCATGCTGAACATCAGGTAAGCTTTCTCTTCGCTCAATACCTGGTCGTGTTCCGGAGTGCCAAATTCTTCCAGCACATTGCCGTTTTTGTCTTCAATGCGTGTTAGATATGTTGGTTTAATCCATAGCCCTTTATTGACAAATGCTGTATAGGCACTGGCCATTTCAAAGGGACTGAGTTCCATGGTGCCAAGACAAATACTGGGAACCGGTGGGATACGGTTTTTTTCAATTCCCACCCTTTCGGCAAATTTGATAACCGTCTGAGGGGCTTCATCACCCAACGATTTCATGATTTGCGCAGTAATAAGGTTGTCTGAAAGTGCCAAACCTTTAGCCATGGTAAATTCTCCGCCTTCTTTGCCATCGCTGTTTCTGGGGCTCCAAACTTCTCCATTTGCGCCTTCAAAAGTGGTTCGTTCGCGCGGAAATACCGTACATGGACTGTATTTGTTGATATCCATGGCAGTGGCATAGACAATGGGCTTGAATGTGGACCCCACTTGTCTTCTGGCATTTTTATTTACATGATCATATTTAAAAAATTTGTGATTAATGCCGCCAACCCAGGCTTTTACATGGCCGGTTTCAGGTTCTACGGCTATAAATCCTGCATGAAGAAACTTTTTAATGTACTTCATGCTGTCATACGGACTCATGGTAGTGTCGCGCTCGCCTTTCCATGAGAAAATGGTCATGCGAATGGGTTTTTTCAATTCTGCCATTATCGCTGCATCGTCTCCATTGAATTTTTCTTTCAGGGACTGGTAACGTTCGGTTCTTCTAAGTGCATTTTCTATAAACTCAGGAATTACTGTCCAATCGCTGAGTTTTCGCCAGGGAGCGTCTTTACCCCAGGTTTGATAAAACTGTTTTTGAAGATCGGCCATGTGCTGTTCTAAGGCTTTTTCTGCATGTTTCTGCATGCGGCTGTCGATGGTGGTGTATATCCTTAATCCGCTTCGATATAGATTATGTCCGTTTTTCTTGCACCATTGCTTCATGTATTCGGCAAGTTGATCTCTGAAATAAATGGCAGGCCCTTCATTGTCAACCCACTTATAATCCAGTTTTACCGCTTTCTCACGTATGTTTTCATAATCGCCAGCATCCAGTTTTCCGTATTTCACCATTTGTTTCAGTACCACATTGCGTCGTTCCTTCGAATTTTCGGGGTTTAGGCGGGGATTATACAAACTGGTTGCTTTCAGCATGCCAATGAGAACGGCAGCCTCTTCCACTTTCAATTCTGCCGGTTTTTTGTTGAAAAATTCGCGCGATGCGGCGTCTATACCCCAGCTCATTCCGGAAAACGGAACAGTATTGAGATACATGGTAATAATTTCATCTTTGGTAAATCGTCTTTCCAGCCTAATGGCAATGATCCATTCCTTGAATTTTTGCATCAGGCGTGTGATTTTCATTTTAGGCTTATCGTAAATGCTGAAAAGATTTTTGGCAAGTTGTTGTGTAATTGTGCTGGCACCGCCATCCCGGCCCATTCTTACAATCGCTCTTGCTGTTCCTTTGGCATCAATTCCGGAATGGTCATAAAAACGAACGTCTTCCGTGGCGATCAGCGCATCATACACGCATTGTGCAATCTGATCATGTTTTATATTGGTTCGGTTTTCCAAAAAATAGGTGCCCAGAATTTCACCATCAGCAGCATAAACCACCGAACTCTGCGCACTTTTTGGGTTTTCAAGGTCTTTAATATCAGGCATGTCGCCAAAAAGGCCAAAATTCACAAGCAGAAAGAAAACAATAATCATAAGAAAAACACCCAGAAGAAATTTCCAGAATTTTCCTATTAAATAATACCCTGAGTTGCCTGCCATACTGTATGCGAATATACCAAGTTATCGCAACTTTCCACGGAAGAATTCCATGTAGGCGTTTATCCTGTTGTTGCTTGCAAGAGCCAGGTAGTTTGTTTTGGAAATCCAGGCCATTTCAAACTCGAAAAGGCCCTTAGCTGCCAGTATTTCAGGTTTCTTTTCAATAAATGACAGATACTCTTTCGCCTTTTCAGGTTTACTGAAATTTGATATACTGATATAAACAGTGGTGCCGGAAGCTCTGGCCGGACTTACTTCAAGATTTTCAAAAATGAAGTTCTCCTTGTTGAAATCATTCAATGTGGCCCTAATCATGTTTGTGTTGCTGCCTTTAGGGAAAACCAGCAGGTAAAACAGTTCTTCTTTTCCATCCCAGGTTTTCCATAATTCTGTTTCATCCCTTGGGGTGTCGGATTTTCCATTATCTCCTGTATTGTCGGCTGTTGAAGTTTTTAATCTTTCCCAGGTTTCAATTGTTGTTTGTGCTTGATTAGCCATTGGAGTTCCGGGATAGTCCTGAGTAATTTGTTTCAGAACCTCAATGCCTTTTTCTGCACTACCTGATTTAATGAGGCAAATACCATATTGATAATCAAACCTTGACTGGTATGCATTTCCTGCATATTTTCTATCGGCCTCCATTTTAACAGTAATGGCCTCGTTGTATTTAGCCTCGTCGGTTAGCTTATACATTTTTTCATATAATTCTTCTATAACTTTAAGTTCAGAGACCTGCTCAGAATTATTGTTGGTACTGTCCTTTTTACCATCAAGCAATTTAAGGTACAATGAGTTTGGATATTTATCCAGCAATAATTGACGGTATTGGTTAAAATCTCCCAGTCTTCCGGCGTTTCTATGAATTTTCGCCATTTCGAAATAAATCTGGGGTTCATACAGCGTCTTGGGATATGATTTTAGCAATAATTCATACCATCGAAGTGCCTCCTTGTCTTCCTGAAGCTGGTTTTGGTAAATACCTGCAGCTGCAAACATTGATTCCTCCATGCGGTTTTGGGCATTCTTTTTGGCTTCGGCTGAAAAAGGAATGTCTTTATAGTATCTGCGTCTGTCTGCAGAAATACCATCAGGTATTCCCTGCACCGGTTCATCATCTTTTTTTACAGCTGTATCGTTCGTCGTGCTGACTGTGGTTTCAGACACTTTTTTGGAGTTAATACGCCAATAATCGCGGTTCACACGGTTGCCCCAGTAATTCTGAAATTCCTGACCGGATTTGTTACGCATAGCCGTGTTGTAAAATGGAAACGATCCAGTACCTGCCAATGCATCGGTACCTATTCCTGAAGGTGGAGCCGGAGGAGGCGGAGGTTGATTTTTTAGTTTTTCTGCCAGTTTTTTCTCATTCTCAATAATACGGTCAATGGATTTTTCCCTAAAAATAGGGTCAGTAGCCATCCGAATCAGGCTGTCTTCCCGTTTAATGGTAAGCAGGTGCCTGAGTAAATCAGTAAGCTGGGCGCTTTTTTGAGATAAACGTTTATAATCGGGGTGTTTTTCATCTAGTTTTTTGTTGGCTGAATCATAATATAAACCCGCGTTTTCATAATTCCTTATCTTATAGTAATAATCCCCGACAGCTAGATAGGTGGTGGTCATCTGGGCATTGTCATTACCCGATTTTCTCAGCGACTGATTGAACTGATACAGTGCCTTTGATTCGTTACCGGCCCTGAGTTCATTAAGCCCCATTCTGTAGTGGATCTGACCATAATACTCGATATTTTTATCATCGCGGAGCATCTTTTTCAGAATAGAATTTACCCGCGCATATCTTCCGCCCTGGTCTGCCACCAACTGAGACAGCTGAATCCTGGAATTGAATGCCATATCATAAGGAGGATTCATTTTAATTACCTTTTGATAATGTGAAGCAGCTTCATCGGTTTTATTCAAGTCAGCACAAACCTGAGCCAGTGAAAAATGAAGCCTGTAGCGTTCCATCTTCCTTTTGGCATGGGGTATTGCTTTGTTCAGGAATTCATAAGCCTGCAGCATTTTGCTTTCCTTGAGATAAACGACAGCCAGTGCTTTGTATAATTCACCCCTTAGCGATTTAGGGAAATCTTTGTCCTGATCGAGACTCCTGGCAAGGTTTTCTGCTTCTCCGTATTTTTTTCGCTGGTATAATGTCTGGTAAATCCATAGTTTGGCACTATACTGAATTACCGGGTCCTTGTAGTTTGAGTGCACAAAATTAAACAAGTCTTCTGCAGCAATAAAATCTCCTTTCAGAAAATAGGCTTTCCCCATAAGCAGGTAGGCATCATCGACCCAACGACTGCGGGGATGCTTGTCTATCATGGTGCTCGCCTTTTTTACTACTTCATCCATGGCTGCCTGGTTGCCTTTGAGCGATTCGGCCGGTCCAAAGTTGTAAAGTTCAATGAATGTGCGGTAATCGTCTTTATGGTTTTCTTGCAGTGTCAGCATGGTTTCATTCCATTTTGCCTCCGCATTGAAATATACATTGTAGTGCGCAGTGGTGTTGTGCCATGCCCTGCCCATCGCAGAATCACTGTTCTTGCATGAATGCAATGCAATAAGTAAGGCCGGAAAGAGCATCAGCAATAAAATTCTTTGCAGGCGCATGAAGGAGTTCACGCTTAAAAACGATATTTTCGTGTTTTTATTACGCAAAGGCACAATATTATGGTCAAAGGGCGCAAAATTATGGCTAAACTTAGAAATAAGTATCGTTTGGTATTGCTGAATGATACCCATTTCGGTGAAGTTTTTTCTATTAGCCTTTCTCCAATGAACTTACTGATGCTGCTGAGTACGGTTTTTATAACATTTGTCATAATAATTTATTTACTGATTTCCTTCACACCGGCCAAGCGCCTTGTGCCGGGTTTTAGCAATACAAACAACCGTGAAGCTATGATGGAACTGAATCAGCGGGTTGAAGACCTGGGCAGGGAGCTTGAAAATAAACAGATTAAAATTGATGCACTTAATGATATGTTGTCTGATAAAGAAAAGAAGTTTGACAGTACTTCGGTTCGTCCAGGCAGAAATTGAGTAATTCTTTGTTATTTTTGAAAGTATATTTGCAGTCCAATGTTTTCATCCAATCAATCAGGCAAGCAAGGCAAAAAAGAGCCTGCTTCCGTAAATAACTTGTTAAATATTATTGGCCCGGGTACCAAGCTCAAAGGTGACCTGGTATCTGAAGGCGATTTTCGTGTGGATGGCGTTATTGAAGGTCATGTAACCGTTAAGCAAAGGCTTGTACTTGGGGATGGCGGAAGTATCACGGGTGATATAGATGCCCGCGACGCAACCATTGCCGGATTTATCAAAGGTAATATTACCGTTGCCGAAACGCTGGTACTCAAGTCAAACTCTAAAATTGACGGCGATATAGCCACAGGGAAAATTATTATTGAAAGCGGTGCATCCTTCAACGGACGCTGCAGCATGAACGCACACATTACCCAGGTTACGACCAAATCCGTAACCCAAGGATCCGATGAAACCGGACAACCATCTTAAAAAATCGGGCAGCTTTCTCCGTTACAGCAGCCTTGCACTGCAAATGATACTAACCCTTTTGCTTTTTGTGGCAGGGGGATATTATCTTGATAAATGGCTGCAAACAGCATTTCCCTGGTTTACACTTTTTTTGACGCTGGGAGGTGTGGCCGGTTCGCTTTACTCCGCAATACGTAAACTTTAGCCTTCATCATGAAAACGTACTATCAAAGACTTATTGCTTTTTCTGTTATCATTTTTGCAGGAATGCTCACAAATGATTTTCTGAATAAAGATATAATTCCGGCTTATGGATATTTTGGTGTGCTCTTTCTGGTGGGTTTATCGGGATTCATACATTATTATATACACGGAAGTGGAAATACCGACCCAAAGAAAACCATCAGGCGCATGATGCTGGGCAGTATGCTGAGAATGATGGCTGCTATTTTTTTTCTTGCAATTTCATTGTTCGCGTTCCGTCCTCTCAATTTTCCCTTTATCATTTCCTACACGGGCAGTTTTTTCCTGTTAATGGTGTTTGAAATTTCCCAAATTCGTCGTAAATTGCGCCCCGATTACAATGGACGCTCCAAATAAGCAAATGCCCTATTTTTCAGCGCTTTTCAGCGGATATAGAACTTCCAAAATTTTAGTATTGTCTCTGTTTTACGCGTTTTTTACGCTGGCTCTTCATGCTTCAGAAGCTGAACATACCCTTGAAAAGGGGCATGAAAATACCCATTCTGAGGAAAAAATGGATGCGGGTAAGCTCATTATGGAGCACATTTCAGACTCGCATGACTGGCACCTTTGGGGACACACTTCCATCCCTTTACCTGTGATAGTTTATACCCAAAGTCAGGGTTTGCTTGTGTTCTCAAGCTCCCGTTTTAATCACGGGCATGATGCTTACAATGGATTTAAACTCAATGAAAAGAACCATTTAGTATGGGAAAACGAAGCCAATACAGAGGCGATTTATGACCTAAGCATTACAAAAAATGTTTTGGCCATGTTTATTGCTGTTCTCACGCTTCTCATTATCATGATTGCTGTTGCCCGCACCTACAGCAGGCGCCCCGGGCAAGCTCCCAGAGGATTTGTAAATATTATTGAACCTCTTATCTTGTTTTTGCGTGATGATATAGCCAAATCATCAATTGGTCCTAAGTATGAGCGCTACATGTCCCTCATCCTCAGCATTTTCTTTTTCATTTTTGTAAATAACATTTTCGGTCTTATTCCTATTTTTCCCGGTGGAGCAAACGTGACAGGGAATATTGCGATAACCATGGTTTTGGCACTGGTGGTTTTCCTTACGGTTAATATCATCGGTAACAAATACTACTGGAAACACATTTTCCTGCCCGATGTACCTAAAGCCATGTATATTATTATTGTTCCCATAGAAATTTTGGGTGTAATACTGAGGCCTTTTGTACTAATGCTTCGTTTATTTGCGAACATCACCGCAGGTCATATTATCATTCTGGGCTTCTTTAGTTTAATATTCATATTTGGAGCCATGAGCCCCGGCCTGGGATACGCTGTTAGTCCGCTTTCCGTAGCCTTTACTTTGTTTATGAGCCTGCTCGAATTGCTGGTAGCATTCCTTCAGGCTTTCGTATTTACCCTGCTCACTGCCTTATATATAGGTATGGCCATCGAAGAGCATCATCACGCAGAACACCATTAATAAAACAACAATAAAATCACTTCACTATGAGTTTAATGACCATTCTTCTCGATGCAGCTACCGACGCTAAGGTTGCTGCCGCAGGTTTCAGTAAAATGGGTGCCGCTATCGGTGCCGGATTGGCTGCTATCGGTGCCGGTATTGGCATTGGTAGTATTGGCGGTAGCGCCATGGAAGGCATTGCACGCCAGCCCGAGTCACTGGGCGATATCCGTGCAAACATGATTGTAGCCGCCGCACTTGTCGAAGGTGCCGTGTTCTTCGCAATCGTTGTTTGTCTGCTGATTCTGTTCCTCTAATCCTAATCGGTTGCCCGCCCCGGCGGGCAACCTTATTTCAAAAAAAGAAAAACAAAAAACATGGAGTTAGTAACCCCTGCCATAGGTCTTGTATTCTGGATGCTGGTAACATTCTCATTGTTGCTTTTTATCCTTAAAAAATTTGCCTGGAAACCCATCCTTACATCAATGAAGGAGAGGGAAGAATCCATCGAAAAATCGCTTCAGGAAGCTGCCAATGCGCGCGCTGAGATGCAAAAACTCAATCAGCAGAATGAAAATCTGCTTGCAGAAGCACGTGCAGAAAGAGAAATCATACTCAAAGAAGCCCGTGAAATCAAGGAAAAAATTGTGAGTGAGGCAAAAAATGCTGCCGATGAGGAAGCCAAACGCCTTATTTCTCGTGCCAATGACGAAATCAGCCGCCAAAAAAATGCTGCGCTGGATGAATTGAAGAAAGAAGTAGCTCAGTTCTCATTGCAAATAGCCCAGAAACTGGTAGAAAAAGAACTGGAAAACAATGATGCTCAGAAAGCACTCATTGCAGATCAGCTCAGTAAACTTGATAAGCAACAAAAAGCAACTTCATAAGTAACAATACATGAAAATTGCATCCCGTTACGCCAAATGTCTTTTTGACATTGCCGTTGAAAAAAAGCAGCTAGATGCAGTTGCCGGCGATGTCGGTAATTTGTTGAACGCAATAGCTTCTTCATCTGAATTAGCATCTTTTTTGGAAAGCCCTTTGCTTCACAAAACAAAAAAGAAAGAGGTGTTGCGTCAAATATGTAAGGGGTTCAATGAAATTACCCTTTCTGTTTTCGATATGATGGCCGACAAGAGTCGTGAAAATTTATTGGGCGAGATGGCGCAATCATTTATCAGTATTTACAATAAAGCCAACGGTATTACACTGGCTGAAGTTACCAGTGCCATAGCCCTGGATAAAGATACACTTTCCGGTATTGAACAGTTTGTAAAAAACCATGCCGGTAGCAAACAAGTTGTTGTTACGCAAAAAGTAAATTCCGCACTCATTGGCGGACTGACCATCCTTTTTGACGGCAGAATGTATGACAGCTCTGTGATTGGTCAAATTAATAAAATGAAAAAAGAACTTAACCTAGCTTAAAAAAATAAAATAATGTCACAAATAAGGCCTGATGAAGTATCCAGCATCCTTAAGGAACAAATTTCCGGTTTCAGCGGTGCTGCCAGTTTAGAAGAAGTAGGTACTGTCCTCCAGGTTGGGGATGGTATTGCCCGTATTTTCGGACTCTTTGGTGTGCAAAGTGGTGAACTCGTTGAATTTGACAACGGAATTCGTGCTGTAGCATTAAACCTGGAAGAAGATAACGTGGGTGCCGTATTGATGGGTAGCAGTACTGACATCAAAGAAGGCGACAAAGTAAAACGTACCGGTAAAATTGCCAGTATCAATGTTGGACATGGCATGCTGAGCCGCGTAGTAAATACGCTGGGTGAGCCTATCGACGGGAAAGGCCCGATTGCAGGCGAAGTGTTCGATATGCCATTGGAGCGTAAAGCACCGGGTGTATTGTTTCGTGAACCTGTTAAGGAGCCTCTGCAAACCGGTATCAAAGCGATTGACGCTATGATTCCCATCGGCCGCGGACAGCGCGAATTGATTATCGGTGATCGCCAGACAGGTAAAACTACCATTGCGCTTGATACCATTATCAACCAAAAAGAATTTTACGAAAAAGGCCAGCCCGTATATTGTATTTATGTAGCCTGCGGTCAGAAAGAATCTACCGTGAAGCAGGTTGTGAAATCGCTGGAAGAAAATGGCGCCATGCCTTATACCGTGGTGGTTTCTTCACCTGCGTCTTCGCCTGCTCCGCTTCAGTTCTTTGCACCTATGGCCGGTGCCGCTATTGGCGAATATTTCCGCGATCTTGGTTTGCCCGCACTGGTTGTATATGACGATCTCTCAAAGCAGGCTGTTGCCTACCGTGAAGTATCGCTGCTGCTGCGTCGTCCCCCAGGACGTGAAGCATATCCCGGTGACGTGTTCTACCTGCACAGCCGCCTGCTGGAAAGAGCATGCAAACTGAATGCGAATACAGAAATTACTGAAAAAATGAATGATCTGCCACCAGGCCTGCAAGGCAAGGTAAAAGGTGGCGGTTCACTCACAGCCCTTCCCATTATTGAAACACAGGCCGGTGACGTTTCGGCTTACATCCCTACCAACGTAATTTCAATTACCGATGGACAGATATTCCTTGAATCAAATCTGTTCAACTCAGGTGTGCGTCCTGCCATCAACGTGGGTATCTCGGTAAGCCGTGTAGGTGGTAATGCCCAGATTAAATCCATGAAAAAGGTGGCCGGTACCCTGAAACTTGACCAGGCTCAGTACCGCGAACTGGAAGCGTTTGCTAAATTTGGTTCTGATCTTGATGCCGCTACCAAAGCGGTTTTGGATAAAGGTTCACGCAACGTGGAACTGCTAAAACAGCACCAGTTTAGCCCTGTAAGCGTTGAAAAGCAGGTAGCTATCATTTACCTGGGTACCAGCAATCAATTGCGCAGTATTCCGGTAAACAAGGTTCGCGCTTTTGAAACAGCCTACCTCGAATATTTGGAAAATAAACATGCTGACGTTTTGGAACAGCTCAGAGGTGGAAAGATAGATGATTCTATCACTGCTGTGCTCAGCGAAGCCGGCAGGGAAGTAGCCAAAGGATTTACCGAATAAACCGCTGATTAACACGCATGCCGAGTCAAAAAGAAATACGCAGCCGGATTTCATCCACCATTAGCACACAGCAAATCACCAAGGCTATGAAGTTGGTGAGCGCTACCAAGCTGAGAAAGGCCAGTGATGCAATCGTACGCATGCGTCCTTATGCGGAAAAATTGAAAGGCATTATGGCCAACCTTCAGGATAGCATTGATGATCCTCAACTGGCTGTTTACTTTCAGCCACGTAAAGTAAAGAAGGTACTGATTGTTGTTATAACCAGCGACCGTGGACTTTGCGGAGCATTTAATTCCAATGTAATCAAACGCACCCGTTTGATTCTCACAGAAAAATATGCTGAGCAGACCAAAGCGGGTAATGTTACCCTGCTGTGTATCGGTAAAAAAGGGGGGGAATTCCTGCGTCGTCTAAAGTATACGGTGGATTCAACCTACATGCAAGCACTTACTGTGCTCGATGCTGAAAAAGCCTTTGAAATTGGCGAACACATTTTGCAAAGCTTCCGCGATGGTTCACATGATCAGGTGGAGCTGGTTTTCAATCAGTTTAAGAATGCAGCCACCCAGATTCTTACCAATGAAGTTATCCTTCCGGTAATTCCTCAGGTGAAAACGGCAACAGCTAATGCCGGTCGCCTGAATGACTATATTTTTGAGCCTAACAAAGTACAGATTCTGCAGGATTTGATTCCCAGAAGTGTTAAGACTCAGGTTTACCGCGCAATGCTTGATTCTCTTGCATCCGAACACGGAGCCCGCATGGTGGCTATGGATAAGGCTACTGAAAATGCAGGAGAACTGCTATTTAGCTTGCGTTTGGCCTATAACCAGGCACGTCAGGCAGCCATTACCCGCGAAATCAGTGAGATTGTGGGTGGTGTTGCAGCTTTGGAAGGTTAAGTTTAAACTGGATTATATGAAAACGCCTCGCATTTGCGAGGCGTTTTTTATTCGTGCTCTTCGTGTCCATCTGCATCATGCGATGCCGATGGTTCGGTTTGTGTTTCCTGAATATGCCTAATTTTTCCGCCTAGCCAGCCTGCCCGGGCAGATAATGTGCACCCTGCGGCAACAGCCAGCAGTAAAACCCATTGAGCAACACCTGCGTATTTATGGTTTTTTAGCAACAAAAATCCGGCGAGTAATGAAAGTATACCTGATGCTATGTTAAAAGGCATAGCGGCTTCTGCAGCCTCTTCATGCTCATGAATGGCGTCATGTGAAATTCCAATAATATGCTCAACTGCCTCTTCAGCAGCCTCGCCGGTATTGCCTGCGATGAAACCTCCGATGGCAGAAATCAATGTGAAGGAAAAAGCTAGTAAAAGTGTATTTCTGGATTTTTGGTACATGCCCCAGGCAAGTGCCATTAATGAAAATAACAGCCCCAGTACCGGCAGGTGGTTGATGATCAGGTGCAGGTGTGCAGCATTCAAGATTTTTATTTTCTGCGAATGTAAACAACAATTCCGTCTAGGTGTGAGATGATAGCACTTTCCCCTGCCTGTAATGTTTCATCACCGGTTGTGGCACTTTGCCATTCGGTACCGCGGTATTTTATTTTCCCTGTTTTACCGGGAGCAACATCTTCAACCACAACAACAGTTTGGCCTTTGTGTTCTTCAAAACGCTCTTCGTTGGAGGGGCCGAACCACAGTATTAGCTTCTTGCGCAGCAAAATAACACCCAAGGCCGAAACCGCTGAGAATGTTAACCATTGGGCTGTTGTATTCATTGGCACACCCATCCAAAGCAATGCTGAGGTAAGCAGTGCACCGGCACCAAGAAAAATAACGAAGAAGGTACCAAAAGCAACATCAGCCAGAATCAGCGTTAATCCGGCAGCGCCCCATATAATTTCAGCACTCATGATTTGGATTTGCTGTTATCGTTTTGTTGTTTAATAACGCCCATAGCAGCAGAAATCATAGATCCCATATCTGCAAAATTGGCAGGCAGAATCATGGTGTTGGTGCTTTTGGCAAGTTTGCCATATTGTTCCACCAAATTCTCAGCCACCCGCAGCTGTACGGCTTCGAAACCGCCTTTTTCCTGCAACGCTGAAGCTACCTCACGTATTCCCTCTGCGGTTGCGCTTGCTACGGCTTTAATCGCTGCTGCTTGACCTTCTGCTTCGTTTATTTGTTGCTGGCGCATGGCTTCAGATTCCAATACTACCTTCTGCTTTTGACCCTCGGCCTGGTTGATGGCACTTTGCTTTTCACCTTCTGAAGTCAGAATAACAGCGCGTTTCTCACGCTCTGCCTGCATTTGTTTTTCCATGGCATTTAGCACCGATTTGGGTGGTGTGATGTTCTTTATCTCATAACGAAGAATTTTCACACCCCAACCGGATGAGGCTTCATCAATGGCAGAAACGATAGCACCATTGATGTTGGTCCGTTCTTCAAACGTTTTATCCAGGTCGATTTTACCGATTTCACTGCGCATGGTAGTTTGTGCCAGCTGAATAACGGCAAACTGATAATTTGAAATACCATAGGAGGCTTTAGCCGGATCAATAACCTGCGCGAAAACTACCCCATCTACGGCTACCTGTACGTTATCTTTGGTAATGCAAATCTGTTCAGGAATATCCATGGCAGCCTCTTTCAGAGAATGCTTGTAAGCAACCCTGTCAAAAAAGGGAATAATAATATTGAAACCAGGTTGCAAAACTTCATGGAATTTTCCCAGTCTTTCTACCACGTATGCGTTTTGCTGTGGAATGACTTTAATGGATCTCAGAATGACGAGGACGACCAGCGTCACGAGAATAGAAATAAAAATATTCATAGCTTTTAATTTTGATATTCAAATATATGAATTAAAAGTATCCGAATAATTTGTTTTTATCGATAAAATTGCGTATATTGTAGTTTACGCATCAAGGCGTTTCACCTGAATATACTGATGTGTTCCTTGAATTTTCTGCATTAGCAAATCAAGGTGCGCTTTACTATGCAGAAATACTTCCAGGCGTCCTTCAAAAGTTCCTTCTGCCTCATTTGCCTGAATATTAATGCTTCGCATATTCACCTCCATATCCTTGGAAATGATATCTGTAATTTTACTAACAATACCTACATCATCAATACCTCTTACAGACAAGATGGCTTCAAAAGGCTTTTCATATCCGTCGCTGCGCCAGGATGCGGCGATGATGCGGTAACCATACTGGCTCATCAGGCGTTGGGCATTGGGGCAGGAAGTGCGGTGAATTTTAACGCCTTCACCTACGGTAATAAAACCAAAAATAGGATCACCGGGCAAAGGGTTGCAGCATTTGGCCAGCTGGTACGACATTTCAAAGTCGTCGCCAATGACAATTTGTCCTTTTACCTTTTGCGTTTTTTTGGGGGAGGTCGGCTTTTCAGTCTTCGGCTTGGAAACGGACTTATTAACAGCAATGTCTTTTAATACAAGCTTCTCAACCTTGATATCCCCATTGGCAACTTTATGGTAAAACTCTGCCGCAGTGGTGGTTTGAAAATGCCGCATCAGTAATGCGATATTTTTCTCGGAAATGACTTCGCCCTGGCTTTTAAATTTACGCTCCACCATTTCCTTACCCATACCCGCCAGCTTGGTTTTCTCCATTTTTAGGTATTCCCTGATTTTGCTACGGGCTTTGCCAGTTTTTACCAGATCCAGCCAACCTGCGTTGGCGCGGGGTTTTTGGGTGGTTAAAATTTCAACAATGTCTCCGTTCTTTAGCACATGACTGATAGGAACTAGCTTGTTGTTGACTTTAGCGCCAATGGTATGCAAACCTACCTGGCTGTGAACGGCAAAGGCAAAATCGAGTGCTGTGCTGCCCAGCGGAAGGTTCTTAACGTCTCCCCGAGGGGTAAATAGGTAAATTTCTTCGCCCAACAGGCTAAACCGGAATTCGCTTACCAGTTCCAGGGCGCTTAAATCCTGGTTTTCCAAGGTGTCTTTTACGTTGGATAACCAATTTTCAAAGGCTTGTTCCTGAGGGGTGCTGCTTTTAGATCCTTCTTTGTATCTCCAGTGGGCGGCAAGACCGCGTTCTGCCACATCATCCATGCGCTTGCTGCGTATCTGTATTTCCACCCAGCGTCCTTTTGGTCCAAGTACTGTTGCATGCAATGCTTCATAACCGTTGCTTTTGGGCTGGCTTAGCCAATCACGGAGCCTGTTGGCATGGCTGCGGTACTGATCGGTAATGATAGAATATACTTTCCAGCAATCTGCTTTTTCCAGAAACAGGGGAGAATCAATAACCACGCGGATGGCGAAGACATCATACACTTCCTCAAACGGTATTTGTTGCACCTTCATCTTGCGGGCAATGCCGTAAATACTTTTCGGCCTGCCTTTAATCTCCACGATTTTCATATCCGTTTTATCCAGTTCGGCACGCAAAGGCTCAATGAATTCGCGGATATAGCGCTGCCTTGATAATTTAGTTTCTGCCAGTTTTTGGGAAATTTCCCGATATAGTTCAGGCTCAGTGAATTTCAGTGCCAGGTCTTCCATCTCTGTTTTGATGGCATTCAAACCCAGACGGTGTGCAAGGGGAGCGTAAATGAAATTTGTCTCTGAAGCAATTTTCAGTTTGGTGTTTTCGCTTACCGAACCCAATGTGCGCATATTGTGCAGCCTGTCGCATAATTTGATAAGGATAACCCTAAGGTCTTCACCCAGGGTGAGAAGCATTTTCTTGAAATTCTCCGCCTGGATGCTATGGTCTTTGTCAACGTTGTCAAAAACCGTACTGATTTTGGTTAAACCGTCAATAATAGAAGCTACCTTGGGACCAAAGCGATGTTCAATGTCGTCCAGGGTGATTTCAGTATCCTCCACCACATCATGCAATAAGGCACAGATTACGCTGTTAGGGCCCAGGCCAAGCTCGCTTACGGCAATCTGCGCTACTGCCAGCGGGTGAAAGATGTAGGGTTCGCCGCTTTTGCGGACCATGCCTTCGTGTGAACGGGCGGCTAGATCGAAGGCATCTCGGACTTTATTTAATTTATCCTTTGAAACATCCTTATCCAGCGAGCGCAGCAGATGTCGATACCGCTTCAGCAGTTCTGATCTGTAAATCTCATAGGTTTCGCCTTCCAGCAGTGGCATGTATCGGTTTTCAGGATTTGTTTAATGCTGCAAAATGGTGGAAGAAACGGGGAATGGTTTCAATTCCTTTGAAATAATTGAAAATTCCGTAATGTTCATTGGGAGAGTGCAATGCGTCGCTGTCCAGTCCAAAACCCATCAGAACCACTTTGGTTTTAAGTTCTTTTTCAAACAAAGCCACAATAGGAATACTGCCACCACCGCGGGTTGGAATCGGATCTTTGCCAAAAGTGTCTTTCAGCGCTGCTGCCGCTGATTTATAGGCAATACTGTCGGTGGGTGTTAAAACCGGCTCCCCGCCATGGTGTGGTCTCACTTTCACTTTTATACCCGCAGGTGCGATGCTTTCAAAATGGTTTTTGAACAATTCCGTAATGGCTTCGCTGCTTTGATTGGGAACCAGGCGCATGCTTATTTTGGCGTATGCCTTGGAAGGTAAAACTGTTTTACTGCCTTCACCTGTATAACCTCCCCAGATGCCATTCACATCCAGCGTGGGCCTGATACCGGTTCTTTCTATGGTGCTGAAACCTTTTTCTCCCAGGACATCGTTTACATTCAGGTCTGTTTTGTACTCTTCAATATCAAAGGGAATCCGCGACATGGCATCCCTATCTTCAGCAGAGGTTTCCAATACATCATCATAAAACCCGGGAATGGTAATGTGGCGGTTTTCATCGTGCATGCTCGCAATCATACTGCATAGTGCATTGATGGGATTGGCTACGGCACCACCGTATACGCCGCTGTGAAGATCGCGATTCGGTCCGGTAACCTCCACTTCCACATAAGACAATCCGCGGAGTCCGACATCGATACTTGGACAATCATTGGCCACCATGGAGGTATCGCTGATCAGGATAACGTCGGCTTTTAGTTTTTCGCGGTTGTTTACGCAAAAAGGTCCGAGGTTACCACTGCCTACTTCTTCCTCCCCTTCAATCATGAATTTTACGTTGCAGCAGAGGCTGTCGGTTTTCATCATGGTTTCAAATGCTTTCACATGCATAAAAAACTGTCCTTTATCGTCTGCGGCGCCGCGTGCGTATATTTTCCCATCCCTCACATTGGGCTCGAATGCGGGTGTAGTCCAAAGCTCATCGGGGGCTGATGGTTGTACATCGTAATGTCCATAAATTAAAACTGTGGGCCATGCCGGATTGACCATTTTTTCACCATACACAATGGGATGCCCTGCGGTTTCTTCTATACTCACATTATCAGCTCCTGCACTGCGCAGATGTGCAGCCACAGATTCGGCGCATTTTCTCACATCTCCGGCAAACGCACTATCGGCAGAAATACTTGGAATACGCAGTAAATCAAAAAGTTCCTGTAAAAAGCGGTCTTTGTTTTGTTCGATGTAGGCGGCTTGACTCATAGTGCCCGCAATTTACATCAGCCACTTGATTTTTTTTGTAACTGCAATTGATATATGTTATCTATTTTTGTGACAATGAAAGATACTACGGCCATTTCTGTTCAGGGTTTTAAAAATCAGTTTTTTCTCTGGGAAGTGGTCATCACTATTCTGGTGTTTGTGGCTATTTATTTCTTTTTGAAAGCATTCAAGAATAAAGAGTCAGCGGCAAAAACCCATAATAACCAGTTTGAGCGCTTTGATGATTAAATGCCATGATGCAGACACTGATTGATTTTTTTAAAGGAATGCATCCACTAATGCAGGGCTTGGTGGCTACCGGTTTTACCTGGCTGGTAACAGCACTTGGGGCCTCGTTTGTCTTTTTTATGAAAGATATTCGCCGCGGATTTATGGACACCATGCTGGGATTCACCGGTGGTGTGATGCTGGCGGCAAGTTTCTGGAGCCTGCTTAATCCTGCCATCTCCATGGCCGAATCGGCCTGGTCGCCGCAATGGGCATGGGTTCCTGTTGCCATTGGTTTTTTATTGGGGGCATTTTTTATTTTCGGACTCGACCAGTTTCTGCCACACTTACATATTCACCAGCCCATGGAAAAAAGGGAAGGGGTAAAAACTGACTGGAACCGCACTGTTTTGCTGGTATTGGCTATTACGCTGCATAACATTCCCGAAGGCCTTGCCGTGGGCGTGGCTTTTGGTGCTGTGGCCGAAGGATTGCCCGGTGCCGATATGGCCGGTGCTATTGCGTTGGCTATTGGTATTGGCATTCAGGATTTTCCGGAAGGCCTGGCCGTGGCCATTCCGCTTAGAAGGTTTGGCATGAGCCGCACCAAATCCTTTCTGTGGGGGCAACTGAGCGGTGTGGTAGAACCGGTTGCAGGTGTGCTTGGGGTGGCGCTGGTAATGGTCGCACAACCATTATTGCCTTATTTGTTGGCGTTTGCAGCCGGCGCTATGATTTACGTGGTGGTGGAAGAGGTTATCCCCGAAACCCAGCGCGACGGGCACACAGACAAAGCCACACTTGGCCTTATTTTCGGCTTTGTACTGATGATGGCGTTGGATGTGGGATTGGGGTAAATCAATAAAAATACCCGTTCGATTTTTTGAAATTGCTTAGGTTGAAGTAGTAGCTGAAACCTATGTGCAGAAAGCCTCCGCGGTAATTGAGCGGAAACTGTTTTTTCAAACCATCGCTGTGTGCAACCATAATTGAGGCATCATTGCTTAAAGATTGTGTGTAGGTAATCCCAAACTCATAGCGGTTGTTGTTCTCTGAAGTTCCACCCATGGCAAAACCCAAGTAAAACATAGGGTAAATATTGCGGGTGCTATATTCGTTTATACGGAATGCAGGTTTTTTGTCATTGTTTGTTAGAGATGTACTGTCTCCTCGCAAGTTGAAATTGGCAACAATACCAAATTTTTCGGTAATGAAGTTTTGTGCATTAAACTGTTGCCTGAAATGCAGGCCCAGCGGCACATTGATGCTCCAGAATTTTCGCACAATATCCGGATTGATGGCCAAGGTATCATTATTCAGTTTGTAGCCTTTCTGTACAAAATTGGATCCAAATGCTATGCCAGCATTGCTGCTGATGTCATATACGCCATTTAGGCCCAGTGCAATTCCCAGACGGTTGCGTTTGGTGAAATTTGCAGGAAAGGTATCGCTGTTTGCCGTTCGGCTAAAATTGGCGCCTGCGTTGAATCCCAGCATTAGCCGGGTGTCTTTTTTGTCTTCCTGTGCGCAAAGACTTTGAAAGCTGAAAAGCAAAACAGATAAAACAAAAAACAAACGGTTTGGCATACGGCAAATTTACAAGTAGGCGTATACAATACAAAGCATCAATTTTATTCTTGTTTTTCCGATGACCCTCTGAAAATGGGTAACTTTGCCCCATGCAACAACGGGTGTGGCTTGATTCGCTTCGTAACTTCATGGAAAAACATGAATCGGATGCCATTTGGCAACAAAAAAAGCATGAAGCAGAGATTAAAAATCCATGGTTCACCCAAGCTTATATTTCAAAAAGCATCAACACCTGGATTGCTGCACTGGATAAGGATTCACAAAGTTGGCTGGCAAAATATTCACTTCCATCAGTGTTTTCTACTCAAACCATGGGCATTATTATGGCCGGCAATATTCCCTTGGTTGGTTTACATGACCTGCTTTGCGGCATTGTGTGTGGTTATAAGGTTAGAATAAAGGCCAGTTCGGATGATGAGGTGCTTATGAAATATGTGGTTGCGGGATGGATTGCTGCAAATCCGGATTTGCAGGGCAGAATTGAATTTTCGGATAATTTTAAAGGATTGGATGCGGCCATTGCTACCGGCAGTAATAACAGCGGCCGCTATTTTGAATATTATTTCAGGAATATTCCGCATTTATTGCGTGGGCACCGAAACAGCGTGGCTGTTGTATCTGAGGATTCTACAGAGGCAGCACTGACGGCGCTTGGAGAAGATATTTTCACCTATTTCGGACTGGGTTGCCGCAATGTTACCCACTTGTTACTGCCGCGGGGCTTTGATATGGTTCGTCTTTTTCATGCCTGGGAACCCTTCTCAGGGTTGATTCACCATCATAAATATTACAATAATTACCACTACCACAGGGCTGTATTACTAATGAATCTGGACAAACATCTGGATAATGGTTTTGTGATTCTGAAGGAAACAGAGGATGTTTATGCACCCGTTGGCATGGTGGGTTATCATTTTTACGAATCGCTGGAGGATGTAAGGCAATATATCGAACAAAATGAGCCACGTATTCAGGTTGTAACAGGTATGACTTCAACAGTTGAATTTGGAAGAGCCCAGCAACCCGGTTTGGCTGACTATGCAGACCACACAGATACCATAAAGTGGTTAATTGACAACTATAAAGCCGAGGCCAGCAGCTGAGCAATGGTCTTCGACATCGAGTGATCGTTGTCAAGCAACGGGTTGATTTCGCTGATTTCAAAAACTACCGTTTTTGGGTGTGGCAATAAAGTTTTGAAAACAAGTTCTGCATCGCTGTAACTCAGTCCGTCTGGGGATGGAGTGCCTGTTCCGGCAGATATGGTGGGATCCAAAGAATCAACATCAAAACTGGTGTAAAGCATATCGCAGTTTTGCAGATACTCCTGCGCTTCATCCAAAATTTGCTGCATGCCTTTTTTGCGGATATTGTCGGGCGTGTAAAACCTGATATTTAGGCTCTGAACCAGCGCCCATTCTTCTTCCTCATAATCTCGTGTACCAATAAACACAATGTTTTGTGGTAATATTTTAGGTGTGATTCCCCTGCGCCCTGACTTTTTAATCTTACTCCAGAATGTGATAGTTTCAGGATTGAGTTCATTTTTGAGGAAATTGGTAATATTGTCTGGCAACAGCGCTTTTACGGCCATGCCATGCATGTTTCCTGAAGGTGTGGTGTAGGGTGAGTGCAAGTCAAGGTGTGCATCAACCCAGATTACGCCAATTTTATTTTCCGGATAGGTATCTGCAATGCCAGTAACGGTGCCAATAGCGTTGCTATGATCGCCGCTGATTACAACAGGGAAATAGTTGTCTGAAAGGGCTTTTTGCACCGACGCCGCCACCATGTTTACCGATTGGTAAATGGAATGGATATTAAATGCAAACGGTGTGTTGTTGGAAGAGATGGAAATGAGGTTATCTTGAAACAATGTTTCATTTTCAGCTTTTTCCAGAAGTGTTGGATTGGTTTTTATTATCTCTTCTCGCAAAGCCCCCGGTCCCAGTTTAGCCCCGGGTGTTCCTGCACCCAGCTCAAATGCGGCTTCAATGAATTTGATTTTTCTTTTCATAACTTACATATCATCCGCTTTTAGCAAAAGTAACAGAATTGGTTTAATAAATTGGTTTTAAGGGGTTGATTTTTTCCCAGATGTAATAAGCGCCAGCATCTGTTTTTTTTCTGAACTTCTTTTGAAATAAAGTGTCTACTTTATAATCGCAACGTGTTATTAGTCTCACCGGGTTTGATATGTGATTTTGTGTAATCCAGTGCTTTCTGGCGGTGTAGTTGGGTGCAGATTCAGCAGGGAACTCTTTTTTTGCAGTTTCAGACCATTTCCCTTTGAATTGGTTTGGTTGTGCATTTCCATAAAAAAGGATGGCAAATGTCTTGTAATCCCAGGCTTCAACTATATTGATTTCATGTTTTGTTTCATGCTGAATAGCAGAAATAACTTCATCTTGAAGTTGTTTTTCTGCCTTCGGCAGAATAAAGATATACAAGTATTGTCCAAATAGTAATACAGCCCAGAAAAGAGGTATGGCGTGGCGAACAATCCCCATCGCAAATTGGAAAATCCAGATGAGAACAAAGCATAGAAAGATGAGTGCAGGAATACCTTCCCAGCCACCCCAGATATTTCCTGAGAGCAATAACCGGGTGGTGAAAAAGTCTTTGTTCAGCAGTGGTGTCAGGATATCACGGTTTTCTACGGTTAATAAATATGGGGCAATAGTGAAAAAAGCAGCAAGAGGTACCAAGCTTAAAAATACGGGCAGACTTAGCCAACGTGAAACAACCATGCGTTTTGTATAACCTGCGTATAGTGAATAGCCAGCCATGAAAGCAAGTGGAATCCAGCACAGGCTGCTGTAATGAATGATTTTGGTGGTTACAATGGAGAAAATGATGAGTACTGTCCAGAACAAACTTCTCATGTAGCTGAACAGAATAGATGCATTGCCTGTGCTACTTTCTGGGTTCTTGAATAAGTGGGGCAATGCCATTACAGATGCGGGGGCACAAAGGAAGAACAACACAAGAAAGTGATAATACCAAGGTTGGTTGTGCCATTCAATCTGTCCCTGCACTAATACAACCTGATATTGCAAGAATTCTGTAAGAAACCAGGTTCCATGCCGGTATGTTTCAAATCCGAGCCATATTCCCAGTGTTAACATGAGTGTGGTAAAGGCAATTCCAATATTGGCCCAGCCCGGCCATGCGTTTTTCCCGGCCGAGAATAGCCTTATTAAAGCAACAATGCCAGCCACTAGCAAAGCCACAGGGCCTTTGGTTAAAAAAGCAAGTCCGGCAAACAAACCTGATAACAGATAATGGATGCGCGCATTATTTTGTCTGCCGAGTTCCAGTTCTGCTAAAAACCATTGGTAGATGGAAAGAAATATAAACAGGTTGAAAACAGGATCAATGATTCCTGTTTTGAAATATAATGCAGGCGCCAGGCTGCCAGCATAAGCCAGGATAAAGAATAAGCCAAAGAAATGTCCTACATGTTTTTTGCCAATATGATAAAAGATATTAAGTGAAGCAATACCGGCTATTGCATTAGGAAGACGAGCGGCAAATTCATTGATGCCAAAAACTTTCATAAATAAGGCCTGAAGCCATATGAACAGGGGCGGTTTTTCCCAGAAAGGTTCAAAAGCAATTTGCACGCGACTCCAATCTCCGGAAATCAGCATCTCCCGTGCTGCCTCGGCAAAGTTTATTTCGTCCCAGTCAAATAAATGAAAACTGCCCAGAAAAGGAACGTATAGCAATACAGCTCCCAGGGTGATAAAAAGGTGTATGACTGTTTTACGGCTCACCAGGATAAATTATTTAGCAACGAAAACCGGGTATGCCCAAATCTGAAAACCAGCCAAACAAGCATTGCAATGCAAATACCTGCGGCTACATCATGCAGATAGTGCTGCCCGAGATACAAACGCGAAAATGCTACTAAAGCCGCTAAAGTAACATACAATATTTCAACAGACCTGTTTCTGCATATAACGGCAAAAAAACCCAATGCAGTAAAGGCTCCTGCAGTATGTCCGCTTGGAAAAGACTTCCACGCAGCGATAGGGTTGCCTGGAACCTCGAAAAGTGCATTGCCCAGCTCTTGTATAGGTCGAGGTTCGTTTAGTCCGAATTTAAGCCCTTGAACAATAAATAATTCCAGTAGAAAGCAAATTCCAAACCAAATGCCTAGCTTAGGTTGCCGGATAATGGCAAAAGCTATAGAAAAAGAAATTAAAGGCCATTCACCTAAAAAACTACACCAGTTGAACATGAAGTCTAATAGTGGGGTGTGTAATTGATTTGCCCATAGAGTGGGTGCAAAAGATGGAATGAAAAGCAGCCAAAGAAAGGATAGTATTACTAGTGCCACACTCGTTTTGAAAAAATAATTTCCCTGCATTTGCATTACCGCAAAGATAATATTATCATGATTCTGGTTATTTTCATTTTGAAATGTGGGTAAAAATCATTTTTTTGCGACTTAGTTATACCTGCAAGCCATGAGTTCTTCAACAAATCGCCTTAAATTGGAATTGGAATACCCACTGAGGTCTTCAACCCATATTCTGTATCAGTATATTAGCAATCCTTCCGGCTTGCAAAGTTGGTTCGCCTATCATGTAGATATTATCGCTTCAGGGCGCTACAGATTTCGTTGGGAAGACGATACGGAAGTAAATGCGATTTTGGTGAAAAACGTCACGAATAAATACATACGCTTTACACTGGATAATGCCCAGGCGGAAGATGAATACCTTGAATTCAGAATTTCTCAGGATGATATAACAGGGGATGTGGAACTTATTATCACTGAATTCATAAACAGCGGGGAAGAAGATATGGCAGCATCTATATGGGATTCCGCGGTTGATAGCCTGCGGCACGTAATCGGCGCCTGATTTTTATTTTCCCATTTCCTTAATTGCAAGCCAGGCAAAAAGCCCGGCACCGTTTTCAAGTGCTTCCTCATCTGCATCAAACGCTGGGTGGTGAACACTGTTTACAATTCCTTTTTCTTCATTTCTCACGCCGAGTCTGTAGAAACAGCTGGGTACTTCCTGAGAATAATAGGCAAAATCCTCTGCAGCCATCCAAATATCAAGGTTTTCAACATAATCTTCTCCCAAATAGTCTGCTGCTGCATTTTTACAACGATTTGTAAGTTCCTCATTATTATGAAGAAAAGGATAACCACGGCGAATTTCAATATCAATGCTGCCCCCCATGCTCTCGGCAATGCCGGTTGCCATGCGGGTGATTTTATCGTGTGCATCCGTTCGCCATTGTTCGTTTAGCGTTCTGAAGGTTCCTTCCAGTTTTACTTCCGATGGAATAACATTGGTAGCGCCATTGGCTATTACCTTACCGAATGAAAGAACAGATGGCACGGCAGGATTGGCATTTCGTGAAACCACCTGTTGAAGGCTAGTGATGATATGGGCCGCAATCAAAACAGGGTCTATGTTGAAATGCGGCATGGCGCCATGTCCGCCTTTTCCATGCACCGTCATGTAAATTTCATCGGTACTTGCCATGTAAAGTCCGGGTCTGAAGCCTGTTTTGCCGGTTGGAATCTGAGGCATAACATGTTGTCCAATCATCACATCCGGCTTTGGGTTTTGCAAAACACCATCAGCTATCATCAGGCTTGCACCGCCTGGTAATTTTTCTTCACCTGGCTGAAACACGAGTTTTACGGTACCTGAAAATACATGGCTTAGTGTATTCAAAATAGTGGCTGCACCCAAGAGGGAAACCGTGTGAACATCATGCCCACAAGCGTGCATTACCCCTTCATTAAGACTTCTGTAGGGCCTGCCATCATTGACCTCAGTTATTGGTAATGCATCCATGTCTGCACGCAGACCAACAACTTTATTGCCTTCTTTTCCTTTGCCCTCAATTAAGGCAACAACACCGGTGTTGGCAAGTCGCTGGGTTTTTAACCCCAGTTTTTTTTGCAGGTAATCTTCCACCCAGGCGGCTGTGTTGAATTCCTGAAAGGATAGTTCAGGGTTCATGTGCAGATGCCTGCGCAGCTCCGTCAATAGGGGTTTCAGTGATTTGGCCTGCGTTTTTATGATATCCATCAATCCATTTTGGTGTTCATTGGGGTGTGGCATATTTGCTGTATTATATTTTTTCAGTTACTTTGCAAATGTAAACACCTTGAGACAAGTATTAAACATAGTGTTATTTCTGACGGGAATTTTTATGTCTACGTCGGGTTGTCGCAAGTTTTCATCCAGGGATTTATATAGCCTTGATGCAAATTTTAAAAGTATTTTCAGCTTTCCTGAAGGAAGCACCTGGACCTATTATTTGTCTACTGATACCAACCAAAGAGAAACAGTAATTCTCAAGAACAAGCAGGAAGGCAAAATGCGTTTTGACAATCTTGAACAGGAGTTTATTTCCTACGAGCTGCATTCAACAACAGATAGCCAACAGCTTGTGAGGTGCATGGCTACCGGAGAGAATACGGCTCGATTTGCACTTTTACATAAAGATACGTTCTTTCGTCAGGTGGCAGAAATGTATTACAGTTCTTCTTTGTTTAGTGGAATTATGGGTAATGGTGATACCGTCAATTATTTGCCTACGCTGAGTGTGGGAGATGTGATGTATTTCAATGTGATTGAATTAAAGTCTTCACGAAAGAAAATATACAGTAGGTTATATTTTAGCAGTAATACAGGAATTGTGCGAAAAGATTACGAGGATGGTAGCACATATTTATTGAAATCCTTCCGTTAATTTCTTAATTTCGGAGCATGATCAGTCCCAGCTCCATAGAGCAATTGTTGAATGCCGTTATTATTGAAGATGTAGTAGGGGACTATGTGGGTTTGAAGCGCTCAGGCTCGAGGTTCAAAGGTGTTTGTCCGTTTCATGATGAGAAAACGCCTAGTTTCATTGTTTCTCCCGGTATGGGTATTTACAAGTGTTTTGGTTGTCAGAAAGGTGGGAATGCCATTCAGTTTCTCATGGATATTGATAACATGTCATATCCGGAGGCCGCAAAGGCACTTGCAGCCCGCTACGGTATTGAATTAATTGAGACCGGTAATAGGGATGATGACGAGTATAAGGAAAAACAGAAAGTAAGAGAAAGCCTTCAGGCTGCACTGGATTATGCAGCCGGATTTTTTGAAAATCAATTGCATGAGGCTGAGGAAGGTAAGACCAAGGCCATGCCATATTTCAAGGAACGCGGCTATACCTATGAAACCATACGCAAATGGAGATTGGGATATAGTCCGGAATCATGGGAAGCATTTACGCAAATCGCTGTAAAAGAAGGTTATAAGTCAGAAAATCTTGAGCTCGCCGGTTTGATTAAAAAACGTGAAAACGGTTCATATTATGATTTGTACCGAAACAGGGTCATCTTTCCGCTGATAGGTGTTAGTGGTAAGTTACTGGGATTTGCCGGTAGGAAGATGAGCAGCACCGATCCTGCGCCCAAGTATGTGAATTCACCTGAGACAGAACTATATAAGAAAAGTGACTTCCTGTATGGAATTTTTCAGGCGAAAAACGCTATCAAGAAGCTTGATAAGGTGTACCTCACGGAAGGTTATACAGATGTGATAACGTTGCATCAGGCAGGTGTGGAAAATGTAGTGGCCAGCAGTGGAACAGCACTCACTCCCAATCAGATTAAACTCCTAAGAAGATTTACGCCAAATGTTACGGTTGTATATGATGGAGACGCGGCAGGTATCAAAGCTTCCATGCGGGGGATTGATTTATTGTTGGCAGATGATCTGAATGTTCGGGTGGTTTCCCTGCCCGAAGGGGAAGACCCTGACTCATATTGCGCCAAATTGGGCGGTGAAGCATTCTCAGATTTTCTGCTTACGGAGGAACAAAATTTCATCTTATTCAAAGCCAAGCTGCTACTTGCTGAGTGTGGTGATGATCCGATTAAAAAATCGGAAGCAATAAGGGATATTTTGCAAAGTGTAGCCTGTATAAACGATGGGCTGAAGCGCAATGCAATGAACCAGGAACTGGCCAGGGTCTGTAAGATGGATGAAGCCTTGTTGGCAGCTGAACTTGGTAAATTGCTCAGAACAAAAAATCTTAAGGACAAACAGGATTTTATCAGGGAAGTAAAACAAGTTACATCGGCTTCCGGAGTCGAGTTGCCTAAAGAGGAACTTACTGATTTGCATCAGGAGAGGGCTTTGTTCAGGCTGTTGTTGTTGCATGGCGATGAAAACTGGGATGAAAATATTAAGGTAAGTGACTTTATAATAAAAGAAATTAAGGAGGATGAGCAGTTGTTGTTTAATGACGAAATGTGCGCCTCTCTTGTGTCACAGATAAAATTTGGCGTTTGGGAAAAATGGCCCGGTCAATCCTATTTTACCCAACATTCTGATGCTGAAATTGCATCCTGGGCCGCAGGGGTGCTTTCTTCAGGATATGAACTTAGTAAAGCATTTGCCGATAATTTTATTCATGTTAAAAAGGAAGAAGACAATTTCAAAAATGAAATTACTGCCGTGTTTTTATATCTGCGCAAGAAGAAACTGGACAATTTGATAAAACACTACACCCTTTTGCTGCAGGATCCTGCTACGGATGTGTCTGATACACTGGAAATGCTAAATTATCTTAATGACCTTAGAAGCCGCGTGTCTAAAGAAATTGGCGGGGTTGTGTTTACTATTTAATCTTTACGATTTATCCACAGGGGTTTATTAACAGACTGCTTAAAGCCAATGCAGATGTGGGTTCATGTATTTTATTTTTGTTGAAATGTGTTTTTAAGTAATTATATATTAATGATATAGAAACTAATATTTAGTTTGGCATACTTATTGCCTTTAAATGTAGCAATGAGAAAACTACTAGCAACAATGGTCTTTGTAATCATGTTTGTGGCTACAGCCGCAACGCTGAATCAAAGTCGCACCCTGAAGTTAGAGTCGTATGAAACAGAAAAAGATGAGGTTGTTATTTCAGGAGAAACGCTTCAATACGATACATTACAGCTGTCGTTAAAAACAATTCCAAAAGCACAACATCTTTACACGGTGGCCAAAAAAAGTGTAGGTCGCTGGGCAAAGTTGTTTGTTGTAATTAAAATTGAAGAGAGTGGAGCCGATGGACAGAACAGTTATTACGCCAAAAATTATGGAAACCTCACAGGTATGAGATTTCCCGGAACTGGACGTAAAACAACTGCCTTAAGATCGGGACATAACTTTTATGCTGTGTTCAATCATTGGCATGATTGCATGTTGGATTTTATGTATTACATGGAAGTTATGGACAGTAAATTCGAAGCCAGATATGGCAGACCTGCCAAAGATGAATATGAGATGGTGAATTTCATGTTCGGTTCATACAATATTTACGGAAAGTGGAAAACCGATGTATTATGGCTGTTGAACCATTTCAGATATAAGTAATAAGCTATTTACAGTTATTATAAAGTCCGTGTTAACGGACTTTTTTTATGCTGATTGATGGCAACTGCCAAGGCAAAGACAGAGGCTAGGGCGCAAAATCCGAATACTAGATAAAATCCTGTTTTATACAGGTTTAAAATAAGCCCCGATCCAAGTCCTCCTATGATTATACCGGTTTCAAGTGCTATAAATAGCATTGAGAGTGCACGTCCTCTGGTTTCGGGTGTGCTTACATCGCCGGCCCAGGCAAAAAGGGATGGCGCACTGAAACCCTGCCCTATGCCATATAGAACTGCGGCAGGGAAAAATGCGGTCTCAAAAAACAAAAGTAACAGGGCGCAAACCTGAAAAGCAGTGCCAATGCCAATACCGGCAGCCCGACCAAGTCGATCACTGAGCTTACCACTGAACACCCTCACCAAAAGACTGCTGCCAATGTAAACTGTCAAAAAAATACCTTTATTGCTGTAGCCAAGACCAGCTGTGTAGTCTGGCATTACCGTGAGCAGCGCGCCCAGCGGTACACACACCAGCAACATGAGCAATGAGGGTGGCATGGCCTTTGGGTAAAAAAGTCCACCTTCCGGCTGTATTTTCTCAACCTGGGGTTTAGTTTCAGGCAAAAAACTAAAGATTAAAATGGCCAAAAAAGCAAAGACTGAACTTGCCACAAAAAGACCTTGTTGGCCCCATAAAATAACCATTGATGCGCCCAGCGCGTAGCCTGCAGCTGTGCCGCTATTACTGAAAATTCCTTGCCAGCCGAGTGCTTCTCCGCGCCTTTCTTCTTGAATGATATCCGTGGTAAATGCGGTAAATCCTGTGGGTGAGAAGCCGGTAGAAAAACCATGCAAAAAACGAATGAGAAAAAATAGCCACAAAGTATTTGCCCATGGGTAAAGTAAACCGGCGACTACACAAAATAATGCCCCGCCAATCATGGCATGTTTGCGACCCAGTTTGTCGGTTATCCAGCCACTGAAAGGCCTTGCTAGCAGCGCACTAAAGGCAAATGCAGGTAATATAAATCCAATATAAGCCTGTCCGCCCATTTTTCGGAGTACTTCCGGCAGCTCTGGTAGTAAGATGTTGAACGAAAGAAAAAAAAGCAGTGAGCCTGTGCTCATCAGCCAGAAATTGCCAGGAAGACCCTTAGCCATGGAAAGCTACCAATGGCATTTGACGGCCTCTGCCGAAAGCCTTTGAGGTTACCCGCAGGATGGGAGGTGACTGAAAACGTTTATATTCTGCTCTGTTGACCATATTTATGATTTTGTCTACCATGGCAGATTCGTATCCTTGTGCCTTTATTTCATCCCGGCTGCGCCTTTCTTCCACATACCAGTGAAGGATTTCGTCCAGAATGGCATATTCAGGCAGACTGTCGGTATCTTTTTGCCCTGGCCTGAGTTCAGCAGAGGGCGCTTTTGTGATAATAGCGGTTGGGATTATTTCAATTTCACGGTTGATATACTTAGCCAAAGCATAAACTTTGGTTTTCCAAACATCTCCAATGGGGCTGAGACCTCCGCACATGTCTCCGTACAGTGTGCTGTATCCTACAGACATTTCACTCTTGTTGCTTGTGTTAAGTAACAAATGACCCATTTTATTACTCATGGCCATGAGCAGGTTTGCCCTGATTCTGGCCTGCAGATTTTCCTCTGTAATATCCTGTGGCAACTTATCAAAGGCTGGCTGAAGCGTGTTCAGGTAGTTTGAAAATAAGTCGCTGATGGGGATTACCCGAAATTCGTTTCCCAGATTAATACTGAGTTGTTTCGCATCATTAACTGAACCTTCACTGCTATAGGGAGATGGCATCAGCAGGGCCATTATATTTTCAGGTCCCAGCGCTTTGCACGCCAATGCTTGCACCAATGCACTGTCTATACCGCCTGAAGATCCCAGAATTATTTTCTTAAAACCGGATTTTTTGGAGTAATCTCTGATGCCATAAACAATAGCATCATGCATGAGCGCTGTTTCTTCTGGTTCCGAAAAATTTACCGGTACTCCAAGAAAGTCGTTTTTGCCGAAAGTAATGTAATCGACCTTTTCTTCAAACAGTGGCAATTGTTTTACGGTTTTCCCTTCTGCATTGATTACCTGGCTGTCTCCGTCGAAAATCAGATCAGCATGCGCACCTACCTGATTTACATAAACAATGGGTAAGCCAAAACGCTCTATGTTACCCGCAAATACTTTATCACGCATCCTTATTTTGCCAACGTTAAATGGAGATGCACTGGGATGGATGATAAGTTGTGCGCCCTCATTTTTTAGGTATTGCAGCGGACTCTTTTCATAAAGAAATTCATTGTATACATCCCAGATATCTTCACAAATGGCGATGCCAATCTTTATCCCTTTGAATTCAAAAATCTGGCATTCATCGGCTGGTTCAAAATACCGGGATTCAGCAAATACATCATAGGTGGGGAGGAGTGTTTTTCTAACTACATGCTCTATGCGGCCATTTTGTAAAAAGCAGGAAACATTGAAGAGGCCGCGTCCTTTGTCGCGGTTGCGCATAACACCACCAACAATGGCGGCAATGCCCTGACAACTTTGGGCAATGGCGTCCATACTTTGCTCACATTTCTCTACAAACCATTCGTAATCCAGCAAGTCATCGGGCGGATAGCCGCAAACTGAAAGTTCGCTGAATACCACCAGGTCTGCTCCCTGCGATTTGGCCTCGGTAATGGCCTCATACATTTTAGTGGTGTTCAGCTCAAAATCACCAATGCGGTAATTCAGCTGTGCCAGGGCAATTTTCACGCTTTATATTTAGAAAAAAACACCTAGCTGAATGCCCAGAAAATTGTTTCTTCCGTCAACCGCATCATC
>Ga0169931_10001142_pt1 | contig 43687 bp, 38 predicted proteins | sample Kivu_15m_20L_FD_129675 | JGI IMG/M metagenome (GOLD analysis project Ga0169931, IMG submission 129675) | Freshwater microbial communities from Lake Kivu, Western Province, Rwanda to study Microbial Dark Matter (Phase II) - Kivu_15m_20L... | ecosystem: Environmental > Aquatic > Freshwater > Lake... | reverse complement strand
GAAAATCACCACCCATGTGCTCAAGCATTACGATTTGCCACACAGTATAATACCCTTTGCCGTAGGAGGAAGTGACGAGCGTCAATATTGTTCTCCCGGATTTAATCTACCCGTGGGATCCATCACCCGATCTATGTACCATCGATATTCCCAATACCATACTTCATTGGATAACAAAGATTTTATTTCATTCGAAGCCATGTCTAATACGGTAGGTTTATATTACAACGTCATCCAAACCATGGAAGATAATATTACACCCATTTGTTTAGTACCTTACGGAGAACCAAGAATGGGAAAAAGAAATTTACTACCTTCCTCCATCGAACCCAACGATAAAAGAAGGAAGGACATTGATCGAATGTTTCACCTGATTTGCTGGTCCGATGGAGAACATGATTTGATTGACATTGCCGAAAAAAGAAATGAAACGCCGATGGACTATCAAACTATTTTGGCTCGTTTGATCGACGAAAAAATCATTGCTCTGCATGGATAGAAGTGTTACGTTGATTGTTCAAGCTAGGATGGGGTCTAGCCGTTTGCCCGGTAAAATGCTCCTTTCACTGCATCAAGAGAAGAGTCTGTTGTACTGGGTATTGGCCAGACTCCAAACCAGTCAAAAGATCAGTCAAATAGTTGTGGCCACCTCCTCATTGGAGGAAGACACTCCCATTGCTGAAGCTTGTGAAGAGATGAACATTCCATGCGTTCGAGGCAGTGATTGGGATGTTTTGGATCGTTTTTATCAAGCCGCTGAGTGCTATCCTGCGGATTGGATCATTCGCGTTTGTGGTGATTCTCCCTTGATCAATGGAGCCATCATCGACTTTGTAATCGATCAGCAATCCTTCAGAGGTTGCGATTACTTTTCCAATGGGAATCAACCACCAGAATTTGCTGAAGATGGTTTTTGTGCTGAAATTTTTTCTTTCAAGGAACTAAAAGAAGCACAAGAAAAAGCGGAATGGATGAGTGAACGTGAGCATGTCACACCCTATATCAAGAAGAATAAAAACCTTACTCACGCTTGGCAACAGTATCGTGCCGATTATCGATACAAATTGTCCGTAGATACTCTGGTGGATTTTGAAAACGTCCAATGGATTTTTAATCAATTCAAAGATCCCCTTCGAGATGGAATGGAACAAGTGATGGAAATTATGTTGCGACATCCGCAGCAAGAGTGGGGAAAAGTAGAATACAATGCTGGCTATCAAAAGAGCTTGCAAGAAGATAAAAAGGTAAAATAAGTGGAACCATTGGATCACGAAAAATATATGCGCGCCGCCATCCTAGAGGCCAAAGAATCATTGAAAAAAGATGAGGTTCCGATTGGCTGCGTGATTGTTTGTGAAGATCAAATCATCGCCAGAGGCCATAATTTGGTGGAGCGTCTTCATGATTTTACCGCCCATGCAGAGATGCAAGCCTACACGAGCGCTTCTGAATATTTAGGAGGAAAATCATTGGATCAATGTACCTTGTATGTTACGCTAGAGCCCTGTGTGATGTGCGCTGGTGGAGCGTATCTCACGAGAATAGGCCTTATTGTTTTTGGTGCTTATGATGAAAAGAGAGGATTCAGCCAATTTGGTCATCATCAAAAAAATCAACAAGGTATCCTTCATCCGAAAACACAAGTAATGGGAGGAATTTTGGAAGAGGAATGCGCTCAATTACTCAGAGATTTTTTTAAATCGAAAAGAAAAGATTAGGAAAGAAATTCCCCCAGCATTTTCTCTTGCAAAATTCTGTTCCACTTTTTTTGAAAGCAGGTAAGGTAGAAGTAGCTATTTTTATAACAGAGGTATCCATGGTCATTTAAATTCATCTATATTTGCACCGCCTGAAAGCAGGTAGGAAATCATTTTTATGAGTACAGTCAACACCCCGATGCAGCCCGCAATGACCGAGGCCATCACCGATCGAATGAGCACTTTCGATCATGAGCAAGTAGTCTTTTGTCAAGACAAAGCTACTGGACTAAAATCAATCATCGCCATCCATGACACCACACTTGGCCCCGCAGTTGGAGGAACCCGCATGTGGGCTTATGCCTCAGAGGCCGATGCCTTGAGTGACGTATTGCGTCTTTCGAGAGGTATGACCTACAAAAGCGCCTTAGCTGGTTTGAACATCGGCGGAGGAAAAGCGGTGATCATCGGAGATGCGCGTACGCAAAAGAATGAAGCCCTTCTCAGAAGATTCGGAAAATTTGTCGATACTTTGGGTGGACAATACATCACAGCGGAAGATGTGGGGATGAGCACCCAAGACATGGAGTACATCAAAATGTCCACCGATCATGTGGTAGGTTTACCTCCTTATATGGATGGCGGTGGTGATCCAAGTCCTGTTACCGCCTATGGAGTGTACATGGGTATGAAAGCCGCAATGAAACACCAAACGGGCAGTGAATCACTCGCTGGAAAAAAAGTAGTAGTACAGGGGGTTGGACACGTAGGAGAATATCTCGTTGCCCATTTGGTAAAAGAAAACGCGGAAGTGTTTATTGCCGATATTTATGAAGATCGCATAAAGGCAGTGGTGAAAGAATATGGAGTAAAAGCCATTGATGTAAAAGAGGTGTATTCACATCCGATGGATATATACAGCCCTTGCGCATTGGGTGCCACTGTCAATGATGAGACCTTGAGTCAGCTCACTTGTAGCATCATTTGCGGAGCTGCCAATAATCAGTTGGCCAATGAAAGCATCCATGGAAAAGCCGTCATGGACAAAGGCATTTTGTATGCACCAGATTATTTGGTAAATGCCGGAGGGATCATCAATTGTTATTGGGAAATCATTGGTTACAGCCAAGAAGCTGCGCTTAGTCAAGCAGAGAAAATTTATACCACCATGCAAAATGCATTGGTGAAATCAGCATCAGAAAAAATACCTACTTACTTAGCGGCCAATTTGATGGCGGAGGAGAGAATAGCAGCGATTGCCAACATCAACAAAAAATTTTAAGGCCATTATATGCTCAATAGACGACACATCAGAATCAAAGTTCTTCAGATTCTTTTTGCTTATTACAACGAGGAAAAACCGGATGCGGCTCGGTATGAAAAAATGCTCTTTGAAAGCATCGAACGCTTCCGCGAATTGTACATTTCTATGATGGGCATACTAGTGGAATTGCACCATCTAGCTATTGAGAAAATTGAAATGGGCATGCAAAAAAGATTGCCCAGTCATGAAGATTTGCATCCCAACACTCGTTTTGTGACCAATGAGCTACTGCGTATTTTGGCGCATAGTAAAAACTTAGAAAGTGGGATGAAGTACAATCATCTCAACTGGCGCTCTAATCCCGATTTAACCAGAAAGCTCTTCAAAGAACTTTTGGAAAACCAAGATTACCTCGAATACATGAACAGCACGGAGCGTGGATTTGAGTACGACCGGGAATTAGTGTTGCGCATTTTTAAAAAATATATTGTCAACCATGAAGACGTTCAAGACTTTATGGAAGATCAAGGGATTTTTTGGAACGATGATTTGGACCTAGCGGCCAGCATGGTCTTGCGCACATTGAAATCCATCAAAAGCGGAGACGATGATGTGCAATTTCTTCCACTTTGGAAAGAGGGAGATGATGAAGAAGGATACTGCAGAGACCTATTCCGAAAGACCTTATACATGGGTGCTGATATGGAAAAGACCATTTCTGAATACACCAAAAATTGGGAAATAGAACGCATTGCCACGATGGATGTGGTGATCATGAAAATGGCCTTGACCGAAGCGGTGGTGTTTGATCAAATTCCTGTTAAGGTTACCATGAATGAATACATCGAATTGGCAAAGTATTACAGCACTCCGAAGAGTGCCCAATTTGTCAATGGACTGTTAGATCAAATCATTCCAAAGTGGAAATCAGAAGGGAAGATTAAAAAAATCGGACGAGGCTTGATCGAGTGAAGAAGCCATTACTCATAGCGGTGGTGGGGCCTACCGCCAGTGGTAAGACCTCAAGAGCCATTGAGTTGGCTTTAGAACATCAAACTGAAATTTTATCTTTTGATTCACGTCAATGCTACCAAGAAATGAGCATTGGAGTGGCGCGCCCCTCTGCTGAAGAATTGCGAATGGTTCCCCATCACTTCATCGCTAATCAATCGATTCATCAACCTGTTTCAGCGGGACAATTTCCCGCAATCGCATGGCCTATTATTTTATCCCTTCTTGAAAAAAAAGATACCGTTGTGGCAGTGGGAGGAAGCGGATTGTTCTTGAAAGTCCTGCTGGATGGCATCGATCCATTGCCCTCTGATTCCGATGTGCGGAGCGAGTGGGAGCAAAAATGGAAAGACCATGGAATGGAATATTTACAGAACGCACTACAGACAGCAGATCCCACTTATTTTCATCAAGTAGATATTGATAATCCGCACAGGGTACTCCGCGCGTTGGAAGTGATCAGTATCACTGGAAAAAAATTCTCCGAGTTGCGAACGCAAAACAAACAAACGCTTCCCTTTGAAGTTCAATATGAGTATCTGTCTCCAAACAAAGACCTCTTGCACCAACGGATAGATGAGCGGGTGGAAATCATGATGGACAGTGGACTTTTGGAGGAGGCGGAAGGGCTTTTACCCTATCGTCATCTTCAACCACTCAATACGGTGGGTTACAAAGAACTTTTTGAATTCAAAGATGGGCTGCATACCTTAACAGAAGCCATTGATTTGATTAAAATGCACACCCGTCAATACGCCAAGCGACAAATTACATGGTTCAATAAAGAGGTGAAAAACCGAACCCTTTAATCGGCTAAGAAACCAAATTTACCGGCGTTGTAATCCTGAATCGCTTGACGAATCTCCTCTTCCGTATTCATCACAAAAGGACCATAATTGACAAAGGGCTCATTCAATGGCTCCCCGCTCAATACCAGCAGAATGCACTTCTTCTTCGCTTGAACATGGATATCGCCTGCTTCATTTTTGAATTGAACATAGTGATTCTCTGGCACCTCTTTGCCATTGACCACAACGCTTCCATCCACCACCAAAAGGCCGCTGTTGAAATTACCAGGTAGTTGGAAATTAAAATCGGCGTGCTCATTCAAGTGCATGTCCCAGAGTTGAACAGGAGAGAAAGTGCTCGCAACGCCTTGCACGCCGTTGTATTCTCCGGCCACGATGCATATCTCGCCCATGTTGTTTTCTAATACAACCCGAGGTTTATCTGAATGAACGATACTTTGATATTTGGGAGTGGCCATCTTATGCTTTTTGGGAAGGTTGATCCAAAGTTGCAACATCTCAAAAGCGCCACCTGTGCGATTGAACGTTTGTTCATGGTACTCCTTGTGCAAAACCCCAGCTCCGGCTGTCATCCACTGTACATCCCCAGGATGAATGATTCCATGATTGCCCTTGCTATCATGATGTTCTACGGCACCTTTGAAAGCAAAAGTGATGGTCTCGATTCCTCTGTGCGGATGCACCCCTACTCCATGGGCGATATCAGAGGCAGGAAAATTAACCTCCGCATTGAAGTCCATCAGAAAAAAAGGACTCATGCGCTCTTCAAAACCCTTTCCGTTGGGAAAGTAATTCATCACCTTAAAACCATTGCCCACCATGTGGGTGTTGGTGGGCGAAAGCACTCCCTCTACCCCTCTTTGAGTGGGTAGGGCTTTGTCTTCTAGTGCCACTTCCTCTTCCGATTTTGCCCAAAAAGATTTTGTAAAGAGCAATGCCAATCCACCGACAACGCCCGATTGTATAAACTGTCTTCTTTTCATACACTCAAAATAATGGAAATTTCTTTCAAAAAAAGTTAAACAAATTCATCCTTTCTCATTTGCAACCAATCCAAGGCTGACTGATAAAAGATGTCTTCAATGGTAGCTGTGTCTAATCCCATTTCCTCAATGAATTGACCGATCTTCAGGTCACCCAATGGGAAAGGATAATCCGTGCCCAATGCCACTTTTCTACTGCCTTGTTTCTTTAAAATGTAATGCAATAATTCCGGATCGTGGGTAGCACTGTCCACCCAAAATTGTCCGAGATAATTTCTGGGATTGTTAGGATTATCTACCGCCACCAAATCAGGACGACAATTGAAACCATGTTCCAATCTACCAATGGTGGGGATGAAAGAGCCACCTGCGTGAGCAAACATCCATCGTATGCCTGGAAATTTATCCATCACCCCCGCAAAAATCAGAGAGGCCATGGCACGCGCCGTTTCTGCCGGCATTCCTACTAACCATGGCAACCAATACTTCTTCATCTGTTCCTCCCCCATCATCTCCCAAGGGTGCACCATCACACACATATTCAATTGCTCCAATTTCTCCCAAAGCGGAATAAAAATCGGTTCACTCAAATTGAGATTATTGATGTTGGAGCCAATCTGAATTCCCTTGTATCCCAGCTGATGACAGCGCTGCAATTCATCAATGGCCATATCCACATCTTGCATGGGCAATGTGGCCAAACCAACATAATGCTTAGGATGATGCTGAAAAATCTCTGCGATGTGATCATTCAAAAACCGGCTCACTTTTAATCCATCCTCAGGCTTGGCCCAGTAGGCGAATAAAACCGGTATGGTGCAAATAACTTGTACTTGAGTTTGATGCTTGGCGTAATCCTCGATCCGAAGTATGGGATTCCAACAATTCTCTTCAATCTCACGGAAGAATCGATCCCCTTGCATCATACGTGCAAAGCCCGCGCGATGATGATCTAAATGAATAAATCCATCATAGCCAAATTCCTTTGACCATTGAGGAATGCGCTCGGGCATGATATGCGTATGTACATCAATTTTCAACATGTGCAGGCCTAATGTACGACGACTTTTTGACACGGGTCAAATCCAAAAGATTGATTCCATTGATCGACCAGTTTTCAATATCCTTGGACACCACATGAATCACTTGGTCATAGTACAATGGAATGACCGGTAGATCTCCCGAAATTTTTTGATCCAATTTTTTGAATGCGCTGCGCCTGCTGCTTTCATCGCGCATCCGTTTGGCATCATCAAACCCTTTTTCCCATTCCGCGTTAAAGTAATGTGTGTAGTTGGGCCCTTTGGGCGACCACTGATCTTGGGTAAATACCTGCAAAAAATTTTCAGCATCTGGAAAATCGGCCAACCAATTTTTTCTGAACAACGGCACCTGACCTTTGGCTGTGGCCTCCTTGAATGCGGCAGATTGCATCACTTTGATTTTAATGGGAATGCCCACCTCTTGCCATTTGAATTGCAGAAACTCATATATATCGACAAATTCCGGGGTAGTGGCGAGTTCGATGGTCGGCAATGGATGGCCATATTCTCCTTCCAATGCGTTGACCCATTGTCTCGACTCTTCGGGATGATACTCCAATGCATGCACCGCGCTTGTATCTCCATCTAACATGGGCGGAACAAAACCTTGGGAAGCAGGGACAATCAAATTATTTCTCAATTGCTCACACAACAAGACTCGTGGAATGGCCATAGATAATGCCTTACGAAAACGTTCATCGCGCAGCAATGCGATGTTGGTTTCTAAAAAGCATCCGATGTAATCTGTTTTGATGAAAGGGGTTTTTCGCAATTGCAAGTTTTTAGACCACTGACTTTGGAGATCTCCTTGAGGAGTCAATAACTCATTTAAAAAACTGGGATGCACACCACTCATGAAATCATACTTCCCACTGACTACTCCTTGAAACTCCGCAAAAGGATCCTTCACCAAATCGACATGAACAGCATCCAAATAGGGCAATGCCATTCCTTCATGATCTTGCATCCAATAGCGTTCATTTTTATGAAATACAATTCCAATTTGATCCTCCCAAAAGGCCATTTTAAAAGGTCCTGAGCCGACGGGCTTTTTTCTAAAATCCATTCCATTCAATTGCACCGCCTCCGGACATACCACATTGGCGTATTGGGTAGTAAGCATGGAAAGGAAAGAGCCTTGTGGCTCCTTCAATTGGATTTGAAAAATCGAATCATTGATTACAGTAAAGCCATTGGCGGCTACATTTTCAAATATCCATCGTCCAGGAGAGGCGATGGCATCATCCAAAATTCTTTGAAAACTAAACAACACATCAGAAGCATGGACGGTGCGAACCCCTTCAATACCCGCACAGGGGTGAAAAAAAACATCAGACCGCAAATGGAATTCATACACCAAACCATCATCACTGATTTTCCAAGATTGCGCAATGGAAGGTATTATGTGCAGAGAATCATCCATACTCACCAACCCATCATATAACTGATTCACGAGCCACATGGTTTCGAGATCACTCGCAAAAGCTGGATCCAATGTGGTGATGGCATTGCTTTCATTGTAGCGAAATACCATTTTCCCATCGTGACTGTTTTTAGAATAGTCACAACCCAACAAACCCCACGTCATGAGTAATAATAGCCATCGCCATTTGCCTTTCATAGCGGTAAAAATAATACGCATTCTTCCTTTCTATCCTTTAGATTTGTGCACAAATAAAAAATGATGAAACACATTCTTTTAATGGGACTCTTCATGATCGGGCTGTTGTCTTGCAGTCAAGTGAAAGAGACTACCCACACACCAACATCATCCATCCAACAATTTTCATTGATGTCTTACAACGTCGAGAATTTTTTTGACACCATCAATGATCCTGAAAACGATGATGACTTCACGCCCAATGGAAAATTAATTTGGAATACCAAGAAGTATTTAGAAAAAAGTCAGCACATCGCGCAAGTAATCTCTGCTTATGCTGCTGAAAATGATTTTCCCGTTTTCATCGGATTGATCGAAGTGGAGCATCAAAGTTGCCTAGAAACCTTGTGCAAAGAATCCACGCTGAAAAATAAATACACGCCGCTATTATTAGAAGGAGAAGATGAGCGCGGTATTGATGTTGGATGTTTGTATGACGCCACCCGTTTCAAAAAAGTGGAAGTGATACCTCATGCCATCCATTTACCAGACAATGATAAAACTCGACATATATTGGAGGTCAACGGGACAATGGAAGGAAGTCCATTTTCTTTTTTCATTAATCACTGGCCCAGCAGAAGTGGTGGAACAGAAAAATCAGCACCTCTCAGAATGTTGGCCTCTGAAACTTTACAAAAGGCGATTGCAGCTAGAAAGAAATTTCAACCAGACTGTCACATCATTTGCATGGGGGATTTCAACGACTATCCGACCGACCCGAGTGTCGTTGTACTGAAAGATAAAATAAGCAATTGCAAGATGAGCAATTTAATGACACCTACCATGGCTCATCAGTTGGGCAGTCACTTCTATAAAGGAGAATGGGGATTTTTGGATCAATTCATAATCAGCAGCGAATTGGAAAGTTTGAACAAACCATGCAATCAAAACTGGTGCGTGACACAATCAAGCTTTCCACTACAATATGATTTTTTAATGTACACCAACAAACAAAATGAGAAAAGTCCATCAAGGACCTATGTTGGTGATTCCTACAAAGGAGGATACAGCGACCATCTTCCCATTGTCATGAAAATTGAAAAGCACAGATAAAAAAAAAACCCTCGGTTGAGGGCTTTTAAGTTTTTCAACTCCAAATTATTTTTTCTTTGCAGCAGCCTTTTTAGGAGCAGCAGCTTTCTTTGGAGCAGCTTTCTTAGCAGCAGCCTTTTTAGGAGCAGCAGCTTTCTTTGGAGCAGCTTTTTTAGCAGCAGCCTTTTTAGGAGCAGCAGCTTTCTTTGGAGCAGCTTTCTTAGCAGCAGCTTTCTTTGGAGCAGCTTTCTTAGCAGCAGCTTTCTTTGGAGCGGCAGCTTTCTTTGGAGCAGCCTTCTTAGCAGCTTTTTTAGGTGCTGCAGCCTTTTTTGTTGTTTTACTCATAGTATTAAACGATTGATTATTGCCTATTCCAAAAACTCACGTTTGAGTTTAAAAGTAAATGGGATGAAATTTTATTTTTCCATTGCCTCTCACTTCTAAAGTTGGCATCGGAATTTTAATAATACTTAAATATCCGGCTAACTTTTTCATCCAACTTCGCTTCCATTTCACTTGTTTCAAATCTGCATCAAAAGAAAAAAGAAATTTACGCTGCGGTTGAAAATTATTAACAAGAGAAATGTTGGTTTTAGCATATACCATTTGATCAACACCGTAACCTAACGAAATCGCAAATATTTTTGCGAAAGCGTTGTCATTCCTATAAAAAACGTTTGTATTAAAAGACAACCAGTATCTTTGTCCGTTATAATCTTTTAAAAGTCGTTGTTGAAAATTATCACCTAATTGTGCAGAATTGAATTTTGCATAAGGCGAATTTTGATAAGAAAACTTCAATTGAATTTTCTGTTCTTGCCAAAATTTTTCTTGAAAATAAAATAGACCTGAACCAAAAACATTCGCAATAAAATCACCTGAAGAAAATCCCCATTGCGATGAAAAGCCATCCAATATTTCTATACCCGTCATGTAACCGAGTGAGGTTATCATCGCATAGCGGTTGGCCTTTGTTCTGTCATAACCAGTGTTCATATACGCTCTAAAGACGTTCGCTGAAATCTGATAATTAGTAAAAGCATGTCCCACCTTATCCATCTGAAGCCATTCATCATTGTCATTGAATAAATGAAATCGAGATTGAGGATATTGACTGTACCAAGCCTGTTGCAACATCAGCAAACTGCCTGAACCCAGGAACACCGATGTCAATGGCACACGCGATTTACAATGGCAGGAATCAATAATACTCTTCTGAGCTGTGGATGGAGAATACAAAAAAAACAATACAATAAAGAAAGATAACTTTCTCATTTTTTAATTTCTAATTGATCCATATATCTCCTATAGGCATTGGCATTGTTGGTATGTACCGCAAAATTATCTGTGAATAGATGCCATCCCGATCCATCAGGTTTAGCGCACATGTATAGATATCGATGGAGAGGTGCATTGAGTACTGCATCTAGATATTCTTTTTCGACAATATAAATTGGACCTGGCGGCAATCCCATTACCCTGTAAGTGTTGTATGGAGATTCCGCATTTAAATCTTCATTTAAAATTCTTTGAGCATTTTCCCTTTCCACAATGAATTGAACAGTTGCATCGCATTGAAGCATCATGGGTTTGGCCAAGCGATTCAAATACAATCGAGCGATTTGTGGAGCTTCTTCTAAATGTTTGCATTCTCCTTTTACAATGGAGGCCAATACATATATCTCAAAAGGACTCAATCCAATTGCATTCGCCTTTTGAACCCTATCTGAATTCCAAAATTCATTATGGATTTTTTTAAATCTCATGGCTATCGATTCTGGTGAATCAGAGTATTGAAAATCATAGGTATCTGCAAATAGCATAGAGGTAGATTTTGCAATACCCACCGAGGAAGTATCTTCACCCATGGCAGCACAAAAAGCAGAAAAATAAACTTCCTTCTTAAACTGAAGCGTTCCACTTAAGGATTCACAAAAACCCACTAGCGTTCTCGTTTCATCTGTTCGAATGAGGATGGATGACGGATCACCTTGCCTCAACTGGGCCACCAAATCCCATGCACTTACCCCTTGTTGAATGTGGTATTCACCTGACTTCAGACGATGAAATCTTCTAACCATACAACATAAATTCCAAGAAGTTTGAAATAAGCTAGACTCATTCAATAATCTCGGAACTTCCTCTACCACGACACTTTCCGTTTTTAAAACATGTTCCTCTGATATTTCAACACCCAATACAACATATGAAAATGAGAGTAATAAAATAGCAGCAAACACACAACAGTAGATAAGTATTTTTCTCATCAGATTTTTTTTTCAAATTTATACGCCTTTTTTTGCTGATGAAGAATTTCCTCAGTTAAGGAATATCCACACTTGGCAAAAAATTCAATTGCACTTCTATTTTTAATCCAGACAATCGCCCAAAATTTTTCAATCCCATGGTTCCATTTCATTACACTTTCCATTTTATGCATCGCTTCACGGCCATAACCCAATCCTCTATGGCGTAAATCCATGATCACAATGCCCACCCCTATCTCATTGTTCACATTATCCCACTGAAATAAATCCAACATGCCAATAGGAAGAATATCCAACAGCACCAACCAACGCTCTTGCAAATGATGAATCAAATTATTTTGATGCAACAAAAAGTGCTGAATTTGATCTTCACTGAAGGGGCCACTTTCATCCGAAATACTCCACAACGAAGGATCATTCTCCCATTGCTGAATGATGCTCCAATCTTCTAGCCCTGCCTTTCGGATAGAAATCATGGAAATTGACCTGTCTGTAATAATACTAAGGTGCAAGCCTCCTCCCAAGGAATTCCTTTTTCGGATAACATCAATTGTAATTCAAGATTCTCAGTCCCAGGATTGAAGATGACTTTTTTAGGAACGGTCGCTAAAATCGAGGAATACCAATTGACCTGATTATTCGCGCCCAAATAAAGCGTTATCACATCTATTCTCTCTTTTGCAGGAAATTGACATTGAATTTGTCCACCCTCAAATACTTTTGGTTTTTGAGACACCAAAAAAACATGATGTCCCAATTGATACAATAACTCATTGGCTTTGTAACTAAATCGCTCTGGGTTATCACTTGCACCTAAAATTAGCACATTCAATTTTACCATTCTTTCATACTTTTGTCTTATGAAAAGTGTAACAAAGTTAATACTGCTCGTCATATCATGCACGGTAATATTTTCATCCTGCTTGATCAATCAAGATTTTATGTTCAAGACTCCTGAAGATTTCACTTATCAAGCCCCAATTCTGGACAGTTCTTTTGAAGATTACAAAATCTCACCCAATACGGGCATTTCTGTGACCATTTTATCAAGATCGGGCAGTGCTTTTGTTGAAGCAACAACAGGAGGAGCGGACAACTTCAGATTAAATAATCAAAACAATCAAAACAACAATTCTTTTATTATCGACAATAATGGAATGGTCGATTTACCGCTGATTGGAAAACACAATCTCACCGGGCTCACTATTTTCGAAGCGCAAGATTACATAGAAAAAGAGCTAGTCAAATACATAGTAGATCCATTCTGCATTGTTCGGGTGACGAATCGATATTGTATTTATTTCAATGGTTCGGGGAGTCAAGCCAATATTATCGGACTTACTCAATTCAATACCAGTTTAATCGATGCGATTGCAATGGGTGGTGGTATTAGTGAAAGAGGAAACAGTTCGAAGGTAAAGGTCATCAGGAAAATCAACGGACAACAAAATGTTTTTTTATTTGACCTTAGCACAATCAACGGGGCAAAATATACCAACTTTGCCATACAAACGGAAGATATTATTTACGTGGAACCAATGCCAAGATATTCTACTGAATTACTCTCAATAGTAACGCCTGTAATTTCCTTGCTATCCTCGACACTTTTATTTATTACGATCTTTTCTAGAATATGATCCATTTTGAAGAAATTGATAACTCATCGTTATTATCATTAGTTCCGTCAACTTTTGAAGACTCGAGAGGTTGGTTTTCAGAAACTTTTAATGAGGCCGTTTTCAGATTGAACACCCAATTGAATATAACTTTCGTTCAGGACAACGAGAGTGTTTCGCATAAAAATGTCTTCAGAGGATTTCATTTTCAAATCCCACCAAAAGCACAGGCCAAACTTGTCAGGGTAGTACACGGCGCTATCATCGACTTTGCCATTGACCTGCGCATGACTAGTCCAAATTTTGGAAAAGTGTACTCCATTGAACTTACCGCAGAAAATAGAAAACAATTTTTCATTCCTGAAGGATTTGCCCATGGATTCATCGCATTAAAAGACCACACCATTGTTAACTATAAGTGTTCACAATATTATAGTCCTGCGTCTGAAAGGAGCTTGATATTCCATGACCCCAATTTACAAATCAATTGGCCGGTGCAGTTGAATGAGCTCATCATCTCTGAAAAAGACAAAGCGGGACAACCGTTATCTGATTTTTCAGACATATTTATTTGATGAGGGCATTCATCCATCATATTCGTTTATTTATAATTTCTTGTTCTGTTGTTTATATCCTTTGTATCGTTGCCATTGGCCTTATTTCTAAAAATGGTTTGGGAAAAAACTTCGTTTTTCCAATTGGAAATTATGGCCATACTATGCTTCGACTCAATGAAGCCAAAAAATCCGGTCCTGTAGATATTCTGGTTTTAGGAAGTTCGCATGCCTACAGAGGATTTGATCCTAGAATTTTTAAAAATCACCAACTAAATATTTTTAATCTAGGATTAAGCAGTGAAACTCCATTACAATCCTATTTTCTTTTAAAGAAATACTACGATCAACTTCAACCCAAGGTCGTCATTCAAGAAATCTATCCACTGCTTTTAGAAAATGATGGCACTGAAAACAACTCTTTTCTTTTGGCCAATGAACCCATTGATTGGGACCTGACTCATTTGGCTTTCAGTCATTTTAATATGCAAAATATAAACGCATGGATTTATGGTTCATTCCGAACATTGTTCAAACTCAATGATGAACTCAATCTACCCGTAAAGTACGGGGAAGATACCTATGTATCCGGCGGGTATTCGCAAAAAGATGAAATCCCTTTTGATACTTCTAAAACACTTATCGCCAGAGAGTATCAGCCGTTGGCCGAACAACTGGCCGCTCTGGATTCTATTCAACGATTTTGCCAATCAAAATCGTGTAGTTTGTATTTCGTCATCACTCCTGTTACATCGATTGAAAAACATCACATTTTGAATTGGAGTCGCATTGTGCAACAAATCGAAAACATTCACCCTATCCATGATTTCAGTCGTCTACCTACTCTTGACGACACCCTACATTTTTATGATACTGATCACCTCAATCAGAGAGGAGTAGAAATTTTCAACCCAATTTTGATAAATGAAATTTTCGTTCAACCTAATTGATTATTTTTACTTCATGATAAAAAATATTTTCACTTTGATTTTGCTTTTTCAAAGCTGTTTCATGTTTTCACAATCACCCTCTGCCATTCCCTATCAAGCTGTGATGAGAAATGCAGATGGAAGTGTAGCCAATTCAACCAGCATGACCATTCGATTTTGCATCCGAGAAAACACAGCTTCGGGTACCATTAGTTATCAGGAATTACAAAGTGTAACGAGCAATGCTCAAGGAATGGTAAACTGTAATATCGGAGAAGGCAATGCGACCATTGGTAATTTCAGTAACGTTCAATGGGCCAATGGTGCTAAATACTTACAGGTGGACATTAACATGGGCAATGGTTATATTTTCCTAGGTACAGAAAAACTAAACAGTGTGCCTTATGCACTTTTTGCGCAATCAGTTCCTGTTTCCACCAGCGTTATTGGAGATACACTGACCATCGGCAAAAATGATATCATCATACCGGGAATCAGCGCAGCCAATCATATTTTAGGATGTACCAACTTGCAAGCTTGCAATTATAATAGCAATGCTACGGATGATGATGGAAGCTGTCACATTACAGGAGCGGCATGTAATGACAACAATGCCAATACTACCAATGATGTTTATAATGCGCAATGTGTATGTGCAGGAACCACCAGTTATGCAGTGGGTTCGCAAGGACCTGCAGGTGGTTATGTTTTTTATGACAAAGGAAGCTACTCCAATGGATGGAGATACTTAGAAGTATATCCTACGACAGTATTTGGCACTTGGGGTTGTCAAGGTACAAGTATCACAGGAACATTGGCCACTGTAGGGACGGGAGAAAATAACACCGCCATCATTCTTGCAGCTTGCACCACCGCAGGAACGGTAGCCAAACTTTGCGATAACTTCAGCGTAAATGGTTTTGATGATTGGTTTTTACCCTCCTCCGGAGAAATGGATTTGATCCATGATGTTTTGTTTGTCAATAACATAGGTGGAATACCCGATGCCTTTCATTGGACTTCTACCCAAGCTACTTCCAACGGAGCTACCTACGCCATTTTATATGACAATGACTTTGGAACATCCGATATCCAGGCAAAAAATGTGACTCTTACCGCGATTCCAGTAAGAGGATTTTAAAACATGAAATGGACACACGCTGTTGGGCAGCGTATTCTCCATTATTTAAAATCAAAGGCAAGGCACGGCGTACATTCCCCTTTGATTTATCAATTGATGGAGACTGATTTAAAAATTCCGCTTCCTAATCATTTACGGATTATTGAAGAATACCGAAAAAAGTTACTCCATGATCATTCCATTTGGAATCCAATTGATTTGGGAGCTGGATCACGTTTGAACTCCTCAAAAACGCTTTCCACCGCAGTAAAAAGAGCGAGCAGCAACAAAAAAAAAGGTGCTTTTTTATTCAGATGGGTCAATAGATTTCAACCGAACAAAATAATCGAATTGGGCACCCATGTTGGAATCGGTACTGCGTACTTACAATTGGGAAATATCAAAGGGCAGATTACAACACTGGAAGGAGATCCCTTTCTCGCCAATATTGCCCAACATTTTTTTCAAACTCAACATTGGCCTATCAAAAGCAAAGTAGGCAGTTTCAATAAGCAATTGCCTTCCACTTTGCATGTCATGCAAAATTTTGACTTAGCCGTAATGGATGGCCACCATACCCGAGAAGCCACCCTTCAATATGTCCAAATGTTACTGCCTTATGCGTCGGAAGAGGCATGGATATTATTGGACGATATTCATTGGTCTCAAGAGATGAGTGCTGCGTGGTCAGAGATTGTCGAAAATCCTCAATACCCGCTTACACTCGACTTCTACCAATACGGTGCCGTGTATTTAGGGAAAAGAAATCAGAAAGAACATTTTGTACTAAAATGGTGAACTTTATTCACCCATTTTTTTCTGAAGGGCATGAATCGCTTGCTGAAGCAAAGGGAGTTTTCTGAAAACAACATAGGACTTATTGTAATCCATGATGGGCATCGCCGGTGAACCTTGAATGGTGGTATTGGGTTCTTTGATGCTCGCCGCTATTCCGCTCTGCGCAGCAATTTTAGTACCATCCGCAATGCTAATGTGTCCTGCAAATCCCACCTGTCCTCCAATCATACAATTCCTTCCGATTTTGGTTGAACCTGCCACTCCGCACTGCGCTGCCATCACTGTATTCTCTCCGATCTCCACATTGTGCGCAATCTGAATTAAATTATCCAATTTCACTCCTTTTCGAATAATCGTGGCACCCATGGTGGCTCTATCAATACAAGTGCCTGCACCCACATCAACATGATCCTCCAAAATAACGATTCCGATTTGCGGAACTTTCTGATACTGGTTTTCAGCGTTGGGAGCAAATCCAAAACCATCACTGCCAATCACGGCATTGGCATGAATAGTACAAGAACTGCCTATTTGACAATCGTGATACACCTTCACTCCTGGGTAAAGATGGCTGTTGTCTTTTATTACCACTCTGGCACCAATGGAACATCCATTTTGAATCACAACATGATCGCCAATCACCGCACCCGAAGCTATGCTCACCCAATCGCCAATGTGTACATCCTCACCCAATTGGACATCATTGGCAATGCTCGCATTTTTGCTGATTCCGGGAATGGGCAAGAGAAACTGATTATATGCTTCTAACAATTGAGCAAATGCCGCATAAGCATCCTTCACTTTGATCAAACTCAATGTTTTCGGCAGCTCCTTTTCCGCTACAAACTCCTCATTCACGATGACGACACTTGCCGAAGTGGTGTAAATATGAGGTGCGTATTTTGGGTTAGATAAAAACGATAAAGAACCTGGTTTCCCTTCCTCAATTTTGGACAAGGCATCCACCATCATATCCTCTCCCACCAGCTGACCTTGCAGCATCATGGCTATCTGTGAGGCGCTAAATTTCATATGGCCAAGATACAACTATTACTCCACTCGCGCACCGAGTAATTGGATGGTCTCAAAAAATTGAGGAAACGATTTGGAAACACATTCCGCGCCGTGAATGGTGAGCGTACCTCCTGCCATGGCCAAGACAGATAAGGCCATGGCCATTCGATGATCCTCATGCGCATGTACGTGGGCTGTTTGAATCGCTTTTGGATAGACCTTCAATTCATCGCCTCGGATTACCGTATTGATACCCATTTTCGACCACTCATGTTGAATCGCCTTTCCTCTGTTGCTTTCCTTATCCGCTAATCGACTTACCCCTTTGATAATGGAAGGGCCATCCCCCATGACGGCCAAAACAGCCAGAATAGGAAATAAATCCGGACAATGTGTAGCATCAAACTCAAAGGACTTGATTCTCGAAGCAAACACCAAATAACCTGAGTGGGTCCTTTCCCATTTCACTCGGGCCATGGTGAGCACCTCCAATATTGCTTGATCCGCCTGCGGTATTTGCTCACTCAAGCCCTTGATCAATACACCCTGTTCTGCGCATAAAGCCGCCGCTACCAATAAAAAAGCCGCTCCACTCCAATCCCCATCCACTGCCATTTCCAATGGCTCAAATCTTTGCGCACCCTCCACTTTATACCCACCCGTCCAAGATTCCATTTGAATTCCAAATTGCTTCGCCACGGCCATAGTCGTTTCAACATATGGCCTACTCGGTACCTGCTCAATCTCCAATTCAACACCCTTCTTGGTGGCACTGCCCGCTATGAGCAAACCCGTGATAAACTGACTAGAAGGTGTACCCTCAGCATGTATTTTTCCTCCCAAAAAGGGGCCTTGTACCCTCGCCGGCAGCTTGTGGTCTTTTAATACAACCTTCACTCCCAAATAAGGCAACCATTCTTCATGTGTTCTCATGCTTCTTTTGAGCAAGGTACCTTGGCCATCTATCACCACTTCCTCATGCCAAAGCGCTGCAATGGGCATGAACATTCTAGCGGCCAATCCACTCTCACCCGCATGAATCAAACATTTAGGTTGCCTAATATCCGCCTGAAAATTATTGGGAAAACCTCCTCTGATATCCAGCACATCACCATGCTCACTTACCACTGCACCCAAAGCTCGAATGATATCGAGTGCTGCCTTACAATCCGATGAGTTAGGGAATTTATGGATTACGGTTTCCTGAGGAGAAAGCAAAGCCAATGCGAGCAATCGCTGCGCAATGCTCTTGCTTTTCGGAACGTCTGTTTCGCCAGAAAGGACAGAGGGATAAACCGTTACTTTCATTTCGTCGCAAAGTAAATACTTGCGATTCCGCCTGAAAGGGGTATGACTTGAACTTTTGAAAAACCTATGTTGAATAAAATAGATGCAAATGCCTGTCCTTCTGGAAAAGCCGCTACTGACTCGGGTAAATACGTGTAAGCCCTGCTGTCCTTGGACAACCAATTACCGATGGTGGGCATGATGAACTTGAAATAAAAACCAAACAATTGTTTAATTGGAAATTTCTTGGGTTTGGAAAACTCAATGATAGCAATGACACCGTCTTTGACCAATACCCTATGCATCTCCTCAATACCCTTTTCTAAGTTCTCAAAATTTCGCACTCCAAAAGCTACTGTCACGGCGTCAAAGGCGGCATCCGCATATGGCAAGGACTCCGAATCTGCTTTTTTGAAAGAAATCTTTTGATCCAGCGATTTCTCTTTGATTTTTTTTCTACCTACTTCCAACATTCCTTCACTGATGTCGATACCAGTAATAGTATCCACCTCCCGATATTGCTGAGCCGTTAAGATGGCAAAATCACCGGTTCCGGTCGCCACATCCAAAATGGTTTTGGGTTGCGTTTTTTTAATCAATCGGATGGCGCGTTTTCTCCAAAGAATATCAATTCCAAGAGAAAAAAAATGATTGAGAAAATCATACTTATGGGCAATGTTGTCAAACATTTGCTCCACCTCCTCTTTTTTGGAAGATTGATTATAGGGCTTCACGACTGGGTTACTCATACGGTTCAAAGGTAAATCAACCCAAGGTTACACTATTGAATTTCTTTCAATAACATCGTCTGGGTTATAGGCACTACTCCCACTTTTTCACATACCAAACCGCCTGCAAGGTTTGCGCAAAATACCACTTGTTGCATACTCATTCCAGCAGCCAATGCCAAGGATGCCGTGGCAATTACGGAATCCCCTGCCCCTGAAACATCCACCACTTTTCTGGGGTGAGCGGGCTCATGTCTCCATTGCCCTTGGGAATGGATGAACATTCCAAATTCGGAAAGGGTCAGCAGTGTCATCTCATTTTGCATGTTGGCTTCCAATACATTCACCGCCGATTGAAGAGACCCTTCGGATTGGGGATCAATTTCCATCTTCAATCCCTCTCGCATTTCCTTTAAATTGGGTTTGAATAACGTACAACCTTTGTATTCAAAAAAATGATCCTTCTTGGGATCAACAGTAGTGGGGATGTTGAGATCACTCGCTCTTTCAATCACTTCACGAATCACATGAGGCGTCAACATTCCTTTATTGTAATCTTCTAAAATGATCACATCCGGACGCTGATGCTCCAATTCATTGATCATCAACCGCAGAATGGCTTGCTCCTCTTCTGCATTTAATAAAATAGTCACCTCCTCATCAATGCGAACGATATGATGACCTCCAGCTATGACACGTGTTTTGACGGTGGTAGGACGAAATTTAGATGATACAATAGCCCGTGTACTGATTCCTTGTTTTGACAACAGATCTAACAATTGTTGTCCCTGTACATCTTCACCTATTACACTACAAATACACACTTTTGCCCCCAAAGAAACGGCATTGAGCGCCACGTTGGCAGCCCCGCCTAATCTCCTATCCCATTGCTGCACATTTACCACCGGCACAGGTGCCTCAGGAGAAATTCTCTCCACCTTTCCCCAGCAATAGGCATCCATCATCACATCGCCAATGACGAGCACTTTTTTCTCTGAAAATCTGGATATGGATTCTGCTATACTCATACCAATTCCGCCAATCCCTTTTTCAAACGAGCCATGGCCTCGATCAAAGTATTCTCGCTGGTTGCATAAGAAATACGAATGCAATGAGGATCTCCAAAAGCCGCTCCTGTTACCAATGCGAGCTGGTGCTTCTCCAACAAATACAGACACAATTCATCTGCATTATGGATTACTTGATCCCCAGATTTTTTTCCAAAGAAAGAACGAACATCCGGGAAGAAATAAAAAGCACCTTCAGGCAAATTGACTTTTAAACCAGGAATATCTTTAATCAAATCATACACCAAATCTCGCCTCTTCTTGAATACATCCACCATCTCGCTGATCACCGTTGGATCCGCTTCCACTGCCGCTTTGGCCGCCATCTGCGCAATGCTATTGGCACCACTGGTAATCTGACCCTGCATTTTATTGCAAGCATCTGCAATCCATTTGGGAGCAGCCAAATATCCTATTCTCCATCCTGTCATCGCAAAAGCTTTGGACACCCCATTTACGGTGATGGTTCTTTCCCACATCCCTTCCATGGCTCCAATGCTTACCGGACGATTGTTAAAGTGAATCAGTTCATAGATCTCATCACTGATCACATACAACCCCGGATGTTTTAAAATCTCGGTTGTAAAAGAAGTCAACTCCTCTTTTGAATACACACTTCCGGTAGGATTGCAGGGAGAACTGTAAACAATCAATCGTGTTTTTTCTGTAATTGCATTGCGCAATTGCTCGGCTGTGATCTTAAAATCATTCTCCACACCGGCCGCTACCTCGACCACCACACCACCGGCCATTTTTACAATTTCAGCATAGCTTACCCAATAAGGGCTGGGCATAATGACCTCATCTCCAGGATCCACCATGGCCAAAATGGCATTGGCCAAACATTGCTTAGCCCCAGTGGAAACTACAATCTCATCTGCAGAATATTTCAATCCATTGTCTCGCTCCAGCTTTTTGGCAATGGCCTGTCTTACCTCTTGAATCCCATTGACAGGAGGATAATGCGTGATGTTATTGCGCATGGCTTCAGAAGCAGCTTGCTTGATAAATTCGGGCGTGTTGAAATCGGGCTCTCCCAGACTCAAACTGATTACTTGTATTCCTTTCTGTTGAAGCTCTCGGCTCTTTCTTGCCATCGCTAGCGTGGCGGATTCTGTCAATTGACTCAGCAACTGTGATGGCTTTCCTACTCTTTCTTCCCTATTGGTCATTGCAATGGATTTCAAAGAACAAACTTAACGTTTTTCAGCCATATTTCATTGTTTCGAAGGCAAGTTTCATTTCTACTCAGTGAATATTCCGGCTCGGATAGTAAATCATCCACTATGGTTGAAGAGTGGCTCTTCTCTGCGCCAGCGATAGGAGCGGCATCCTTGGGCGGAGCTGAGGGAACGCAGTGACCGTGAGCCCCGCCCAAGATAGAGCGGATAGCGCGGTGGCTCCCGCAAAGCGCAGCGGCGCGGGAGACAGGCGCCATCCATCATTTACTAAAATAAAAAAACCCGCTTTCGCGGGTTTTCATTTCGTTGTATTTTATGACTACGCGTCGATTTTTGCATACTTCGCATTGGCCTCAATGAACGCCCTTCTTGGTGGAACATCATCTCCCATCAGCATAGAGAATACGTGATCACAAGCCGCCGCATTTTCAATCGTTACTTTGCGCAAGGTGCGTTTTTCAGGATTCATGGTGGTTTCCCACAACTGCTCCGCATTCATCTCTCCCAAACCTTTGTAGCGTTGTACATTGACACTGCTCTCTTGACCTGCTCCCTTCATCTCCGCAATCAAGGCATCTCTGCTCTCCTCATTCCAAGCGTACTCTGCCTTGTTGCCTTTTTTCACCAAATACAATGGTGGCGTGGCAATGTAGATATGACCTCCCTCAATCAACTCTTTCATGTGTCGGAAGAAGAAGGTAAGAATCAACGTTTCAATGTGTGATCCATCGACATCGGCATCGCACATGATCACAATCTTGTGATAACGAAGTTTGGTTAAGTTGAGCGCTTTGCTGTCCTCTTCCGTACCAATATATACCCCCAGCGCCGTGTAAATATTCTTGATCTCTTCATTCTCCAAAATCTTGTGCTGCATGGCTTTTTCTACGTTCAAGATTTTTCCACGCAATGGCAATATGGCTTGAAACACACGGTCACGGCCTTGCTTCGCCGTTCCACCCGCAGAATCTCCCTCCACCAAGAACAACTCTGATTTCACAGGATCTTTTTCTGAACAGTCGGCCAATTTACCTGGCAAACCACCGCCGCTTCCGACCCCTTTTCTTTGCACCATCTCACGTGCCTTGCGCGCTGCCACCCGAGCTTGAGCAGCTAAAATCACCTTGCCTACGATGGCTTTGGCATCATTGGGGTGCTCTTCTAAATACGCCTCTAACATTTCTGAAACCACCTGACTCACCGGTGAAACAGCTTCCTTGTTTCCCAATTTTGTTTTGGTTTGTCCCTCAAATTGGGGCTCTGCCACTTTCACAGAAACAATGGCGGTAAGGCCTTCGCGAAAATCATCTCCGGAAATTTCTATCTTCAACTTATCCAACAATCCGCTCTTCTCAGCATAGTTCTTCAATGTGGTAGTCAAACCTCTTCTGAAACCCTGCAAATGCGTTCCACCCTCATGGGTATTAATATTGTTCACATAACTGTAAATGTTCTCATTGAAGGAATCATTGTACACCATGGCCACTTCCACCGGAATGGGACCATCTGTGCGCTCCATGTGCACAATTTTTTGAATGATGGATGGACGACTTTGATCTATGAATCGTACAAACTCTGATAGACCTTCCGTGCTGTGAAACAATTCCATTTTCACTGATCCATCTTCATTGATGACGCGCTTATCGGTGAGTTGAATTTTAATGCCTTTATTCAAAAAAGCCAACTCCCTCATCCTATTGGCCAGGGTGTCGTAACTATATTCTGCAGTATCAAAAATGGTGGCGTCTGGCAAAAAAGTCTGACGTGTTCCCTTCTTATCCGTTGTTCCTTCTTCTTTGACAGCAAACAAGGGCTTACCGATGCTGTATTCCTGCACAAAGATCTTACCATCACGGAAGACCTCAGTTCTCATGTGAGAGGAAAGCGCATTCACACAACTCACCCCCACACCGTGCAAACCACCAGAGACTTTGTAAGACCCTTTATCAAACTTTCCACCCGCACCAATTTTGGTCATCACCACCTGAAGCGCCGAAACCCCTTCCTTGGCATGCATATCCACCGGAATTCCCCTTCCATTATCCTCAACGGTAATGCTATTGTTCTCATTGATGGTAACAAACACTGTGTCACAATAACCCGCCAAAGCCTCATCGATGGAATTGTCCACCACCTCATACACCAAGTGATGCAAACCACGTGTGCTGATATCTCCTATGTACATGGCAGGGCGCATTCTGACGTGCTCCATACCTTCTAAACTCTGAATATTGGCTGCCGTATAATTGGCTGCATTCGGATTGCTTTCGCTCATAATAAAAATTGTTTTTACTGCTTTATCTTTTCACCTAAGAAAACACGCACTTATCGGCTATTTTCAAGGCTTTCAAAGATACAAAAGACCGCCGCCTTTAGCGCGAAAAAAAGGGGGTAAAAACCCCCAAATCTTGTTCACATTTCATCAACAAAAATCCACGCTAAAAAGACAATTTCGCTCCCATCATGAACAACAATCGCTGCTGAGGATAGGCATTCCAAATCTGATACTGTTGAGCCAAGGTGTTATAGATCGATGCCCAAGCTGAAATCTGCTTATTGTACTGATAATTGACTTGAAGACTGAGATCCACAAATGGTTTCAAATTCACGACATAACCTGGACGATCTTGCCAAGCCGAGTGCTGAATAACTTGCCCTTCTACTGGAGCAAATGAATATGCCTTTCGTGCACCCATGTACCATAGATTGGCTCCAATACTCCACTGATCACCTAAATTATACTGCGCTTTCCATTGTCCCTTCCAATCCGGCATATTCCATGCGTTACTGGCCTGGGCCACATGATATTGATAAAATTCAACGCCCGCCTCCATTTGAAGTTGATCTAAAATCTTCCACATGAATTTGCCATGCACTTTCAACATGGACATATTGTCATAGAGTACAATAAAACGATTGCCTATTGAGGCACTCGAATCGTTTACAAAAAAGGCCTGATTCTCGAACTGATGCCAATTGGCTCCCACTTCATATCCCATACTGGATGAAATCACCCCATTCAATCCGCCATATACCTCCAACTTATTGTTTCGGTTAAGCAATAATGGATTTGACAATACAAAAGGGTTCTGACTTAACAAAGAATGATAAGAATTCAACTCCACTCCTCCCCTTACACCTGCATAAGGAAGAAACAATCCATCTAATATTGACCATTTCAACTCCAGCAAGGGATAGAAATGTGCAGGCTTCTCTCCTTTGACATCATAATACACTCCCATTCCTACACGTACCCTAATGTCCTTCCAAACTGTATAGGCAGAGGGTTGCAATTTAAAAATCGTGTTTGACTGGCTTCTAGCTCTCCACAAGGTGTCCGTAGAGTCCTTTACCGCACCTAATGAATTGTAGGCAAAACCCGCTGAATGCAATTGCGCCGATTGCACCCCAAAATCAACTGCAAAAACTTCATTGTTCACCAATCTATCTCCACCTAAGGAAATATCCACCAATGATTCACGCTCTTTTTGATTTCCCCAACCATATCGATAACCCAAACGAGCATGATAATTCATATCCGATGAATCACGTGAAAAACTTTTATACTCCAACTCACTGCCGACATCTTGCCATTTTTGTTGCTTACCACCGAGTGTCCATAGCGCTTGTGCCAATGAATCGTTCTCAACACCACTGATACCCGCTTGGTTACCATAATATCCTACCACCATTCTCTGATAATGGAAATCCCCCTGCAAGCTGGCATTTTTCAAAAAGTATCTTCCAAACACTCCAGCATTCGTCTCACTGTATCCGCTTCCAATCAAGGCAGAATCAGCCACCACTCCGCCATTGCTACTCAAGTGGTAGACCCTAGCACCAATATCTCCCTTTTTATTTCGTCCACTAGAGAAAAAACCATCCGCCATGGGAGTGAGATAATTACCCAATCCTAACTTCAAATAGCCATTTTGAAGATTCGGCAACTTATCAATTACATTGATCTTAGAGGCCGGAATTTTATCGGGATCTTGAGTCCCCACCGGAGGCGTGGGCAGAAATGAAAACTTCAATTTATCCATTGTCGATTTCTGTTCAATGATGGTGGGGTGACTGGCAATTTTCCCTGCATCACGCAAGTGAATTTTCAAATCGCCATTAAATTCCGCCTGTTGCACCAAGCTACTATCTCTTTGAGCAAACGTTTGCAGTGCGCTCAAGAAAAGCATTAAAAAGCCAAGCTTAGCAAACTTCTTGATGGATAGATTACTCATTGTTACCTCCTGCATTGTTGGGTGAACCCTCGTTATTTTCCTGTATCTGAATTTCGTCTGGCACCAGCATACGCTTGTTTTTTTCCGCCTCCTCCGCCTCTCTCGCTTCTATCACTAACAATCTTTGACTGGCAGAAGCCTTCACCTTTTCATCAGAGACATTCATGACTATCGCTTCGATAGTGGACTTCGCCTGAAAATAATCTTTCATTGCGATGTAACAATCCACAAGGAGCAAAAAGGACTTATTCTTCCAATCTTCAAATCCAGCAAACTGATCTACCAATTCATAAATTTCTGACTCACATGCCGCGAAATTTGAATCGGCATAAAAACTCTCACAATGCAAGTACTTGGCTTCAGCTCCCATCTTCCCTTTTAATGCAATCACTCGCTCAAAATCTCTTCGAGCCAATTCATTTTGCTTGTCATTGACATACATTTTTCCGCGCCATAGAAAGGCCGTGTTCTTGATATCATCCGGTATTGCAGCGTTATCGATTACCTTATTGGCATATTCCAATGCCAGCTTAAATTCTTCCTTGAAATAATAGCAACGCATCAATCCCACTTGCGCTTCTAACACATTATTCTTTGAAACAGCCTTTTGCTCTAATTCCAGATAATGCTGTGCCGCGATGTCCCAATTTTTCTTATTGTATTGAATACTCGAAGCAGATAACAAAGCATCTTCAGTATACTCACTTTGCGGCTGGGCAATCACAAAATTATAGGCGTCCAACGCGGCTTCAATTTGATTAGACTTTATCAAACATTCCGCAAGCAAGTAGTTAGCCTCCGTTCCATGTAATGCAGGCTGAAATTGTTGAATATACTGTTGCAATTTAGGAATCGCGGCTTCGCAATTCTCAGAGAAACCTAACTCCGCAGCACGCGCATACACCTCTTCCTCAATTTCATTATTCGAAATATTCAACACCTTCAAATTCTTGATTTGATTTTGAAAAGCGGCATCTTCAATGAGCAATGGCCTTACGATGGCAATTGCATCCAATAAAATTGGATCATTGGGAAATTGTTCCACCAATTGATTCCAATTATTTTTCATTTTCCCTAACTCATTCAATTTAGCGTTTAATAAACACTGATCAACCAAAGCTCTTTTGACATAAGCGCTCGTGGCATGTTTGTTAAATAAAATTTGATAATATTCCTGTGCTTCCTGCAAACGATCAGCCACCAAATACGATTTTGCCAACTCATAAATAGCGTCCACCTCAAACTTAGAACCAGGCAGCTCAGATAATAAACTTTTGAGCACCCAAGACTTCTTCTCCAATTGCAACAAATATCCATATCCCATTGCCTTTTGGTACATAGCGTAATCTTGATTGCCTTGGCTATCATCGGCCACCTTATCATAATTTATAATGGCTTCCTCGTAATTTTTATTGATGAAATGAATATCCGCAATTCGCAAATACGCATCGTATTTTTTGCGCAATTCTTTTTCCCAACTTCCCTCCAAGAATTTTTTAAAATAAGGCAACGAGGCTCGATATAACTTCATCATTTCCTCCTCCTCTTTCGCACTGGCTGCTCGCTTGAAATAACAATAGGCCTGTCCATAATAAGCCAATCCATACATTTCCGTATTGAACGCTCCAGTGGAATTCAAGAAGTGCTCATATTGGTTAAATGCCTGAGGATAATCCGCCCTCGCATAAGCCGCCTCAGCCAACCAAAAAAGCGCTTTTGCACTGGTCCGTTCATCTACAGGGTAAGTGTTGACCTGATTAAAGAACTTCTCACACTTCGTAAATTCTCTTGATTGGAATAACTCCACTCCCCTGTTGTAAGACAAGTTTTGATAAGCCGCTTTTACTACATTGTCTTTCTTTTTGATTTTCTCCAAAGCCGTCAGGGCTTTCTCATAATTCTTTGTCTTCATATAAACATTCAACAAGAATTGATAAGACTCATCGTGACGGGGGCTTTCAGGATATTTCGACAAATACTCCTCAAAGGAAGTGATGGCATCATCAAAAGGATCCGAGGAAATTTCGAATGCTATTTTCGCATAGTTAAACATCGCATCTTCCTGCAGTTCTTGGTTGAAACTCATCTCCCGAGCGGCTCCAAATGCTTTCCATGCCTCTCGCTTATAACCCAATTTCAAATTACAAATTCCTTGATTGTATGCCGCCAACTGCCCAAGCTCATTCTCATCATTTTTGGCGGCTTTAAAAAAAGTAATGGCTTCGTCAAAATGCTCTGTACGGTACTTGGCATATCCATATCGATACACATCCTCTTTTGCCATTTTCTCTATTCCCCAATGATTAAGGTAACCCTCTAAATAGAGCAATGCATCTTCAAACAATTCTTTAGAATAATAGGCATCTCCGACCATTTTTGAAATCTCCGCCCTTTTCTGCTCATCCAAACTTTGCGATGCCACCAACACCTTCTCACTGTAATCTATCAAAGCATCATATTTCTTCTGTAGATAATAAATTTGAGCGATGTAGAGCGGAACCTTATCTTCAAAAGTAGGCTGATTTTCTAATTGAAGAAAACCCTCCAGTGCAACCGTCAAATCGCCCGTTTCATAGGTCAAATGACTGTACATGTAAAGCGCTGTCCAACGATAGGGACTTTCTATATCTTTGATTGCATAGTACTCTGTTCGCGCGGCCGCTTTGTTTTCCTTATCCATGAAAGACTGTGCGCGATAAAAATGATAGACAATGTTTTCCGAAGCTGTCAAAGTCTTTACGTCCACTTTATTCAACCATTCCAGACATTTATTGGCATTTTTCTTTTTTCCATAAAAGATCCCCATCTCATAATGAGCGCGATCTTTTAGAGGAGAATCTGGATGATTACGAATAAAAGCATCCATCAAAAATTCAGCATCCTTGTGATACAGTTCTAGCGCGCAACGAGCGATATAAAAATCTGCATTGGCACATGCAGATGAGGAATTGATTTCGCAATTCTTCGACTTAAAATCCTCAAACAAACGTCGAGCCGGAGCATACTTGGCATCATCGAACAGCGACACTGCTCTCTGATAAAGTTGCTGATCTGATTGCAATCCCAATGGACGCTGAGCCGTTGCTGTATAACACAACAATATGGCTAGCAAATAAAACCATCCCCTTTTCATCTTGAAAAATATTAATCCAACGTAAAGAAAAAAAAGAACCTGAAGTTAGTCTGAACTACTTCCTATACTTTCAAACGATGAATTGTGAATGGTATTGCCCTACCTATGCTATTGGTTCTCTGCTGCCTTCTTGTGATCGGCCAGAAACTGGGCCAATCCACTATCGGTTAATGGATGTTTCAGCAAAGCCATGATAGCGCTCAGAGGTCCTGTCATCACATCGGCACCTATCTCGGCGCATTTCATGATATGCATGGGATGCCTCACACTGGCCGCTAAAATTTGCGTGTCGTAGGCATAGTTATCATAAATCAATCTGATTTGTTCTATCAACTGAATACCATCTGTCGAAATATCATCTAAACGTCCAACAAAAGGCGAAACATAAGTAGCTCCTGCTTTGGCCGCCAACAACGCCTGTCCTGCAGAAAACACCAAGGTGCAATTGGTCTTGATACCATGATCTGAAAAATAACGAATGGCCTTGATGCCATCCTTGATCATGGGCACTTTTACCACTATGTTTGGATGAAGAGCGGCTAAATTTTCACCTTCCTTGATGATTCCCGCATAATCCGTTGCAATTACCTCAGCCGAAACATCACCTTCTTTTACAATTTCGCAAATATCAACGTAGTGCTTCATCACTCGATCCGTACCTGAAATACCTTCTTTGGCCATCAAACTCGGGTTGGTAGTAACGCCATCCAAAACCCCTAAATCCTTCGCTTCTCTGATTTGATCCAAATTCGCCGTATCGATAAAAAATTTCATATTGTATATTTTTCACAAAAGTAATGTGCACGAACCCTTATTTTTGAGGAATGTCAGCAACTTTTTGGAAATTAAGCTTTCAGTTCATGTTACTCAGCGTCGCTTTGATTTCAGGCGATTGGATTTTTGACGCTGTACGGATCGAATCGAATTTCTCAGCGCTCATTACGGCTGCCGTAATCATGATATTGAATCGTTTTGTCAAACCGCTATTGATCCTCCTTACGATACCCGCCACCCTTTTCACGTTCGGATTTTTTATTTTAGTGGTAAACGCCTTGATCCTGATTATGGCAAGTTATATTGTACCTGCCTTCGAAATTCAGGGATTTTGGTCGGCATTTTGGCTGGCCATTTTCCTAAGTATTGTTCAGATTCTCTTCGGGACCAACCAAAACGTCAAAATCAAATATCAAAAAGGAAAAAGTCCGTCTGAGGATTCCTTTGATGATTATGAGGAAATTCAGTAAATCCGGGCATTCATTCCCCTTAAGGCCATGTCAACGGGCATTTCCCCTAAATTTGGATCGAATTTACCGTCCATATTGATCTCTTTCCATTCAAAACTTTGATTGGTTGAGAAGGTCAATTCCAAATTGATATCCTCCGTTTCATTTCCCGTTATAACAATAGGCTCTGTCAATTCTGCGGTCAAATAACAAGAACCCGTAGGAACAGGTGATGAAGCGTAGAGAGGGTTCACTGAAGTGGTTAAATATGGGGGTGACTGCCCTTCAAAGACAGTACTGAATCCAGAGAAATTCACTTCCAATCCCCAATACCCTTGCAATTTATCATCATTCAAGGAAACCACCTCATCATCCAATCGATAATTCTTGATATAGGTATTATACCCTAAAAATCCAGCAACTCTGGCCTTTAAATCCGCTCCATTGAAAACAATGGGAAGCTCAATATTTTGATACGCCAGCATTACTCTAGGGTAGATGTACGTTCCTGGCGTAATTTCATCAATGGGAATGGACAAATAAACAATTCCCAAATCATCCACTTTACACTTGCTAAAATCAATGGCCAATGGACCTCCTAAATTGGTTTCCTCTCCGGTATAAAGGATCTCCCCTTGTCCAAATTGCGTATTGGCATTGGGGAGTAACTCGATGTACTGTAAACCCAATTGTTGGACCGTCGGTGTAACAGCTGCATTGCCCAAGGCGGGAACTGAATTACTTCCTGTATTGTCCAACCTAGGCAAATTACCACTGGCCTTGAGTCTAATCAATAAATTAGGACCTTTTACCGAAATAGGTTTTTCCTCTTCACAAGAACTGAATAGAATGGATAAGAGAAAGAGAAGAAACAACCTTGATTTCATTGGGCCAATTTACAAATATTCCCATGCACTACAATATCCTCCTTGAGATTCTATGGTATTCAATAAACTTGCAAAAAAATCATCTTGACCCAAAGTTGCCGTATCCCCGATGATGAACAACCCCCTCTTAGCCCGTGTGAGCGCTACATTCATTCTCCGATAATCTTTTAAAAAACCCACTTCTTGACGATCATTGGATCTGACCAATGAGATATATACCACATCTGCCTCTTGACCTTGAAAGGAATCAATGGTATCTACACGAACATTGTGCATCGAAACGCATTGCTCGGTCATATACTCCACCTGCGCTCTGTATGGGCTGATCAGGGCATATTGCCAATTACTTTCCATCCCCCATCTCTCCTGGTGTTTCTGGATCAACATAAATTCCTCCTCGTTTTTCTTGGAGTCGCCATCTTCTCCCGATGACTCTTCAAAACCGCATCCTGCCGTATCTATCCATTGCACCACGGGTTGTTCTTTATGCCAACTTCTCAGGGCAACGGAATCGTGTGCTGATAGCTTTCCTTCATAAAACCGAAGATTGGAAAACTCCATGATGTTTTGATGCATCCGATACTGGATATCCAACATCACCAAGCCATCTGTGCATTTCATTAAACGATCTAGCAGGGTGACATTCAAACCGGCCTTCACTGCGTCATGCGACTTCACCGTGGGTGGAAGCTGATGAGGATCGCCTGCCACAATGATCTTTTTGGCTTTCTGTATCGCCACCCAGCATGCGGGCTCCAATGCTTGACCGCATTCATCCATCACCACTACATCAAAATCCATTTTCTGCAACAAGGAATGGCTACTTCCGATTAAAGTGGCCGCTACTACTTGAGTACTTTGCAAAATGCGTTGGGTAATATACTCCTCCAAATCTCTCGCCTCCTTCATTAAATGCTTTGCTTCTTGAAACAACAAACGTCGTTGCTCTACCTCTTCCTTTCCAAAAGATCGTTTGTACTTTCCGCCCATTTTCCTCATTTCCGCGGCACGCTTTTTCAATTCCTTGATTTGCTTTACCTCTCGATCACGTGCCATCAGTGCATCCAATGTAAATACCTCATTGTCCTCTTCTACTTTGGCCAAATTTCCAATACGCACCCCATTCAATCCAGCAGCAATGCACTTGGAAAACAAGTAATCCGTTGCGGCGTTGCTCGCAGCCGTAATCAATACCTTCTGACCCAATTTCACCAACTCCACTATCCCTGCCACCAAGGTAGTGGTCTTTCCCGTTCCGGGAGGACCATGAATCACGGCAATATCATGAGCGTTGATCATTTTATCCAGTGCCCGATTTTGAGAACCATTCAAATGAGGATTCAATGCGACGATTTGATGATCAAAACTTACATTTTTATTTCCCAAGGAGATCTCTCTCAACTCGGCTAAGCGATCCTTTGCGCTCGCCGAAAGTACATTTTTGAGTGCAAAATTCATCTCCTTGTAACTTCGCTCATCAAATAGCACATCCACTCCCACCTTGCCATTCTGAAGCCAATCCGGTAATTCATCGGCATGAAAAACGATCTTCATTCGCTGATCATCCACAAACCCTATGGTGCCTTGGATTCGTTCATTCATACTCGCATCCGCTTGGCTAAAAACCGAAACTGGATTTCCACTTTGAAAGCGATGTCCTTTGGAAGGTCGGGGATTTTCAACTACCAAAAAAGGATAGGCGCCCATGCCATAGCCATCTTCCACGATTTTTACAGGATACCAACAGAATCCTCTTTCTCTCCTGCTTTGAGGGGTGGTCTTTTCTAGCAATTCCTGTATCCCTTTTCGCTCATCCTCCTGCTCGAGCTGAAGTGCGTTACTGAGCTGCACAAAATATTCCTTATCCATCGAATGAAAAATCTTCGCTTCGTTTGATTTAGTTCGTAATTCAATTCAAAAAAGAATCCCCCGAATTCGGGGGATTCCATTTTCTATCTTACCAATGTGATATACCCTTCAAAAAATTTGGGATCTTGATCCGCAAAGTTTTGCATGAATACATAGTAATACGTTCCCTCAGACTGATCTTCACCTGTCCAATCATTTTTGTAGCTATTGCTCTCATAGACCAAAGTTCCCCAACGATTAAAAATTTTCAAGGTAGAACCTGGGAAACGTTCAATATAGGTACCCGGATAAAACAAACCTTCTATATAGAACGTATTGTTCTCAAAAGTGATATCACCAGCATTGATCACTCCATTGGGGGTGAAAATATTGGGAATTAACACTTCACAAGGATCAGCACCAATAATAAAATCATAAAAATCTTGGAAGTTACAAGCGGCATCTGTTACCTGAACATGATACACCGTTGGGAATACACTTGGTATGGTATAACTCCACGGCGTAGCAGTGGGATTAATGGCTGGGGTTTGTACATACAATTCAGAGTCTGGCTCTGGATTGAAGTACCACTCAAATGTGTACGCACTATTGATAAACTCATTGGGTAAGGCAATAGTAATTTGATCATTCATGCAAAAAACAGCATCAAGATAGGTATCGTGCACAGGCAACTGGGGCGCGACATTCACCAACACTGAATCTGAAGCGGTACAAGCTGCATCCGCAGAAGATGTCACCGACACAGAAAAATAGTTACTCTCTGTCAAAGCGTTTATGGTGGGGCCCGCCACCGCAGTGGAGCTCAACACGGAATCCGCAGGACTGTCCCAATTATAAACATAAGCAATGCCCGTGGTGGGATTGGTCAAAGGGTTGTGATTGCCAGGCGTAGGGATAATCAATGAGGTTCCGCAATAAGTAGCAGTAGGCCCAGCCTCCACAATCGGCGCTGCATAGATATTCAACGTCAAGTCCTGACTGTATTCGCAACCATGGTTATCCATCAAGTGATACGTGTAAGTATAATTTCCGGGAGTGTTATTGGTTACCGCTACAGAATCACATAATTGATTTAAATCGCTCACAATACTTCCACCCGGTGCGGTCCAATACGAAGAATCACATTCAATACCGATGGTGGGAGTAAAGGTGATGACATCTGGATACATATATGGGGCAAAGTTTACCGCCCAATCGAATATGAATCCATCATCTACCGCCCATCCATCGCATACCTCAATGATCCAACTGCCATTGAGTGGACAGCCCACTAAATTATCAAATGGTTGAACCGATTGATAGGTACCCGCCGCCAAAGTTCCACCCGCGTTGGAAGCCGCATTGGCCGCCCAAGTACCATTGGTAGCGGTGGGTGACCAGAAATAATCAAATCCTACACCCGGTTGGTTAGGATCTTCAACATCAATGGGCTCTCCCAAAAACTCTCCGCCCCCTCCATTTTGATGCACTACAATCATCGATCCATCAGGACAGGTATAGGAAATAGAAATATCATTCATAAAACTGTGCTCAAAATTGATGAACAAACTTAAAATATCATTGGGGCTTTGAATGGTGGCGCCCGCTTCAAATCCGCTGAAAAGTATGGTGTCAGAGAAACACTGCGATTGATCATCAGGGATGTACAATGCACCGCCTAAATTAGCGGTAGGCATATCCGTCCACGTATGCGTTTGGAAAGACGCATTCAAATCCATCGGAATACCAGTACAAATTTGATTATCGGCTTCAGATGATGACACTGTAATAGTGGGGGTTGTGGCAGCAAAAATCAAAATGTCCGGCAAAACTGTATTGGAACATCCATTGCTATCTGTTACAATCAACTGAACCAAATAACCGCCTTCATCAGTAAAAGTATGACTGGTGATGGGCCAGCTCGCAGCGCTGCTGTCTATGGTTCCATCATCCCATTGCCACTCATGAGATACATAAATGGCATCATTGAAAAACTCCGTGGTAGAGGCATCAAAAGTAACAGTCTCTCCTGAACAAATTCGGGCTGGTTGAAAATCGGGCTGATCTAAGGTGATGTGCACCACTGGATTGGAACAAGGAATTCCACAAGATATTTCCGCACTGATATTTCCCACACTCGCGTCAGCGTTGGATTCAAATACTACTGTCAAACATCCACTTGGATCTGTGGAGTAAATATTCTGCCCTGATAAATCGATTCCTGAATATTGACCAATCAATGGAGCATTGGTGCTGTTTCCATTGTAAATGAAAAATTGATCACCAAGACCCAAATCAAATACATTGAAGAATAAGTTAGTGATCTGATCCAAGCTAGTTGCTGGATCCGGACACACCACGGTAGTATCATTGACATTCGGTGAGTAGTCACTCGCTGTCATTCCATTGTCCACCAAAAATCCTCCACAAGCCACGATGGAAGGGGTTCCAATGGCTTGCTCTACCCCAGTAATACATAACTGATCTTGCAACACGGTGATTTCGATACTGGCTGATCCACCACAAGCTCCGCCTAATGTGTACAGGATATTCCATGTTCCTAATCCTGCCACTCCAGGATCAAAATTACTCCCCACAACTCCCGGACCCGACCATGTTCCTCCCGCGGGATTTGCAAATAGTGGTGTCGGTGAAGAGCCCTCACAAACAGAGGGCACAGGATTGATGACGGGGGTTTGTGTTCCCACAAAAGGGCCACCGGAAACTGTTGCAGTGCAACCATTAGGGTCTGTAATGGTGAAAGAGTACAAATTCCCATCGGCTAGATTATTCACCTGAGCTACTCCACCATTGTTGACAGTAGATGATAAAAATGTAGCCGTTGCTGGCAATAAATTACTCAAAGTAAAAGTAATTGGATTGGCGGCATTGGTCCCTTGCACCACGGTGAAAGGAGCATTACTGAACGTACAGGAGGTGGGCAGTGCATTGACAACAATGGGAGGAGCCATCGTAATGGAAATTACATTTCCTACCGCACCACAAAACCCATTTTCCCCTTCCACCGCAATAGTCCCCCCCATATAATCATACATGGTGATGGGAGCCAAATAAAACTGTATGGGGGCATTAAATCCACCGGCTATACCCAACAAATTTGAAATCAAAGTCACGGTGGCGGCATCATTGGTAATGGTGAGATTTCCTCCCGCATTCAATGGCTGCTCGGTGCCAGAAATGATTCCTTCAAAAGCAATATCACCGGCCAAATTACCATTTAAAACGGTAGGATTTGCCGAGTAGACGGCCCAGGCAATACCTGGATTGTAAGTTACACCGCTATTTGTCAATTCCAAAGGTCCCACGGCATCATTGGCTAAAGATAATTGAAGCGATTCTCCACTGCAGAGCACTTCTTGACTCACTACGCTAGATAATGTTCCTGGAAAAGCTTCACAAATACAGGTTGATGGCGCATTGATCAAAATTTCACTGGCACAAGAAGGAGCATCCAAATAGTACACCGAAACAAAGTGAACTTGACCATCCGAAGGTAATCCCGGAACGGTAAAGAAATTATCACCCGTGGGCAATAGAATGGTATCGATTTCCATACCATCCAAAGCAATCACAGCGGAGTCGATAGTCAAGGTATGTGATGCAGAATAATCAATATTCACAGAAAACTGATTGTTGGCTGCATTACATGGATTCACCTCCACTTGTGTCAAATCAATTGTACAATTCGGAAGTACGCCACCAAAACAACCGACTTCCAATTGAAATCCTGAATTTACGAAACACTGACCTAAAGATACCAGTCCAATTGTTATGCAACCAGAACCATTGGTAGCACTAGAATAATAAGGTAAAACCTGAGGCGTTAGACTGCTATACAAGATGCTATTTGGGTTAGAGGCCAAAAAAACTACAGCCGACGCATAGTCATTTCCAAGGAGTAAGGAAAGTTCATTAACAGGGCCATCATAAACAAAAAAGATATCACTCGGAACCGAACAGATCTCAGAGTTTAGGACTCCAAAAAGTACACTAGCACCGGGCAGGGAAGGACATAATCCTAAAAGATTTACCTCATTTGATGGATAATTATAAAATCCAGCACCTTGTCCATTGTCATAAACCATTGCGGCTGGCTCCCCTTTTCCTTGACAAGCAATATTGACTTCTTGAATGCCCGGATTCATGACAATATCCACTACTTGGGCATGGGTAATCGAAAAAATTCCCACGAAAAATAGAGGAACGAAAAAATTCTTTAATTGATTCATCACTTCTTTCTTTGTTTGATTAATGAGCGCGTGTAAAGATTCTGCAGATACGACTTCGTTTGTACCGTCAATACATAGGATGAGGTTCCAATTCTGAAATGCTGATATTGAGTTTGTGGAAGCAAATGAGGATATAAAACGGATAAATCCACCTTTTGAATATTCTCATCATTCCAACTCTCCCATTGAGGGAAATAGGAAGCCGCATCAGGAAGACCAATGGACTTTTCAGAAGCTTTGGAAAGATAGTAAGCATGCGACTTCACGAAATCCGCTGTTGGCTCAGACATCTGACCCATGGCCGATATGGCTATAACGGACAACCATACAAAGAATAATTTTTTCATTTTGTTTTTATTGAGCTGTAAATATAATAAGACCAAGACAGATTATTAAAAGTTGCCTCAAAATGCCCTTAGATCATTTTTTGAAAAAAAATGATTTGTTACAACAAAATTACTATCTTTGCACCCGCAAATTGCTTCAGGACGATCTCGTAGCTCAGCCGGTAGAGCAATACACTTTTAATGTATGGGTCCTGGGTTCGAGTCCCAGCGGGATCACCAAAAAAACCTCACTTACGTGGGGTTTTTTATTTCCAACCCCTTTCAATTATGCTCATCACCGCCTCACTTAGCGCGTAACACAAAATTCTGTCCCAAGTACACTCTTCTCACTTGTTCATCCGCCGCTAACTCCTCCGCACTTCCCGATTTCAGAATCTTACCATCGTACAATAAATAAGCTCGGTCTGTGATGGAAAGTGTTTCTTGCACATTGTGATCCGTAATCAGAATACCGATGTTCTTAGTTTTCAATTGCTCTACAATTCTTTGAATGTCCTCCACTGCGATGGGATCTACTCCCGCGAAGGGCTCATCTAGCAGAATGAACTTAGGATCCGTAGCAAGTGCCCGGGCTATTTCTGTTCTTCTCCTCTCCCCACCTGACAAATGACTGCCTATAAATTTCCGACGAGCTGTCAATCCAAATTCGTCTAATAACATCTCTAATTTGTCACTCTGGTCCTTTTTGGATAAAGGAGTCATTTCCAACACCGCCTTGATATTATCCTCCACAGATAAGGTTCTGAATACCGAAGCTTCTTGGGGCAAATAACCTAAACCCAATTGTGCCCGACGATACATGGGTTCTTGACCAATTACTTGATTATCCAAATAAATATCCCCTTCATCAGGCGTCACCAAACCCACCACCATATAGAAAGAGGTAGTTTTCCCTGCACCATTCGGACCCAATAGTCCCACTATTTCACCTTGTTCCACTTCAAACGAAACCCCATTGACCACCCAACGTGCACCATACTTCTTCTTGATATTCTCTGCCCTTAGTTTCATTTTGGTTGTATTAAAAGTCAAACTGTATTTTGGCACGCAAGCCCACCTTGAAAATATCCGGATGATCCAGATATGATAACCGATACAACATGTCGAGACGTAAAATTTTAAAGATGTTCTCTATGCCAACAGCCGCTTCGAAATAAGGCTTTGTCAATGTGTAAACATCATTTTTCCCATCTGGTATAACGCTCCAATCTCTGGATAAATATTGATCATTTCGTTGATCATAACCTCCTACAACTGCCTTCGCACTCAACACTTCCCTCCATTTGAGTCTCCTTATGATCGGGATTTTATTGAGTAGCAGACCCTCTGCATGGTAGGTGGCCCAAACGTTCACCCATCGATCTGAAACAAATTCAAAATAATTCATCGTGTTGTACGAGCCATCATCATAGAAAAACGTCTCATTGCCCTGATGCATCATCAACAAAGGAAAGGGAACTTGTCCATAAATCTTGCCCGCTTGAGTGGAAAAATTCATGTAGCCAAAAGGTCCCAATCGCCACATGTCTATCAAGGTAACTTGCGCTCGTTGATACTTGAATTGTGCTCCTAAAACTCCGGGAAGGGAGCGAGTATAACTGACCTCTAACTCCGGCCAACTGGTACCTAGACTGATTCTTTCAAAATCACCATAAATGAATTTCTCTTTGTAGGCGAAGCGGACAGAAACCGTCATTTCTGTGGTGGTAATACGATTCAAGGGCGTGCTCTTATGCTGCTGATCGAATGTTCTGAATTCATAAAAATCACCAATCGGGGCAAGGACACGATGCTTGAAAAAAACCTTATTCGACAAGCCATAAATCCACTCCTTCTCCAGATAGGTAGAGAACTCGGTAACCATCGTCAGCTTATTAGCGGGATTTCTTCTGAAAACGGAAGACAACACATTGTCCTGTCGCAATTGACCGGTGGATTGACCGATTTGCTCCACATCCTTCTTAGCATGAATGTCCCATGCGAATCGAGGGTTCTTGTTAAACACAAATAAAGCCCCTCCTCCGTATTTCCATTGCTGATCTATCAATCCATAGGCGGCGAATCCATCGATCATTACTCGCGATGAAAAAGCATTGCCTGTTCTTCCCCCAAAACGCAGTCGATTGCCTTCGATGGGATTAAAACTATAGAGGGTATAATAAGGACCAATCTCATATTTTCCTATCACCTTGTATCCATTGATGAACAGATTGATGATATCCACCACCGTATTGAACTGAGGAATACTTTGCAGTGTATCTACCATATTGTAGATCTGCTTTTCTTTTTTGGACAATTCAAAATGTCGATGCTCATCCCAATAAGCATCATCGTGTTGTGAAGCATCTGCCTTCAACTCTACATCTGTAAAGCCTTTGAAAAAGCTCATATCTCGGGGTTGATTGATGACAAAATGGTTGTAAGAAGATCTCTTTCTTCCGTACATCCCCATTTTTTTATCGGAGAAATTAAAATCCACCAACATCTCATCCCCTGTTAACATCCAAACCTCTTTCTCCACTTCATCATAATATTGAGTGACTGAAAAATGATTGATCCAATTGATGTTGGCCGACTCGGTGATGGCCGCATTTAATTTTTTAATGGCATAGGTTGTATCATGGATCCACATGGTACCCTCGAACAAAAGCTCCTGTCGCCTTTTAGGTTGATATGTAACTTCAAAACAATACTTACCTTCGATCACTACAGTGTCTTGGATTTTGTAATCATAAAAACCAAGACAATAAGCGGCTATTGGACTGGTGAAACTCTTATTGAAAGCCAGTAAATCATTATCGTAGATATTGATATTTTGATACATGTCTCCCAAAAACTGGTTGATACTTTCATTTTCCACTCCGCTCACTTTTGCGCCCTTGATCACTTCTTTCAGCAATTTGGGCTCCCTTCTAAAACAAACATCGGATAGCGACTCCGTCATAAAAATGGGCAAATAATTTTTCTCTTGGGTGGTATCCATTTGATCAAAAACAAATTCAAACGATTTAAGAATCTTCTTATCTGCGAGAGATTCTTTGATATTATTCAGATCAAACTCTACTTTGGTATAAGACTCATATTCATAGGCATCCAGCTTCTCTCGGTTGTTGATTTTTTTATTGTTCAACACTTTTTTAATGAGAGCAATGGCTGGATCTTCCCATTGATCATCGGTGATCACCAATTCGTTCATTTGGGTATTGGTCTCGAGCTCTAGCTTCACCTCCTGCGATTTACCTTGCTGAATTTTCTTCTTAATTGGATTGTATCCAACCATGGTAGCCACCAAAGTATCCGAGCTGTAATAGGTTTCGAAAACAAATTTCCCATCGATGTCGCTGGTGGTCCCCGTTTTTGTACCCATAAAAAAAACAGTAGCAAAGGGAAGAGTGGCCTGCGTTGCTTTGTCCACTACCACCCCCTTCACGATGGTCTTCTGCGACCATGAAGGGAATCCTAAAAAAATCAGAATCAAGATAAGCGATATGTGAATCGCCTTATTTTGCATTCCTTACATTCAACCAATCTTGATGCGCGTTCACTCCACAATTGAGCCATTTGCCATATTCCACCGCATCTGGATTGTAATCTTCCGTCGGAATTAATAGCGTACTATCGGCAGCTATCACCGCGTAAAAAGGCTGGGCGTTATTGTGGAATGTTTCTGTCTGTAGTGTAGCCCATTTGTTACCTACTGTTTTAATTTCCTTCAAGCGACCATCAGACGTTTTGTAAACGAATTGCTGATCCGCAGGCAATTCAATTTTTTCGTCCACATACAATGAAACCATCACATAATCTCTCTTCAAGATTTCTGCAATTTGAGGATCCACCCAAACCGTCTCTTCCATCTTTCTGCAATTTACACAAGCCCAACCTGTGAAATCGATGAAAATGGGTTTGTTCTCTTGCTTGGCCATTTGCATACCTTCTGCTAGGTCATGATAAATCTTGAACTCCGACTCATGATGATAATAGGAATAGGAACTCGGAGGCGGGAAGCCACTCAAAAAAGCAAATTTGTTCCAATCACTCGGAGGTAAAACCCCAGGTAAAATCCTCAATGTAAAAGCACCAATTAAAATGGCAAAGGTCAACTTGGTTTTAGATAATGTTTGGCTACCTTGATAGGGTTTGAATTTGAACTTACCCAACAAATACAAGGTCCAAAAAATCCCGACAATGATCCACAGCGCAAAGAAGGTTTCTCTTTTGAGGAGGCCCCATTGCTGTACCAAATCAGCATTGGAAATAAATTTTATGGCCAAGGCCACCTCTAAAAATCCCAATGAAACCTTGAAATCTTCCAACCAACCTCCGCTCTTCGGAAGTTTTTTCATCAAGCTCGGGAAAAACGCGAACAATCCAAAAGGCAAGCCCAATGCGATACCAAATCCTGCGGTGGCAGCTGTCAATTTTGTAGGAGCCAACGATAGTGAAAGGCCTAAAAAGTCTACCGTTCCTTGCGCATTGCTGGCATAAATCTGTCCCAACATTCCTCCTAAAATAGGACCAGTACAAGAGAAGGAGACGATCACCAACGTGATGGCCATGAAAAAGACACCTAAAATCCCCCCAATATTGGAAGCATTGTCCATCTTGTTGGCCCAACTATTGGGCAAGGTAATTTCGTAATATCCAAAAAACGAAATCGCAAAAACGATGAAGACAATGAAGAAGGCAATATTGATCCAAGGATTGGTGGCAAACTCATTGAACACTTCCGGATTGGTAGAGCTAAAAACATGGAAGGGAATAGATACGGCTACATAGGTTAGGAAAATGAATAGGCCGTACATCACGGCCTTGCTTTTGCCAGAACCATCTTGTGAGCTTTTGGTAAAGAAACTCACGGTCAATGGAATCATAGGAAACACACATGGCGTAAGCAAAGCAAATAATCCCCAAAATAAACCTTGTAAAAAAGCCCACCACATGGTTTGTTCTTCTTCCACTATTTGACAATTTTCCATGGGCTTATTGACGTCCATTGCCCAATGGAAAGGATCGTTGTTGGTGGCCGTCACTACTTTCTTGTCTGTGGTATCCACTTCTGCTGCAGTAAGCGTTTGCTCCACTGTTTCGATAGTGTTGGCAGGTGATATTTGAATCGCGAATTCATCATCCTTCGGAAATAAACATTTCTCCTCTCCATTCTCCTCGATACACGCTTGATAAGAAACCACCACTTTGAGTGTCGTGTTCTCGCTCTTGGTCAACTCCACTTTTTGCTTGAGTATCATTTCATTTTCATGATAAAACAAAGTGACGTCTAAAGCAGGAACTGGATGGGTGATGGGCTTGCTACTTTCTAATTTACCAATTACCTTGTAATTTTTGGAAGGGGCGAAACTCACCGCTGTGGCAATAGGGAGAAATTTATCTTCGTCAGAGATGGGATTTAGGGCGTAAATATGCCAATGTGAAAGAATTTTGGCTTTAAATTGAATTTCATATTGATTATTCTCCAAAGGCTTCACAGAATAACTCCAAAGCACTGGATTGTCGCTTGTTTGAGCACTCGTTTCCAAAGAATGCAACAACGCTAAAATAATTACCGCCAATAATTTCCTCATGTTTCAAAAATAAGGAATTGAAACTTGTTTTGCGTAACTATTGGTACAAAATACTCCGAATAAATCTTAATATTTGTAATATTGACCCATTCATTATTATGCGCAAAGGTATTTTTCAGGAATTT
>Ga0169931_10001138_pt1 | contig 43754 bp, 34 predicted proteins | sample Kivu_15m_20L_FD_129675 | JGI IMG/M metagenome (GOLD analysis project Ga0169931, IMG submission 129675) | Freshwater microbial communities from Lake Kivu, Western Province, Rwanda to study Microbial Dark Matter (Phase II) - Kivu_15m_20L... | ecosystem: Environmental > Aquatic > Freshwater > Lake... | reverse complement strand
GTACGGGTTCTGAGAACCGGGGGGCGTTCTCAAAACCACCCCAGGTTCTGAGGACATACGGGGGTTCTGAGAACCGGTACGGGTTCTGAGAACCGGGGGGAGTTCTCAAAACCACCCCAGGTTCTGAGGACATACGGGGGTTTTGAGAACCGAGATAGCGTTTAATCGGTGGAATGCCTACCAGGACTTGTCGGCCGGTTTCCGCTTGCCGAGTTGGAAGACGCGGGAGAGGTTGAAGCCGCACCGGATGTCGCCGTTGGTCCATGTTCCGGAGGTCTCGGTGACGAAGGCCCGCTCGTTCATGCCCACCGCATTGGAGACATGTAGTTGGAAGACATGGCCTCCCGTCTCGATGTCCATGCCCAGGGATAGCGGATGCGTGTTCTGCCCGGCGACGATGCCGTTGAAGAGGTGGTGGTAGTCCCAGTTGAGGGCGATGCGCTTCGCTACCTTGTAGCGGCCACCGATCCCGAGGGCCACGACATCGTTGGGCTGTGAAACCAGCGGGACCAGGTTGTTATGTACGAGTGTGGGGGCCACCTGCAAGGTGAATGCCTCTGTGAACTTCCGTCCCACGATGGCCTGGTAATAGTACGCCAGGCGAGAGGAGAAGTAGTTCCTGACGGAAGGGTTGGCCCAGGGGGCCGTGTTCACCGTCATACCCGCCACGAGGGCCACGGTGACGGGCGAACCGCCGCCGGTGGACTGCTGGATGGGGGCGTACTTCACGAAGCCGTCGACCTCCTTGCGATAGGTGCTCCGCCCGATGCCGAGCATGAGGTTCCGGGTGATGCCGAAGTCGAAGCCCATCCGCATGCTGGCCACATCGAGTCCGAAGAAATTGCTGTAGCCCTGGTTGACGAGGCCGAAGCGGTGCAGGATGCGGAAGTCCATCACCCCCGGGGAGAGGAATTCCATGGAATGGCCGTTGATGACGCGCGACGACTTGAAGGCCGACTTCACAAATTCCTTCTTCGGCTCTGCGTCCTTCTCGACGAGCGAGAGCAGGTCGTCCGTCTGTTGGGCGGATGCGGAAGCGGTTATGGCAAGGGGCAGGATGGATGCGAGCAGGTGTTGGCGGAATTGCATGGTGGTAGGCTTTGACGGAGTCACTGCTTGAGGGGCTCCAGGCTGCAATCTACGCTCACTTTGGCCACTGTGGCGAGTTTGTCGGCGACGATCTTCGGTACCTTCACGGCATGGTCGGCGAGGGGTACTTTGAAGGTGGACCTCGCCGCCACCTTGCCTCCTCCCACCACCAGTTGGCCGTCGGCCGTCACCTCCCTGGTCACCCCGTGGATGGTGAGGTTGCCTTTGACCCGCACGGGGTAGGTGCCGTCCTTCCCGTAGTTCACGGATGCGTTGTCCAGCACGGTCCCGCGGAATTCCGCCTTGGGGAACTTCGTGCTCTCCATGTAGTTCTCGTTGAAATGCTCCTCCATCAGGGCGGCCTTGAACTGGAAGCCCTTGACGAGTGCGGAGAACTGCAGGGCGCCCGTCTTCGTGTCGAGGACGCAGACGATGGCGGGATGGTTGCCGACGACTTCCTCGGGCGACCCTTTGGCGGTGGCGTCGAAGCGGATGCGGCCGGATTTGGTGAACCAGCGGTCCTGGGCATCGGCGAGGGCGGGCAGGAGGATGAGGGATAGGAGCGACGGGATGAGGGTGCGCATGTCCATGATCATTTTGCGGTCTGGGGGGTGAGGATGACGCTGCGGTCGAAGAGGATGTCGGCGCCGAGGCCCATGTCGTCGGGCTGGAAGCCGGTGCAGACGCCTTTCATGCGGAGGGGCGTTCCGGGGACAAGCCCTTCAAGGTCGGCCCGGAAGGTGCTGTCCAGCAGGAACCGCAGGGATGTCGTGGTGCTGCCGTCGGTCAGTACGATGACAGGTCTTGCGCTGTCGGTGCGGTCGGTCTCCTTCAGGAGTCCCTCGACGGCCAGTACATGCCCCGCATGGGCGGCGGTGGCGGTCGGCTCATCCTTTGCGAACGCGGCGATGAGCGCTGCGGCCGTCATCGTCCGCTCCGCCTTCAGTTGGGCACCTGCGGGCTTGGTGCGATGGAACTCGCGGTAGGCATAGCCGCCGGCGGCTGCGGCCAGCAGCAGGACGGAGAGGATGAGGTAGGGGATGCGGTGTTTCCTGTCCATGACGGGTGTTCAGTTGTTGGGGGCGCCGGCAGCGACCCAGCGCCGTACCTGGGCGATCTGGCAGGCCGGGAGCTTGTTGCCGCCCTTGGGCATCGGTGAATATCCGGCCGAGTGGTTGATGGCGACCTGCAGTTTAACGGGAAAAATCGTGCCAAAGGCGGCTTGTCGACTTGTTCGCCCTGCGAAGGGCGGCTGGAGGAAACCGTGCCCGCTCTGCTGCAGGCCGCCCCATGGTACAGGATGGGAAAGGGTGCCCCGGGGTTGGCTGCTGGCAGGATTTTTCGATCAGCGCCCCCCAGGGGGGCCGGAAACCGGCGGGAACGAAGCAGTTGGCCATGCCCTGTGCACTCCATGGATGGCGGAGGAGGGGTTGGGGCCTCACGCGGCCACGGTTACACCGATCCATGTCCCGATGGCGAAGGTGATGGCGGCGGCGAGCATCCCGAAGAGCACCTGTCGCAGGCCCGACGACCAGACGGACCTTCCGGTGAACAGCGTGATGGCGGCGCCGATGCCGAAGAGGCCGGCCGCGCTGAGGGCGGCGCTGAGGGCGATGGCCATCGGGCCTGTGGTGAAGAAATAGGGCACCACGGGGATGACGGCTCCGACGGCGAAGAGCAGGAAGGAGGTGTAGGCGGCCTCCCAGGCGGAGCCTTCCAGCTCGTCGGGACGGATGCCGAGTTCTTCGCTGACCAGGGTAGCGTGGGCCTTGGCGGGGTCTGCCAGCAGGTCCTGCGCCATCTGTCGCGCCTGATCCACCGGGATGCCCTTCGATCGATAGATGAGGGCGAGTTCGCGTGCTTCGTCGGCCGGGCTGGTGCGGAGCTCCTCCGCCTCCAGGCGCATCTGGTTCTCGAGCAGTTCCTGGGAGCTACGCACCGATATCCATTCGCCGAGGGCCATGGAGAGGGCACCGGCGAGGAGTCCGGCGATACCGGTGAGCAGCACCTCCCGTCCCCCGCCCGTGGCCCCGGCGATGCCCATGACGAGACTGAAGTTGTAGACCAGGCCGTCGTTGCCGCCCAGCACGGCGGCGCGCAGGGCGTTGCCCCCGACCGAGCGGTGGCGCTTCTCGAAGCGGGCCAGCTGAGCGGCCGGGATCGTCGCATTGCGTGCGAGGATGTTGCGGAGGATGGCGACATGCGAGGTGTCGGACAGGCTCGCCTCCGAACGCTGCCGGCTGCGGGCCGACAGGATCGACCGCGAGACGCCCTTCTCGGTATCGAGGAGCACCCCCAGGAGGTAGTCATAACCCATGACGCGTCCGACCCATGCCAGCGTACGGGCCCTGCCCGAAGGGGGCGGCATGGCGTCAGGCCCCCGTCCGCGTGCGGCCAGGAAGGCCAAGGCATGGCCCTTCTCCACTTCGCTCATCTCGCGGAAGATCACCGCCACTGCGGCGTCCTTTTCCTGCTCGGCCAGGATGCCGTATAGGAAGGCGGCATCGGCCTCGGTGCGGATCTGGCTGAATTCGGGCATCTCCAAAGATACGTCCGTCCGAAGGCCGATGCGCGCAGGGCGCCAGGCGGGCCGGGGGCTGGGCCATCGGGGGGTTAGCGGCCTTTCCCATAATTTTAAGTGCCGGACAGCGGAGGAAGGGCCCGGCGGATACATCCAAAGAGCGTATGAGAGACGCGATCGACATCCGGATACGGCCCTGGCGGCAGGACGACCTCGCCCCGCTGGTGCGGCAGGCGGACGACATCCGCGTATGGAACAACCTGCGCGACTACTTCCCGCACCCCTACACTGAGAAAGACGGGCAGGCATGGATCGATACGGTGACGGCGTCTGAACTCCGCGTCAACTTCGCCATCGAGGCCGACGGCGCCTTCGCGGGCGGCATCGGCCTCATCCTCAACGGCGACGTGTACGCCAAGTCGGCCGAGCTCGGCTACTGGGTCGGTGCCTCCCACTGGGGCAGGGGCGTCGCCTCGGAGGCCGTCGGGCAGATGGTGGAGCACGGCTTCCGGACCTTCGACATCGTCCGCATCTACGCGGAGGTCTTCGAGGGCAACAAGGCCTCCATGCGGGTATTGGAGAAGAACGGCTTCTACCTCGAGGGGGTACGGCGGAAGGCGGTCTTCAAGAACGGGGTGTTGATGGACGACTACATATGGGTGAGGCTTCGACCGGGCTGAAGGCCTGCCGTCGCCGCCGGGTGGCCGGCCAGGCCTTGTGCAGCGGGCCTTCGACGTCCATGGGCCGTTCCTTCCGGAACCCCTGCTTAAACCTGAGCACCGTTTTTTTGTCAATGAACCTGCAAACCGACCGTCCATGCAACTGAGGCGTAACCTGGCAACCAGCGAGGATGGTTTCCTCTTCAACCCGTCGACCGGTGATTCCTTCGCTGCCAACCCGGTGGCGGCAGACATCCTTCGGATGCTGAAGGAGGGCCGTACGGTCGATGGGATCCGGGAGGCGCTGCTGGCGGCGTACGACGTGGAGGCCAACCGGCTCGACCGCGACATGGCCGATTTCGAGCGGCAGTTGCGGGAGGCCGGGCTCCTGCAGGGCTGAGTTCCACACAAACGAACCGACATGACCACCGAAGAGGCAAGGGAGCCACTCACCATAGCCGTCACCGGTCTCAATGCCATCGACAGCCCCGGTCCCGGCATGGCCGTGATCCGGTCGCTGCGCGAGGGGCTGCCCGGCAGGATACGGATCATCGGGCTGTCGTACGAGTCGCTCGAGCCCGGCGCCTACCTGCACGACTGGGTGGACCACACCTACCAGATCCCCTATCCCTCGGCGGGCACGCGGGTATTGCTGGAGCGATTGGCGCATATCCATGACCGTGAGCGGCTGGGCCTTCTCATCCCGAACTTCGACGCGGAGCTGCCCAACTTCATCCGGCTTGCGCCGACCCTCACGGCGATGGGCATCGCCACCTTCCTCCCCACGCAGGAGCAGTTCGACGTCCGCGCGAAGGAGCGGCTGAGGGCGTTCGGCGAGGCGCAGGGCCTGGAGGTGCCCGACCAGCGTGTCGTGCAACAGGTCGACGGGCTGGTGGCCGCTGCCGAGGCGCTGGGCTACCCGCTGGTGGTGAAGGGCCGGTTTTATGAGGCGCAGGTGGCCCATACCTGGGAGCAGGCCCTGAAGGCCTTCCACCAGCTCTCCGCCAGATGGGGACTGCCCGTCATCGCACAGCGCTTCATCCGCGGGACGGAGGTCAACGTCGCCGTCCTGGGCGACGGCGAGGGCAACGCCGTCAGCATCGTGCCGATGCGCAAGCTCTACATCACCGACAAGGGCAAGGCCTGGGCCGGGGTGACGCTGGAGGACGATGCGCTGCGGGCGCTCGCCGCCCGCTTCGCGGCCTCGACCCGCTGGAGGGGGGGCTGCGAGCTCGAGATCATGCGATCCGATGACGGCCGGTTGCATATCATGGAGGTCAACCCCAGGTTCCCCGCCTGGATCTACCTGGGTGCGGCGGCCGGCCAGAACCAGCCCGCCCTGCTGGCGAGGATGGCCCTTGGCGAGAGCCTGACACCCCTCCCCGCCTGCCCGGCGGGGCGCATGTTCATCCGCTACGCGTGGGACCATGTGACGGACATCAGCGAGTTCCAACGCCTCAGCGGCTTCGGGGAGCTCTGAACCAGGCCGCACGGAAAAAGAGCCAGACATGACGAGACGCAGATACGAGAAGCCCGCCATCCAGCAACTGAATGCAGGGCTGATGAACAAGTTCGGTACGCGCACCGACTACGAGCCCGTCACCCACATCGACGGGGTGGCGGTGTCCGAGTTGCTGACCCGTCACGGGTCGCCGCTGTTCGTCCTCAGCGAGCGCACCATCCGTCGCTTGTACCGCGAGGCCCACAGCGCCTTCTCCACCCGGTACCCGCAGGTGCAGTTCGCCTGGAGCTACAAGACGAACTACCTCAACGCCGTGTGCCGCGTCTTCCACCAGGAGGGCAGCTGGGCCGAGGTGGTGAGCGGCTTCGAATACGCCAAGGCCCTCGGCAACGGGGTGCCCGGCGACCGAATCCTGTTCAACGGTCCCGAGAAGTCGATGGACGACCTGGAGCGGGCCATCCGCCACGACTCGCTCATCCACATCGACCATTTCGACGAGATCCTGCAACTGACGGAGGCCTGCGAGCGGACGGGGCTTCGGCCGCGCGTGGCGATCCGCGTGAACATGGACACCGGCATCCATCCGCGGTGGGACCGCTTCGGCTTCAACTACGAGAACGGGGAGGCCAGGGAGGCCCTTGCCCGCATCCTGGCGACGGGCCGGATGCAAGTGACGGGACTGCACTGCCACATCGGCACCTTCATGCTCACGACGGAGCCGTACCGCGTCGCCGTACGCAAGCTCCGCGAGCTGGCGGGCTGGCTGCACCGCGAGCATGCCACCGAGATCGCCTACCTCGACATGGGCGGGGGCTTCCCCTCCCGCAACACCCTGCGGGGGTCTTACCTGCCGGGGACCGACGCCGTGCCCGGGGTCGACGCCTTCGCCGAGGCCATCTGCACCGAGATGATGGAGCCCATGCCCTACGGACCCGCCATGCCGCTGCTGGTGCTGGAGGCGGGCCGCGCCCTGGTCGACGAGGCGGGCTGGCTGCTCGGCACCGTCGTCGCCGAGAAACGGCTGAGTGACGGGCGGAGGGCCAACATCATGGACTTCGGCGTGAACCTGCTCTTCACCGCCAACTGGTACGAACACCGGGTCACGCCCGCCCAGCCCTTCGGACGCCATGCGGAGGACGCGGTGCTGTACGGTCCCCTCTGCATGAACATCGACGTCGTCCGCCATCATGCGCAGCTGCCGCTGCTGCAGCGGGGCGACCGGGTGGCCGTGCATCATACGGGCGCCTACAACATGACCCAGTGGATGCAGTTCATCCACATGCGGCCGCGCGTCGTGCTGATCGACGGCGCATCGGAGGTGCACATCGTGCGCGAGGCGGAGGACCTCGCCTACCTCGAACAGCTGGAACGGGTGCCCGACCACCTGCCGCCGGGCCTCCGCCGAACACCGTAGCCCGTGATGTGGAAGGCCTGGCTCATACCGACCCGCGACACGCTGTTGAACAGCTATGCGATGCTGTTCTTCAGCAACGACCGACGGCTGGCGGCCCTCATCCTGCTGGTGAGCTTCCTCAATCCCTATGCCGGGCTCGGGGGGATCGCCGCCCTGGCCGTGTCGATCGTCTCGGCGAGGCTCATGGGCTTCGGCGCGGAGGCGTTGCGGTCGGGCCTGCACACCTACAGCTCGCTGCTCCTCGGCCTCGGGATGGGCACCTTCTACAATCCGGACGCCGGCTACTGGGTGTTGCTGGCGGCGGCTTCCCTCCTCTGCACCCTCCTCTCGGCCGGACTCATCGGACGGCTGGGCCGCATGAACCTGCCCGCCCTGTCGCTGGCCTTCATCCTGACGATGTGGCTGGTCATCCTCACGGCAGGACGCTACTCGACGGTTGCCCTGACGGAGCGGAACATCTACTGGCTCAACGAGATGTACGCGTCAGGCGGGAGCGGCCTGATCCGCCTCGTGCAGGCCGTGGAGGCGTTGCCGCTGCCGGGCTGGCTGTCGGGCTTCCTCCGCTCCCTCGGGGCCATCCTCTTCCAGGGCAATGTCCTTGCAGGTGCGCTGCTGGCGGTCGGGCTGCTGCTCCATTCGCGGATATCGCTGTCGCTGATGGCCGTCGGCTATGCCTCAGCCTTGGGCTTCATCAGCCTGATGGGTGCCGATGCGCCCGGCATCAGCGCCTACAACCTCGGCACCAACTTCATGCTCGTGGCGGTCGCCGTCGGCGGCTTCTACCTCGTGCCCTCGGGCCGGTCGTACCTGTGGACCGTGGCGTTGGTGCCGGTATCGCACCTGCTGGTGGTCGGTCTGGGGCGGGTGACGGGCGTCTGGGGCCTGCCCGTCTACTCCCTCCCCTTCTGCCTGACGGTGCTGGCCTTCCTCTATACGCTCCAACTCACCACCACGCGACGGCTTGTCATCACGCCGGTGCAGTTCCACCGCCCGGAGGAGAACCTCTATCGCTACGCCAGCGGCCGCGACAGGCTCCTGCACCGGCGCCACGGGGTGCGGTTGCGTCTACCCTTCCTGGGTGAATGGACGGTGGGGCAGGGCTACGGCGGCGACCGGACCCACCGGGGCGACTGGGCGCAGGCGCTCGACTTCGACATCCGCGACGTGGCGGGGCTCACCTACCGCGAGACCGGCACCGATGCGGCCGATTACCACTGCCATGGAAAGCCGGTGCTGAGCCCGGGCGACGGCATCGTCGATGCCGTGGTCGATCAGGTCGACGACAATCCCGTAGGCCGCAGCAACACCCGCGAGAACTGGGGCAACACGATCGTCATCCGTCATGCCGACGGGCTCTACAGCCAGCTCAGCCACCTGCGCAAGGGCAGCGTCCGCGTCCGCAAGGGCGATGCCGTACGTCGCGGCGACCTCGTCGCGGCCTGCGGCAGCTCCGGCCGATCGCCCGAGCCGCACCTGCACTTCCAAATGCAGGCGACGCCGCATGTCGGCTCCCGCACCCTCGCCCATCCCTTCGACCACTACCTCGAGGCGGACGACGACGACACCCTGCAGCTCCACTCCTTCACAGTGCCGGCGGAAGGTGCCCGCGTCAGCCACCCGACGCCCGACCCGGCCCTGCAGGAGGCCTTCGCACTGCAGCCCGGCCAGCGCCTGCAGGTACGGGCCGAGGGCTGCGACGACGAGGAATGGGAGGTCTGCACCAGCCCCTGGAACGAAGCCTACCTGCAACGGCTGGGGTCGGACGACTACGCCTACTTCCTGAACGACGGCACCGTGTTCTGCTTCACCCACTACTACGGACGGCGCGACAGCCTGCTCCACCACTTCTACCGCGCCGCCTTCCAGGTGCTGCTGTCGACAGAGCGGCCGGTACGCGTCGTGGACCGCTTCCCACTGACGGACATGCCCCCGTCGGCCTTGCGCTGGCTGCAGGACCTGCTGGCACCCTTCCATCCCATCTGCAGGCTGGACTACGCCTCCGAGAGCCGGGGACAGGGCGGCATCGGCCGCAACGCCTCGATCCTGTCCGAAGGGCGTACGACCGTCCTCGGCCGGGAACGCGACAGCTTCGACGCCACCGTGACGGTGCGCGACGGACGGATCGCAGGCTTCGAATACATGTCAGACGACACCTGGATATGGGCCACATGCGCACCTTGAACCCTGTCATCCCCCTGATCCTGCTGATGGCGTCCCTGGGGACCGCGGCTCAGCCCGCCATGGACTACCCCTCCGTCGAGGCCCAAAGCATCTCACGCTACCTGAAGGGAGACTGGAAGGGACTGCTCACCTACGGCCGGCTGGCATTGGCGGCCGGCGTCGACCACCTCAACCTCCGCCTCAGGCTGGGCTACGCCGCCTTCGTCACCGGCGACTTCGCCAACGCCATCGCCCATTACGAGAAGGCCCTTGGCTTCGACAGCCACAACGAGACAGCACGGTACCATATCCACTACGCACGTCGATACCTCGGGCAGCACGAGATCGCGACGGCCGAAGCGGAGCGACTGCCCACTCCCCTTCTCGAAGGCGAAGGGCTGCGAAAGCCGAAGCTCACCCTGCTGGGTATCGAAGGCAGCTACAAGGCATCGCTCGTCGACATCCGCGAAGACCCCTTCTACGGACGGCTCACGCTGGGCTACCGGCTGTCGCCCCGCCTGCACCTGCAACACGCCCTCTCCGGCTACACGCAGCGCATAGCCGAACCCCTGCTCACCTCCCTGCCCGGCAACACCGACATCGGCATCGCCCAGACCGGCCTATGGAACCGCGCCGCATGGAACCTCGACCGGCACTGGCAGGCGCTGGCCGCCTATCACTACCAGCAAAACCGCTTCGGCGGACTCGTCTACCACAATCACCTGCTCCTGGTCGGCGCCCGCTACCACGGCAGCCGCGTCACACTACAGGGTGATGCGGTGGTCGGCCGGATGATCGACACCGACCTGGTACAGGCCAACCTCACCTTGCAGGCCTACCCCCTGGGCAGCCAGAACCTCTACGGCATCACCACCCTCACGCTGCGCGACAACCCGGGCGCCCCCGTCATCCTCCGACAGGCACTGGGGGGAAAGGTTCTCAAAGACGTATGGCTCGAAGGACATGCCACCTTCGGAGAATTCCGGAACTTCGTGGAAGGCGATGCCCTCTACCTCTACAACGCCCTCGACACCGACCGCGTAAAGGCGGGCATCGGCACCTATATCGCCCTGCCGGGCGGACGGGTGCTGCAACTCGGCTACACCTTCGAAGAGCGGCGACTCTACGGACGCCAGACCACGTTCTACCAACATTCATTCACAGGAGGTATCACATGGAGACAATGAGAAGGATCATGGCCACGGCCTGCCTGGCCGCCATCGGATGGGCCACCGCCAAGGCACAGACGGAAGGCGCCCTGCAAAAGGCCTTCAGCGACAGCTATGCGGCCGAATACAACAAGCGGTATGCCGACGCGGTGGCCGTGCTGATGAAGGCCTACAACGAGAAGGGCTACGAGGTCAACCTCCGGCTCGGCTGGCTGCACTACGCCAACGGCAACCACACGGCCTCGCAGACATACTACGAGAAGGCCGTCGATCTGAAGCCCTATGCCGTGGAGGCCCGCCTCGGCCTGGCCAAACCCCTGGACGCCCTCGGGAGCACGGACAAACTCCTGAAGAACTACGAGGAGGTGCTCAAGGTAGACCCGCAGAACACCACCGCCAACTACTGGACCGGCGTCATCCACTACAACCGGAAGAAGTACGAAGCGGCCGCTCGGCATTTCGAGCGGATCGTCAACCTCTACCCCTTCGACTACGACGGCAACCACATGCTCGGCTGGACCTACCTCAACCTGGGCAGGCATGCCGAAGCGGGCATCCTCTTCCAGAAGGCCCTGCTGAGCCGACCGGGCGACACGTCGAGCCTCGATGGGCTCTCCCGCATCCGATGAGCCGGCATCGGCATCACCCCGATACCGCCGTCCCCATGGCAGAACCCGTCCTCCCTCCTGCCGCCCCACGCATCCTGGCCGATCTGCAGACCGCCGCAGACCCCGACCGGGCCCGGCAGATGGCACGCTACTTCCGCACCGGGAAAGGCGACTATGGCGAGGGCGACCGCTTCCTGGGCATCCCCGTGCCCGTGCAACGGACCATCGCGAAGCGATATGCCGGGGAGGCCGGCGCGGACGATGTGCGGACACTGCTCGCTTCGGATTTCCATGAAGTGCGGCTGACGGGCGTCCTCCTGCTCGCCCAGCGGTTCGAGGCGGCTCGGAGGCAGGCAGCAGGAAAGACATGGGTCGATCTGTATCTATCCCTGTCGCACCGGATGAACAACTGGGACCTCGTGGACAGCGGGGCCTACAAGGTCCTCGGTGCCTGGCTCCTCGACCGGGACCGCACGATCCTGTACGAACTGGCGGCGTCCGACAACCTCTGGGAGAACCGCATCGCGATGGTGTCCACGCTGGCCTTCCTCCGGCGGGGCGAGGTGGATGACACGCTGCTGTTGGCCGAGCGTTTCCTCAAGCACCCGCACGACCTGATGCACAAGGCTGCGGGTTGGATGCTGCGCGAGGCCTGGCTCAGGCAACCGGCCATCGTCGAGGCATTCCTGCTAAGGCATCAGGGAAGGATGCCCAGGACGATGCTCCGATATGCCATCGAGAAGATGCCGGAGGGTCGGCGGCAGGCCTTCCTCAGAGGAAGGGCCGGGGCTTGACGGCTGGGCCATGCGGCAATCAAAGAGAAGGGAGGGCCATGGCCCTCCCTTTGGATGCGGACGATTTGTTCGTCTTCAATAGCCGGTGTTCTGTACCAGGTTCTTGTTGACATCCATCTCGCGTTGCGGGATGGGCATGATGAGTTTGGGTGAATTCCAGGCCAGGGTGCCGACGGGCTGCTGCAGGCGCTTGGCTTCGGGGAGGTTGTGTCCTTCGAAGGCCAGTTCCAGATAGCGTTCGCGGGTGATGGCGGCGAGGTTGAGCTGTGCGGCGGTGAGGGGGGCCAGTCCGGCGCGGGTGCGGATGGTGTTGACGTCTGCCAGCGGCGTGGCGCCAACGGTCGTGTTGTTGCGGAAGTTGCACTCGGCGCGGGTGAGTAACATCTCAGCCAGGCGGATGACGGGTACGTCGCCGAAGCGGTCGAGGTGCTTCATCGTGTAGTTGGAACCGCCGGAGAGGATGAACCAGTTGCGCTTGTCGCCTGCCTCGTAGAGGGCGATGTGGGCGGGCCGTATCTTGCAGTCGCTCCGGCCTGCCGTGCCGGGGATGGTGCCGATGCCACGTCCGAAGTAGGTGTTGATGGCATTGGTGCCGTCCTGGGTGGTGACCTTCACGCCGAAGAGGTATTCGGCGGGCATGGCGCCACCGTTGTTGATGAAGGTGAACCAGAGCCGCGTGAAGTCGCTGTTCAGGCTACGACCGCTGCCGCCGATGACGCGGTTGGCGGCGTTGGCGGCCTCGGCGAAGTTGCGGTTCATGAGGTGGACGCGGGACAGCAGGGCGGCGGCAGACCACTTGTTGGCATAGAACCCGTTGGAGGACGGCAGGAGGGTCTCGGCCTTGGTCAGGTCGGCGATGACCTGGTCGTAGACGGCCTTGACGGAAGCGCGGGGCCGGTAGTCGGCGTCGGTGACGCCGCGAGTGGGGGTGAGCACCAGGGGCACGCCGGGGTTGGTGTTGGCGTCGCCGTCGCCGATGAACTTACCGTAGAGGCGTACCAGCTCGAAGTACATGATGGCGCGGATGAAAAGGGCCTCACCCTCGACGGAAGCCTTCTTGGCGGGCGAGGAGGTGACCTTGTCGAGCGCGCTGAGGACGTTGTTGGCGCGGTTGATGCAGTTGTAGGAGGCCGCCCAGGTACTCGTGGCGAAGGAGTTGTTGGACACCATCTGGGCGTTCCATGCCTCGTTGAGGCCGGCGAAGGTGCCGGTGAACTGGATGTTGGTGGAGTTGCCGATGAGTTCGTTGAGGACCATGATCTCTCCGCCGAGGCCGGCGGCGCTCTGGAGGCCGTCGTAGGCGCCGATCAGCGTCACGATGACGTCGCCTTCGGTGTTGAGGGCTGCGGTCTCGGAGATGCTCTGGTAGGGGCCGATGTCGAGGCGCTTGGTGCAGCCGACCGTCAGGACGCCGGCGAGGCAGAGGGCCGAGACGTATGTTTTGAGGTGCATAGATGTGCGTTTGATGTTCTCGGGAGGGGATTAGAGGTTGATGTTGATGCCGAACAGGAAGGTCCTCGGCTGGGGCGGCGTGTAGAAGTCGCTGCCTTTGGCGATGTTCGAGTCGAAACTGTCGGCGTTGACCTCGGGGTCCCAGTAGGGGTAGTTGGTGAAGGTCAGCAGGTTCTGGGCGGAGACGTAGATGCGGGCCTTCTCCATGCGGAGCTTGCGGAGGATGTCGCCGGTGAAGGTGTAGCCCAGGGTGAGGTTGCGGAGGCGCATGTAGGCGCCGTCGACGATGTAGCGGCTGCTGGCCTGGGAGCCGTTGACGCGGTAGAGGCGGACCTGCGGGATGTCGGTGATGTCACCGGGCTTGCGCCAGCGGCGGAGCTGGTCGGCCGTGTTGTTGTCTTCGTAGAGCATGCTCGCCGAGGAGTAGCGGCCCATGCCGAAGATGTTGTTCTGGTTGCCGGCGACACCGTTGAAGAAGACGGACAGGTCGAAGCCCTTGTAGGAGAAGTTGTTGGTGAAGCCGTAGATGAGGTCGGGGTTGGGGTCGCCCACGACGACGCGCTGGGCTTCGGCATAGATGGAGGTCGTGGTCCGGTCGAGGGTGCCGTCGGCCTTCTTGGTGTTCTTGAAGAACAGGGCGTTGCCGTTGGCGGGGTCGACGCCGGCGTATTCGGGCGTGTAGAAGACGCCTACGTTGTAGCCTTCCTGGACGCGGTTCATGGTGCCCACGCCGCCTTCGATGATCTGTCCCTGGATGTCGGTCACCTTGCCGCGGTTCAGGGCGAGGTTGACGTTGGTGGACCATTTGAACTTGCCGACGAGGTTCTGGGTGTTCAGGACGAACTCCCATCCCTTGTTCTCGAGTTTGCCGACGTTGCGCACCTGGCTGTTGAAGCCGGTGGTGGCGGGAATGTTGACGGAGAGGAGGAGTCCGGTGGTCTGCTTCTCGTAATAGTCGATCTCGCCGGTGATGCGGTTGTTGAGGATGCCGAAGTCGAGGCCGGCGTCGATCTGGGCGGTGGTCTCCCAGCTGAGGTCGGGGTTGGCGAGCTGCGAGGGCCGCTGACCGGCGTTGCCGGCGTAGCCGGCGTCACCGCCAAAGAGGCCGAGTTGCGGGAAGTTGCCGATCTCGGCGTTGCCCACGATGCCGTAGGAGGTGCGCAGCTTCAGGAAGCTGACCACGGGCAGCTTCCGCATGAACTTCTCGTTAGTGATGATCCAGCCGGCGGAGGCGGCGGGGAAGAAGCCGCTGCGCGAGTTGCGGCCGAAGCGTGACGACTCGTCCATCCTGCCGCTGAGGGCGAGGATGTAGTTGTCCATCAGGGTGTAGTTGGCCCGGGCGAAGTAGGACAGGAAGCGGAAGTCCGACTGCGAGGAGCTGCCGCCCGACTTGGTCGCGGCGCTGGCGATCTTGGTATACGAGTTGGAGGGGAAGTCGAGACCCTCTGTGAAATTGTACTTGGACGAAGACTCCTGGTACTGCATGCCGGCCGTCACCGTCAGGCTGTGGATCTTCCGGTCGAGCTTGTAGTTGAAGTAGGAGTTCGTGTTGAAGTTGGTGATGAAGGCGCCGCGGTTCTGGCCTACGCCGCGCGTGGCGCGGGTCTGGTTACGGACCGTCTCGGAGCGGAAGTAGCTCTCCTCGTTCTGGCTGAGGTAGTCGAGGCCGAACTCGGTCTTGAAGGTCAGGCCCGGCAGGATCTTCGCCTGGGCGAAGGCGTTGCCGAAAGTGCGGTAGACATCCTGCGCATAACGACCGTATTTGACCGTCAGGAGGGGATTGTAATACAGGGGGATGTTGATGTCGCCGGGAGGGGCACCCGCATCCAGCCCCGTGGTGGGGTCCGTGAAGGGCGTCATCGGCATGAGGGCGATGGCCTGCAGCGGGTTGGAGAAGGCGTTGTCGTCGGGAAGGCGGCGGTTGTAGGTCCGGGTCAGGCTCAGCGACACGCCGAGGTCGAGCCAGTCGTTGGCCTTCTGGTCGAGGTTGAGGCGGCCGGTGGAGCGTACCAGCCGGTTACCCACGATGGTGCCCGTCTGGTCGAGGTGCTGGAAGGAGGTGAAGAACTTGGTCTTGTCGGTACCGCCACGGACCTGGAGGTCGGCCTGCTGATAGGGCCCGCGCTGGAAGACGACGTCCTGCCAGTCATATGATTTCTTGGGGTCCTTGGACCACTGGCCATAGCTGTAATAATCCATCACGTCGTTCTTGACGTAGGATGTCCAGCTGTTGGGGTCGTTGAGCGGGGTGCCCGAGAGGTTGTCGCGGTAGGCGGCCCCTTCTAGGATGAGCTCGGCGTACTGTTCGGAGTTGAGCATTTCCAGGCGCTTGGTCGCCTCGGCGTAGCCGGTCTGTACGTTGAAGGTGACGCTGGTCTTGCCGGCCTTGCCCCGCTTGGTGGTGATGAGCACGACGCCGTTGGCGGCGCGGGCGCCGTAGATGGCGCCGGCCGAGGCGTCCTTGAGGACTTCGATCGACTCGATGTCGTTGGGGTTGAGGTCGGTCAGCGGGTTCATGTCGCCACCATAGGAACTCTGGTCGTCGGTGGTGATCGGCGTGCCGTCGAGCACGTAGAGCGGCTGGCTGCTGGCGCTGATGGAGGATGTGCCGCGCACGCGTACGGTGACGGCCTGTCCGAGCTTGCCGGACTGAGCGTTCACGAACACCCCGGCGGCCTTGCCCTGCAGGGCCTGGTCGACGCTGGGAAGGGGGAGGTATTCGATGTCCTTGGCACGTACCCTGGCGATGTTGCCCGTCAGTTCCCGGCGGATCTGCGAGCCGCCGAAGCCGGTGACGACCACCTCTGAGAGGGCCTTGGTGTCGGTCACCACGGAAATATTAAGGGCCGGGCCGGTCACCGATGCCTCGCGCTGCTCGAAGCCGACCGCGGTCACCACGAGCACCGAGCCGGGCGCCGCACTGATGGAGAAAGCCCCCTGGGCATCGGTGGCCACGGCCGTTCCGGTACCCTTCACCTGGATCGTGGCGGAGGATACGGGCGCACCCGACTCATCCGTCACCTTGCCTTTGACGGTGATGTTCTGCGCGACCACCGCCATCGGTATCGCCAGCAACATCCACAAGGCATGAAACAACATCCTTCTCATGAGCGTATGGTTTGGTTGATGATTCTGAAGAATCTTATGCTGATGTCATTGTATGGACCGTAGGACAATCCAGCTCACAACATCGCTGCTTGACCGACACATTACTGCTAACCCGGTAACCGCTGTGTTGTTCGGGAATTGTAAAATTATTGTTAATAGACCACTCAAGGCCAGAAAATCGCAAAAAAAGTAGAAAAATCTAATATATGTGGCCATTAAGCCTAAACGCATGGCGTTTTATTCAATTTATGCATTATTTTTATATATACTGATTTTTATAATGTAGAAGGATCCGTCAAGATCTCCGTCCATGGCATCGGGCGGGTGCGGCACTTGTGTTGGGGAGTGGGAGCGGAGGATCTGCTGAAACTGAGGAGTTTTCTCCGGTTTCACCTCGTGATGCGATGGATATTTCCGAACTTCACAGGAAAATATCCCCTGTCGGGGTCAACCAATCGCAGAACTGATGGCAGATTCATGGAACAAAAAGGAGCGGGAGAAGAAGAAGCAACAGGCAAAGAAGGAGAAGGAGGAGCGTAAGAAGGAGCGCAAGGAGCAGTCGGGCAGCGGGATGAACGGCATGATGGCCTACCTCGATGCCGACGGCAACCTGACGTCCACGCCACCCGACCCGAGCCAGCGCAGGGAAGTGTCCCTCGAGGAGATCGAGATCAGCGTGCCCCGCCAGACCCATGAGCCGGGTGAGCCCGGAACCCGGGAAGGGGTGCTCACCTTTTTCAACGAGACGCGTGGGTTCGGATTCATCCGCGACACGAAGACGCGGGAGAGCATCTTCGTGCATGTGAACGACATCCTGGAGCCGCTCACCGAGAACGGACGCGTGATCTACAAGCCGGGTGACAGTCCGAAGGGACCGGTAGCGCTGCAGGTGCGCAACGGCTGAGCACGCCTGGCCTCCGCCATCAGAAGAACCCGTTGCGGCTGACGGGGGGCTTTACGACCAGCTATTTCGGCCGGATGGGGTCTTTGCGCAGGCGGCCCCAGAGGACGAAACCGGTGAGGAGCATGGCCACGAGGTTGTTGGGGATGGCTGCATATTCTTCCTTGAATGCATGATAGGCGACCGCCACGATCATGAAGCCGATCAGTATACAGGCGGCATAAATGCCCAGTTCGGGACGGTACCGAAACAAGGCCGGCAGGATGAGCAGGCTGGCCACCACCACCTCGGCGAATCCGATGGACAGGACCAGCCAGGATGGGGCCAAACTGACCCACGGCATCGTCAGCCCCAGCTGGTCGGCAGGCAGGATCAGCTTCATCAGCCCCTGCATCAGGAAGATGGCGGAGATCATGGCCTGGACACCCCAGATGGCGATCGACCACCGGCGGGCCTTCCGGCGCCGGGCGCTACGCAATTCGCGGGAAGAGCGCAGTTCGGGTTCCCGTCGCGAAACGGGTACGACGTTTTCTTTGCGTTTGGGCATAGGGCTTGGGATGTGGTCCCCTTTGCGGAGCGTTGACAAAGTAACGGATTCGCGCGCACACTATTGCACGGACCGCCTGTCCGCCCTCGCCCGGTCCATTCACCCGGAGCAGGGCCCTTCGGTGGCAAGTCCGAATTCGGCGCTCCATCCCCCCTGAACACCATCCGGATGCTGTACATGGCCGGTTCCGAACGTTGCAGGTCCAGGTCAGATGCGATGCAGGGATCCCTGTCAGTCAGGATCTCCGGAGGGTGACGAGCGCAACGGGGCCCGACAGGTCGAGTCGGGAGACGTCGAGGGTGATGCCCTGGTCGTCGGTGAAGATGACACTGACACGGCCGTGGGGGGTGGTGACGGCGTTTCGGTCGTAGCGGCCCGGCACGAAGACACGGCCGCTGGCGGGGGGGTGTAGGACATGCAGGTAGACCTGCCGGGCGTCCTGGGTGGTGACGGCCCATTCCTCCGGGGGCATGGGGCCGCCGCGGGTGCCGTAGACGGTGGAGCCGTACTGCCGTACCCAGTCGCCCACTTTCCTCAGGGTATCGCGGAACTCGGGCTGTACCTCGCCGTCGGGCATGGGTCCGACATTGAGGAGGAGGTTGCTGTTGCGGCCGGCGGCGCCGACGAGGGTGCGGACGATCTGGGCGGCGGACTTGTACCGCGTGTCGCGGATGTTGAAGCCCCAGGAGCCGTTCATGGTGATGCAGGACTCCAGGGGCAGGCTGGAGGCCTGCTGGTAGCTGAGGCCGGAACGGTTCTGTCCGGGCAGGTCCTGTTCGAACATCTGGAAGTCCTCCCCGGGGATGGGGTCGAGGTGGTGGTTGTTGCCGATCAGGCAGGCGGGCTGCAGGCGGTGGATGAGCCCGTAGAGTTCGTCGTATTTCCAGTCGATGCGCGAGCGTCGGTCGGATGCGCCTTCGGGATCGGTCTGGTCCCAGTGGCCGTCGAGCCAGATGCTGTGGATGGGTCCGTAGCCGGTGAGGAGCTCGGTGAGCTGGCCTTTCATGAAGGCCAGGTAGGATGCGTAGTCGCCAGGGCCCGTACGTCCGGCCTTCTTACCGGTTCGGCCGGTGGGATGTGGGTAGTCTTCGCGGGACCAGTCGAGCGTCGAGTAATACAGTCCCAGCCGCATGCCCTGCCGCCGACACTCGTCGGCCAGCATCCTCAGGACGTCCTTTCCGTAAGGCGTCTGGGTGACCTTCCAGTCGGACAGCTTCGTATCCCAGTTGGAGAACCCGTCGTGGTGCCGGGTGATGAAGACGATGTAGCGCATGCCGGCCTGCTTGGCCATCGACACCCAGGCGGCGGGGTCGTAGTGGACAGGGTTGAAGACACGGCCCAGCTTGCCGTAGTCGGAAAAGGGGATGCCCTTCTGCTCCATCACCCACTCGCCATCGGCCAGGACGCTGGAGAGTCCCCAGTGGATGAAGAGGCCGAAGCGGTCGTCCTGAAAGACCTCCCGCTGCCGAAGGTTCTCGGGGGCGGGCCGGTACTGGGCCTCCGCCTGAAACATCCAACCGGTCAGTCCGGCTACTAGCATCCATCTGAGCATGCGTTCCCGTTGATGGACACAAGATAAGGGAATGGGGCCATTCCCGCCCCCCGCAGCGCTTCGCCGTCCCCTCCCCTGCCCGTGGTTTTGTTGAACATTTCACGGGCTGCCATGTTAATTTCAAGTTAACGGAATCCAGAAAGATGTATATCTTACACATTAATCATCCTTCAATCAAATCATGTTCATGAAACACAGAATCATCCTGTTGTTATCGGTGCTGCTGTCTGTCGGGGCGCTCGCGCAGCAGAAGCCGCGGAGCGGCAGCGTCGCCGACGAGTCGGGCAAGCCCCTGGCGGGCGCCACCGTCTCGGTACGGGGCACGCAGACGCGGACGCTCACGGGCGAGGACGGCCGGTTCACGATATCGGCCGACAACGGCGCCGTGCTCGAGGTCAGCTATTCCGGTTATGAGGCCGGCACGGTGAAGGTCTCCGGCGACGGCCCGCTTTCCGTCAGGCTGCGTCCCGCGGCCGGTGAGATCAGCGAGGTGGTGGTGACGGGCACCCGGGGCCTGCCGCGGAGCAAACTCGAGTCGACGGCGCCGGTGGACGTGTTCGACCTCAAGTCGCTGGTCACGCAGCTGCCGCAGACCAACATCACGGACATCCTCAACAACATCGCCCCCTCGTTCAACTCGACGACGCAGACGGTGGCCGACGGCACGGACCATATCGACCCGGCCACGGTGCGCGGCCTGGGGCCCGACCAGACCCTCGTCCTGATCAACGGCAAGCGCCGCTACACGACGGCACTGGTGAACGTGAACGGTACGATGGGCCGCGGTTCGGTGGGCACCGACCTCAACGCCATCGCAGCCGGCTCGATCGACCGCATCGAACTGCTGCGCGACGGGGCCGCCGCCCAGTACGGTTCCGACGCCATCGCCGGCGTCATCAACATCCAGCTGAACCGCGACGTCAACAAGGGCCGGGCCACCGTGAGCCGCGGCGCCAACATCACCACCTATCAGGCCTACACCCACGCCAACCCCGGTGTCTTCACGCAGGGCAAGGACCCCGTGTACGAAGACCGCAGCGTGACGGACGGACAGAAGGTGACGGCCACACTGAACTACGGCTGGCAACTGGGCAAGCGTCAGGGCAGCTTCATCAACGTCACGATGAACTACGACCAGCGCGAGCCGACCGTACGCTCCGGCGAGCGGACGGGCGACATCGACAACCGCGCCGGCGGAGACGCCGCCAGCAACGCCCTGCTGACGCAGCTCGGTGTCACGCGCGACTTCTTCCAGATGCGTGTGGGCCAGTCGCGCACCCGCAACATCCAGGGCGTCGTCAACGGCGCCCTCAAGCTGAAGAACGACGCCGAGCTCTACTTCTTCAGCATCATGGGCCAGCGAAAGGGCAACTCCACCGGCTTCTACCGGATGCCGTTCCAGTCGACCAACATCCCCGGCATCTATTCCCGCGGCTTCCTGCCCGAGATCACGTCCACCATCTCCGACATCTCCCTGGGCACGGGCCTGAAGGGCCGCATGGGCGAGTGGAACTACGACCTGAGCAACGTCTACGGCCAGAACGCGTTCGACTTCTTCATCGAGAACACCCTCAACGTGTCGGGCTTCTACAACAACGGGCTCCGGCAGACCGAGTTCAACGCCGGCACGCTGATGTTCCGCCAGAACACGACCAACTTCGACGTGTCCAAGAAGCTCCAGGGCAGCTTCTTCACCAACATCGCCCTCGGCAGCGAGTTCCGCTTCGAGAACTACCAGCAGAAGCGGGGCGAAGAGGCCTCCTGGGCCAACTACATGCGCCGCACGGGCGGACAGGTAGACATCATCAACGGCACGCCCACCTCGGTGCGGCTGGCCGACAACAGCACCGGCATCCCCGCAGGCGGCTCGCAGGTGTTCCCGGGCTTCCGGCCGGACAACACGATGGACAAGAACCGTACCTCCGGCGCCCTCTATGCCGACCTCGAGATCGAACCCTCGAAGCGCTTCCTGATGGACGTGGCAGCGCGGTATGAGAACTATTCCGACTTCGGCGGCAACCTCTCCGGCAAGATTGCGGCCCGCTACCGGGTGTCGGACGACGTCTCGCTGCGGGGCTCCGCCAGCACGGGCTTCCGCGCACCGGCGCTGCAGCAGCGCTACCTGACGAAGACGTCCACCGTCTTCCAGGGCGGCATCGCCTTCGACGACGCCACGCTGCCCAACAACAGCAAGGCCGCCCAGCTGCTGGGCATCCCGAGCCTCCGGCCCGAGATCTCGCGGAGCGTGAGCATGGGCATGACCCTCAAGAAGGGCCGCTTCAGCCTGACGGTCGACGGCTTCTCGACCTACATCAAGGACCGCATCATCCTCACCGACGCCTTCCAGGGCCGCAACGGGGGCACGCCGCAGGAGCAGGAGATCTATAACATCCTCCTGCAGAACAACGCCGCCCGCGGCGTCTTCATGGCCAATGCCACCGACCTGCTGACGCGGGGCGTGGACGCCATCTCCGCCTATAACATCCGCCTCGGCGGCGGCCAGTCGCTCCGCCTCGAACTCGCCGGCACGTTCACCGAGCGCAAGATCATGGGCGCCACCAAGGTGTCCGACAAGCTCCGCGGCCGCGAATCGACCTACATGAGCCCCATCAACAAGGCCACGCTCGTCGATGGCAACCCCAAGGTGAAGGCCTATGCCAGCGCCACCTACCGCGTCGGCAACTTCAACGCCTACCTGCGCAGCACCTACTTCGGAAAGGTCACCCATATCGAGGGCGGCGGCGCCACCAACTGGTTCTTCGTACAGGAACTGGGTGCGCGCACCACGACCGACCTCTCGCTGGGCTACCGCATCACCAAGGCGCTGCAGTTCTCCGTCGGTGCCAACAACCTGTTCGACGTCTACCCCGACCTGCTCAACGCCGGCAAGGGCTTCTACAAGCGGCTGGACGTGACGGTCGGCAGCCCCACCTACAACCAGTTCGTGGAGACCAGCTCCGCCAGCGCCCGGAACATCGTCAACAACAACGCCGTCTCGTCGAACAACCAGTTCAACTATTCGAGGCGCGTGACGCAGATCGGCATGAACGGTCGCTACGTCTACGGCCGGGTCACGCTCGACTTCTGAGCCGGACCGGCAACGGCGCGACCGCCCGAAGGGCCGCAGGGTACACATGCCCTGCGGCCCTTTTTCATGGGATGTCGGCCCAGAGGAGGAAATGGTCGCTGGCGGCGTGTTCGAGGCGCTTCACTTCGGGATAGGCCTCCCAGCGGGGTTTCGGGCCCTCGCCGGGCCAGGCACCCCTGGGGATGACGCCGGCCGCCCGGACACCGGAGAAGAGGGCGGGCGAGAGGAGGATGTAGTCGATCTTGTCGCGGTCGGCCCCGCGGCCGAAGGTGCCGATGCCGGGGAGCCCGGCCCTGTCGTACAGGGGATGGACGGAAATGTCCTGCAGGTCGGTATCCTGCAGCAGGGCGCGCAGGGGTTCGCTGCCGGGGGTGTCGTTGAGGTCGCCGAGCACGGCGACCGCTTCATTGCCTTCGTCGCGTAGCCGCCGGTAGATCTCGGCCACACGGGCGGCTTGGGCGGCGCGTTTGGCGCGCGAGGCGGCGTCGTCGCCGCCGAACTTGCTCTTGAAATGGCAGGGGATCACCCAGATGCGGCGGCCTTCGGGGGTACGGACCTCGTATTCGGGGGCGTCGCGACTGAAGAGCGGCGACCCCGCGGCCGTCTTCTCGTGCACATGGCTCCACATGAGGCGGAGGGGGTAGTCGTCGCGCGTCATGAGGCCCACGTCGATGCCGCGCTCGTCGTTGCCTTCGATGACCATGACATGCCCGTAGGGACTGCCGCCCACCTGCGTAAGCACGCGGTCGCTGAACTGCCGGAGGGTGTGGCGGTTCTCGACCTCGACGACGGCGATGACGTCGGGGGAAGCGTCGCGGATGACGCGGGCCGTGTTCTGGATGGCGACGGCGTTGACGGGCTCGGCGCGGAGTTCCACCCATCCGATCCAGTCCGCCCGGCCGGTGGCGACGAACTCGAGGCCGGCGTCGGTACGGCGGAAGAGCCGACCCCGGATGTCGCGGAAGAGGGCGTAGCGGTTCTGCGCGGCGCGGTCGAGGCCGAGCTGGGCCAGCAGGGTGCGCATGCGGCGGACGTCGGCGGGTGAATACCGGGGTTTCTCGAAGAGCAGGTTGAGTTCGCCGGCGGCGAGGCTGATGCGTTTGGCGAGCTGTGCGTCGGACTGGTTGAAGACCTTGGTCCGCTGGAACATGTTCTCGACGTTGAACGCGGCGATGCGCATCGGCAGGTCGTTTTACCGGCGCGCGCCGGCCCACGGACGTGTCGGGCCGGCGGCGCAGGGGTGTCCTTCAAGGTACGTCATTTGGGGGGGATGGGTATATGGTCGGCAACGGCCCGACGAAGATGGGCCTTCGGAATGCCACCTATTGGCATGGGGCATCCGTTTCGGCAGGCCGCCCGAAAAAAAGAAAACCCCGCCGGGGCGGGGTTTTCGCAAGGTATGGCGGACAGGGGGTCACTTCTTCGCCTTCAGGCTGACGGTGAGGGTGATCTCGTCCTTGATGAGGTTGTTCTTGAGCATGTCCATGATCGACTTGTCGGTCTTGGAGCCGCCCCAGGTGATGCCCCAGTCGTTGCGGTTGATGGTGACACGGGCGGAGGCGTCGACGGTGCTGTCGGCCACGGCCACTTTGGCGGGGAAGCTGATGCCGTTGGTGACGCCCTTGAGGGTGAGGTTGCCGGAGACGATGGCGCTGTCGGGAGCGGTGGCGGCGGTCACGCCGGTGATCTCGAAGCGGGCGGTGGGGAAGGAGTCGGTCTGGAAGAAATCGGCGCTCCTGAGATGGCCGACGAGTTTGTTGGCGTAGGTCGTATCGGTGAGGTCGGTGTCGGTGATGCTGTTCATGTCGATGGTGAAGCTGCCGGCCTCGATCTGGCCATCCTTGACGGAGAGGCTGCCTTCGGAGAGGGAGATGTTGCCGGAGTGGACGGTCTCGGTCATCTTGGCGCCTTCCCAGCCGATGGTGCTGGCGGCAGGGTCGATCGCATAAGCGGTGCCTGTGCCTGCAGCCACATCACCGGCTTCGCCGGACGATTTGGAGGCATCCCCGCAGGAGGCGAGCGCGATCAGCGCGGCAGGGAGGAGGAGGGTCTTCTTCATGTGCGTGTGTTTTTGGTGGCCATGAAAACACCGGTGGCGGGAAAATGTTCGTGAAAACGGGGCATTTAAGCGCCGGCGGTTCCACAGGGCGACCTCCTCGGCCGTCAGACCGAGTGGGTGAAGGCGGGGAGGGGCAGGACGGCGCCGCCCTGCAAGGCCGACTCGTGGGCGAGGATGCCGACGCAGGTGATGTTGGCCGACTGCCGGGCGTCGGGGAAGGGCCGCCGCCCCTGCAGGAGGGCGCTGAGGAACTCGTGCACCAGGTGCGGGTGCGAGCCGCCGTGGCCGGCGCCCTGGGTGAAGGAGAGATGCGTGTTGTCGTCCTGGTCGTAGACGCCCCGCGTGGTGAAACGCCGGATGGGTTCGGGGAGCAGGTGGGCGTAGTCGGGCGCATGCACCTCTTCGGGGATCTCGGGCTCGGGGCGCTTGGCGGTGTGCACCACCAGCGGGCGGCCTTCGATGAGTGGCCATTCGACCGACTTGAGCGAGCCATAGACCTCGAAACTTTCGCGGTACTGGCGGGCGGTGTCGAAGAGGGAGCGGTAGACATGCGCGGCCAGGTCCCTGTCGCGGAAGCGGACATGCGTGCTCTCGACCGCGAAGGGGGATCCGTAGTGGCGGTGGAGGTCTTCGCGGATGGTGCCCGACCCGAAGCAGGAGACGGAGGCGGCCTCGGCGCGGGTGAGGCCTAGGACGGGTCCCACGCAGTGGGTGGCGTAGTGCATGGGCGGCAGGCCGGGCCAGTAGTCGGGCCAGCCGTCCATGTCCTGCTGGTGGCTGGCCTTGAGGAACTGCACCCGTCCCAACTCGCCCCTGTCGTACAGCTCCTTCATGAAGAGGAACTCGCGGGCGTAGACGACCGTCTCCATCATCATGTAGGTGAGGCCTGTGCGTTCGGTGAGTTCGACGATGCGGCGGCAGTCATCGACGGAAGTGGCCATGGGCACCGTGCAGGCCACGTGCTTGCCGGCCTCCAGGGCCATGATCGACTGTCGGGCGTGGTCGGGGATGGGCGTGTTGATGTGTACCGCGTCGATCTCGGGGTCGCGGAGCAGCGCTTCGTAGTCGGTGTAGCGCTTTTGCACGCCGAAGTGATCGCCGACGGCGTCGAGTTTTACGGGATCGCGTTGGCAGATGGCATGCATCTCGGCGTCGGGGTGGCGCTGGTAGATGGGGATGAACTCGGCTCCGAAGCCGAGTCCGACGATGGCAACCCTGATCTTGCGGCTCATATCCTGATGTTTGTGTTGGATGCTTGATGTGGAAGGGCCCTGCAACGTCAGGATGCCCAGCGGCGGAGGAAGGCCAGACCCTCGGAGGCCAGGCGGTCCTGGCTCTCGGCCATGGGCCGCCAGAAGCAGACGGCGCCGGCGAGGGAGCGGTTGTCGGTGGTGAAGCTCTCGATGGTGACGGAGCCGCGGTATCCGATGTCGTGGAGGCCGCGGCGGTAGTCGTCCCAGCGGGTCTGTCCGCTGCCGGGGGTGCCGCGGTAGTTCTCGGCGACCTGGAGGTGCAGGAGCCTGTCGCCGGCGGCGGTGAGGGCGGCGTGTATGTCGGGCTCTTCGATGTTCATGTGGAAGGCGTCGAGGAGGATGCCGGCGGCGGGATGGGCGATGTCGTCGATGAGGCGTAAGGCGTCGGCGCAGGTGTTGACGAGGTCGGACTCGAATCTGTTGAGGGGTTCGATGGCCAGGCGCAGGCCGTTGTCGGCCGCCAGGGTGCAGGCGGTGCGGAGGTTCTCGACGGCGAGGGCCCATTCGCGTCGGCGCTGTCCGGGCGGCACCATGCGTGCCTTGCCGACGGCCGAGTACATGGGTCCGCCGAGGAAGCCGGCGCCGAGGGCGGTGCAGATGCCGAGGCAGCGCAGGATGTAGTCGAGTGCGTTGCGGTGGACGGCCGGATCTTCGTGGGTGAGGTCGCGGTCGGCCCCGAAGGCGCCGCAGACGAGGGCCTGTAGGCCATGACGCCGCAGGAGGTCCGCGACGATGGGCACATCGACGAGGTCGGGGTCTTCGACGGCGATCTCTACGGCGTCGAAGCCCATGGCGGCGATCTTGCCGAACAGTGCGTCGGCGATGCCGGTATGGAAGGGCGATGTCCAGAGCCAGGTGCTGGCGGCGAAGCGGATGTCGAGGGCCATGGGGTCGCCTGTCGGTTCGGGGGGTTGCGGCCTCATTTTGTGACGCGGAGGATGCCGTTCATCATGCGCCAGTGTCCGGGGAAGGTGCAGACGAAGGGGTAGTCGCCGGGCACGGCCGGCAGTCGGAAGACAAGGGTGTAACTGCCCTGAGGGTTGACGAGCGGTGTGGCGGCGATGACCTCGGGCATGCGGGGGACGTACTGCTGGCGGGTGCCGTTGGGGTCCTGCGCAAGCCTGTCGGCCGCCTCTCCGACCTTGTCGAGGGTCCCCGGCTTGAGGATGAGCAGGTTGTGCTGCATGAAGTCGGGGTTCTGGAAGTCGATCCGCAGCAGGCTGCCGGCCTTGGCGGTGAGGAGGGTGCGGTCGTACTTCATGACGTCCTTCACCACGCGCAGGGTGATGGTCCTGTCGGGGCGGATGTCGGAAACAGGTCCTGTGGCGGAGCCCACTTCGTATCCTTCCCGGATGGCGTCGCGGAGTTCCTTCCGCAAGCGGGCCGCCAGCGTGTCGGCCGTGCGGGGGGTGGGTGCCGAAAGGGCTGCTGATAGGCCTGACCGGTGGATGCGGCCGGCGGCCAGCAGGGCCTGTCGGACCCACTCGTCGCGCAGGTTGGCATCGTCGGCCATCATGGCCGTCAGGAGGGCGGAGATGCCGGCCGAGGGGGGCATGCCGGCCATGGCCACCAAGGCGGCCAGGCGAACGCGCAGGTCGGGGTCCCTGGTGATGCCGGCGCGTTGCAGGTCGGCCGTCAGGACGGGGGTCGGCGGCAGCACCTGGACGGCGGTGCGCCGGACGCCGGCGGCGGGGTGCGAGAGCGCCCGGCGGGCGGCGGAGAGGGCTGCGCTGTCGCCCCGGCGGAAGGCCCCCAGCCCGTGCATCGTCCAGAGGGCATGGATGGCGGGCGCGTTGAGGCCGATGGCGTCGAGCGACCTGTCATCCACCAGGCGCAGGAGAGCGGGCATGACGGAGGCGTCGCCCCGCTCCACCAGCAGGCGCTGGGCGGTGGTGCGCCAGAACATGTTGGGTTCTGAGAGGGCGGCCACCCATTCGGCGGGTCCCTTCCCGGCGAGTGATCTCGTGTGTGCGTCACCGTCACCCTTGGGCACGATGCGCCAGATGCGGCCGCGCTCGTGGTCGCGCAGGGGGTTGACATAGGCGTTGCCGGCGCCGTTGACGGCCTGCAGGCCGGCCCGCTCGAGGGTGGGCGTGGGATTGTGCTGGATGATGAAGTCGTACCAGTCGGTCACCCAGACGGCGCCGTCGGGTCCCACTTCGGCCTGGATGGGGCCTGCCCATTCATCGGCGCTGACGAGCAGGTTCCAGCCGTCGCCCCGCTCGCGGAAGCCGGCGCCCTGCGGCTCCAGGCGTACGCGGTGCACGAGGCGGCCCGTGGGCTCGGTGACGAAGGCCACGCGGTTCCAGTATTCCCGGGGGAAGCGGCGGGCCGTATAGAGCGAGTGCCCGGCGGCGGCCGTGAAGCCGCCGAAGACGTCCACCTGCCGGAGGTTCTGGGTGGCCACGCGCATGTTGTAGTGGTCGTCGAGCTTCTTGACACCGCTCTGCCGGATGCCGGCCCTGTCGAGGTGGCGCTTGGGGATGCCGCCGTAGTAGGCGGTATGGGTATTGTTGGCGGTGGAGATGAAGACGTCGTACTCCTCCGAGAAGCCAAGGCCCCAGGTGTTGTTGCTGGTGGTGCCGAGGAATTCGAGGTCGGACCCGTCGGGCGCGAAGCGGTAGAGCCCCTGCGCGAACTTGAGCGAGTCGGCGCCCACCTTGCCCTTGAAGCCGGAATAGCCGACGACGCCCCAGATGCGGTTGTCGGGACCATAGCGGAGGTTGGAGGCCTGCGCGTGCGTGTCCCACTTGCCCCAGCCCTTGAGCAGTTCGCGCTTGACGTCGGCCCTGTCGTCGCCGTCGGTGTCCTTCAGGAAGAGGAAGGAAGGGGCGCAGGAGACCATGACGCCGCCGTTGACGAAGGTGAAGCTGGTGGGGATGTTGAGGCTGTCGGCGAAGAGGGTCGACTTGTCGGCCCGGCCGTCGCCGTCGGTGTCCTCGAGGATCCTGATGCGGTCGTCGCCCCGGTCGTCCTCGCGGATCTCGTTGGGGTAGTCGACGGTCTCGATGACCCAGCAGCGGCCGTGCTCGTCCCAGTTGATGTAGATGGGGTTGACGACCATGGGCTCGGCGGCGAAGAGCTTGAGGTCGAAACCCGCCGGCACCTGCATGAGCGACTGCGACTGCTGCGGGCTGAGCGACTCCTGCACCCGGGGGGCGGGGTCGCGCTTCTCGTAGTTGGGCACGGGCCCTTCGAAGTATTTCGGAGCGGCGATGGGATAGGCCCTGAGGCGGGCGACGGCCTCCTCCCCCACCGCCCACAGGATGCCGTTGCGGACGAGGTCGAGGAAGCCGGGGTTGCGGAAACTGTTCTCGTCATGGCCGTAGGCCGTGTAGAAGACGCGCCCTTTGCCATGGTTGCGCACCCAGGTGTAGGGTTCGCGGCGGCCACCCTCCACCCGTTCCATCAGGACCTCGATGTCGGGCGAGAGGCGGTCGTGGACGTATGTCTCGTCCTTCGTCCAGAAGTCGGCCAGTCCCTTCATGACGGGATGCCCGGGCCTGGCGATGGCGGAAGGGAAGGAGTCGTATCCGTGCGATTTGAATTGTCCACCGATCATCGCGACCACCTCGGGGTCGTTGCGGAAGCACCAGGAGGCGCAGTGCAGCGGGATGAAGCCCTTGCCGGAGTGCACGAAGGATCGCAGGGCCTTCGACTGTGAGGGCGTGATGCTGTCGTGGTTGGCATAGAGTACGAGGCCGTCATAGGGCGCCAGGGCGGCTTCGTCGAGGACGGCGGGGTCGGTCGTGTAGGAGATGTTGATGCCCGCCTTGAAATATTCCTTCAGCAGGATCGAGGCCAGCTTCTCGGATTCGTGATGGCGGCTCTCGTGCCCGAGGAAGAGGATCTCGAGGCGACGCGGCGCAGGGTCGGCCGGTCGCAGGGAGACGACGGGCAGCAGGAGGAGCAGGGCCGGCAGCAGCCGCAGCCGGCCGGTCAGATGGGTCAGGGTCATGTCGGCAGGGTTGACAGCGGCTTCCAAAGTACGGAATGCGAGGGACATCCCGCGTCAGCCCATCCCCCGGGAGGGCCGAAAACCCGATCCATAAACAGATCTTATGTCGACCATTAGAAGTATAAATCATCCAAATGGACGGCGTCCGATTAGCTTTGCGGCTCACCCAAACGGTTCACGCAACATGGCACGCATCACGGTAGCGAAGGGGGACGGCATCGGTCCCGAGATCATGGACGCCACGCTCCACATCCTCCGCGAGGCGGGGGCGCTGCTCGAGGTGGACGAGATCGAGGTGGGCGAGAAGGTCTACCTGGCCGGCAACACGGCCGGCATAGCCGGCGACGCCTGGGATGTCATCCGCCGCAACAAGGTGTTCCTGAAGGCGCCGATCACGACGCCCTAGGGCGGTGGCTACAAAAGCCTGAACGTGACGACGCGCAAGTTCCTGGGCCTCTACGCCAACGTACGACCCTGCCGGAGCCTGCACCCCTTCGTGGCCACTAAGCACCCCGTGATGGACGTGGTCATCGTCCGCGAGAACGAGGAGGACCTCTACGCCGGCATCGAGCACCGCCAGACCGACGAGGTGGTCCAGTGCCTCAAGCTGATCAGCCGGCCCGGCTGCGAACGCATCGTGCGCTACGCCTTCGAATACGCCCGGCAGCAGAAGCGCCGCAAGGTCACCTGCTTCACCAAGGACAACATCATGAAGCAGACCGACGGCCTCTTCCACGCCGTCTTCGACGAGATCGCAAAGGAATACGCCGACATCGAGAACGAACACTGGAACATCGACATCGGCGCGGCCAAGATGGCCGACACGCCCGAGGCCTTCGACGTCATCGTGATGCCGAACCTCTATGGCGACGTGCTCTCCGACGTGGCCGCCCAGATCGCCGGCTCCGTGGGGCTCGCCGGCTCGGCCAACATCGGCGAGGAATGCGCGATGTTCGAAGCCATCCACGGCTCGGCACCGCGCCGCGCCGGCCAGGACATGGCCAACCCCTCCGGACTGCTGCAGGGCGCCATCCTCATGCTCAACCACCTCGGCCAGACCGACATCGCCGAACGCGTACAGAACGCCTGGCTGTACACCATCGAAGAGGGCATCCATACCTACGACATCTTCAAGGAAGGCGTCAGCCGGCGCAAGGTCGGCACGCGCGACTTCGCCCGCGCCGTCGCCGCCAACCTCGGCAAGCGGCCCGAGACCCTCTCGCCCGTCAGCTACGCCGGCAGCGAAGCCCTACAGCTCCCCCGCTTCACCCGCGCACCCCAGGCCGTGAAGGAACTCGAAGGGGTCGACCTCTTCGTCCACTGGCCCGGCACATCGCCCGACGAACTCGCCGGCTTGGTGAAGGGACTGGAGGACACCGGCGCCAAACTCACCATGATCACCAACCGCGGCATCAAGGTATGGCCCGACGGCTTCCCCGAGACCTTCTGCACCGACCACTGGCGCTGCCGCTTCAAGCCCGCCGCCGGCGACACGCTCGACAAGGCCGTCATCCCCGCTCTCCTCCACCGCGGACTCGAAGCCGGCATCGACATCGTCAAGACCGAGAACCTCTACCGGTTCGACGGCAAACCCGCCTACTCGCTCGGACAGGGACAGTGACGGCATCACCAAAACGGATCGAGATGGACTTGAAGATCATCGACGGGGTTTTCTCCAAACAGGAGGCCATCGGGTTGCTCACCGAGATGGTGGCCCTGAAGATCCGCTACCACGAGCGGCAGCTGCGGCAGGATCAGAACGAAGAGGACACGAACCACCGCGAAGCCCGCATCCTGGCCCTACAGGATGCGTTACGCATGGCCCGCGAAGGGATCCTCGCTGGACCGGACACCATCGGGCTCGACGCGGTCGTCCATCTTGGCGGTGCACCGGCCGGGCACTGAGCCACTCCCCGACGCAAGCGCATGGGTCGACACCACGCATGCCCACCCTCCGCCTGCAGGGAACAGACGCATACCGCTGCGGCCTACTTGCCTGACCGCCACCCACAGGCATGGACCAACGCGGACCTCTCCATCGGATGACCGCGACTTGGCCGCTCATTTCCGGCATCATCCGGAACGATACGGAATCCGATCCCATATCATTCCGAAAATGACCCGCCCATCAGCCGATGATCACCCCTGATCAGTCGGGGAAGCGAAGGGCGTAGAGGTCTGCATCCCGGAGGGTGAAGCGCAGCCGCAGCGGTTTGCCGACGAGGGCCGACAGGTCGGACCCTGGTTTCCAGACCACCGTACGGGCGACCGTGTCTCCGAACAGCGGCTGGCAGTCGTCCAGCGCGTACCCGGGCAGGGGCTTGTCGTCCATGTCGCGCAGCTCGACCCTGATCTCCCCGGCGGCCGAGGTGGCGAAGTTCAGTTCGAGGCGGCGCCCGGAGAAGGTGACGGGGCGGGTGACGAGTTCCCCGCCGGCGAAAGGGGCGTGGATGGAGACGAAGCCGTCGAGCCGCAACGTGTAGCGCCGCAGTTCGCTGCTATCGCCCGTCCAGTAACTCTCGCTGGCATAGAGGGAGAGTTCGTCGGGTGCGCCGGGCGTGTCGGACCGCGTCTCCACGACATGCCAGGCGATGTACTGGTGCCCGTAATGCCAGGTGCCGGGTCTTTCCATCCCCGGGCGCAGGAAGGCCTCATTCCAGCGCTTGAACTGCACGCCATCGCGGCTCGCCATCAGCAGTCCCTCCGTCAGGGCCATGCCGTAGCGGTTCGACGTGGCCGAGCGTTGTCGGCGATGCTCCGCTTCCGGCAACGCCTGCATGGAAGGGTTCCATCCCCGCTCGACATAGCGTGCCGGGAATCCAAGGAGGATATGCGGGGCGCGGGTGTAGGGCTTGACCTGGTTGGTGTAGAGGTGTTCGGCGGGCGAGTCTTGGTAGTGGAGGTCGGCGATGTCGGTCCAATGGAGGAAGTCGGCCGAACGGGCGGTGCGGATGGCTCGGAAGCCGGCCGGCTTCCAGTTGCCGGGGTCGGTGGTGCCGGCGGTGAAGAAGCGCCAGTAGGCGCGGTACTCGCGGCGGACGGGGTCCCAGAAGGCCAGGTTCTGCGAGTCGAAGGCGCCGTCGGTGATGACGGGCCTGTCGGACATGGGTGTCCAGCGGATGCCGTCGGGCGACTGCAGCGCGATGAGTCCCTTTGCCGTCGTGGCGCGTACGAAGGCCTTGTAGCGGGCTTCGGCCGGTGCGGCGGGGTTCTCGTCGAGGAAGACGGCCGGGTGACCGGCGTCGATGTCGAGCCCGCCCAGGCGGCCGCTGGCGATGACGATGTTGTTGGCGGTGGAGCCGCGGAACGCATGCAACCCCAATTCAGGCTTTCGCCAGCGTTTACCATCCTCGCTCTCGGCATAGCAGCAGTAGAGCGGATGCGCATCGGTGCGCACCTTGCCGTCGACCATGCCCAGGTGCCAGGCCTTGTAGTACATCCGATAGCGTCCGCCATCCTGAAAGACGCTGTGGTAGCCGCTTCCACTGCCCTCCCAGGGGGCGTCGTGCACGAGTGCGACCCCTTGCGGTCGAGGGGCATGCAGACGTGTGGATGCGCCTCCGATGAGTCGCTCGATCAGCCAGTCGTCGACGAAGAGTTCCCGCCTCGTGCCGATGTCTGCCGGCGGCTTGGCAGTGGCTCCGGCGGTTGACGCATCCGTCAACCTCGCGGCACCGAGCAAGGGCAGCCCGGCCGCACCGGCCAATGCACGCTGAAGGAAGGATCTCCGCCCGCCTGACGGCGTAGTCCCTGGGCGATCACCCTGGAATTTCTCTTTCAACGGCATGGCTTATATTCATTTCAGGTGACGGCGTTGGAGGAGGATGCAGGGCCTGACACATCGCTAGTGGTCAGGTATCACATTCAATACACCCCGTCCCAGATGCCTTTCAACTCATACACATCCAGCCGGTGGACCTTAAGGTCGCCGCGCAGTTCCAGGCCTGCATTCGACTTCGGCGCCTTCAAGGCCTCCGCCACGAAGAGCCGTCCGCCATCGACATACCCTTCCACAGAGGTCCGGTCGAGGATCATCTCGATGCGGAATCGGAAGCCGTCGGGCGTCTCCGAAGCGTAGGGGAAGCCGTTGAACTTGGTGTAGTTGCCGTCGTAATACAGGATCGGGTTGCCCTGAAAGAACAGTTCCAGACCGAGGCCGCGGTCGATCTCGAGATCCATGACGGCATGGACGAGATCTGTCTTCACGTCTTTCAGCCGCTCATTCGCCTGGGCCACGCCGAGTCCGGAGAGGGCATGATGACGCGTGTGCAGCCGCTCGATCTCGGGGATGGGGTTGCAGAACAGGCGTACGCCTTCTGTGGTGGTCCGCAGGCTCATGACGGTCGGGAAGAGCATCAGCTGGGTGAAGGGCATGCCCGGCGCGTCGATGCGTCCCCATCCGATCTGGATGCGCCGTCCGTCGGGGGTGTGGTTGAAGGTCTGCGCGGCGTACATAGCACCCGTATGATAAGGGTACTTGCCCTTCTCGGGGGTGAAGACGGCGCCGTCGAAGCGACCGATCATATACGTGCCGGAGGCGGCGTACATCACCCATTTTCGATTTGCTGGATTGCCGTCCACGGGCAGTTCGAAGAGTTCCGGGCATTCGTAGAAGCCCTTGACGCGGCTCCTGTACGTCCATTTCTTCAGGTCTGTCGAGTTGTAGATGGCGACGTAGTTCTCATTGTAGAGAACCATCACCCATGTCCGCGTGGGCTCGTGCCAGAATACCTTGGGGTCACGGTCGGGTCCGAGGACGGGGTTCCCCTTGTACTTGGTGAAGGTCCTGCCGTTATCGAGGCTGTAGGCGACGTTCTGCGTCATGCGCCTGCCGGCGGCGGTGTAGATGGCCACCAGGGCATCCTTGCCCCATCCGGCGGTGTTGCGGCTGTCGACGACGGCCGAGCCGGAGAACATGGTGCCGAGGGTGTCGGGGAAGAGGGCTTCGGGAAGTTCCTCCCAATGAAGCAGGTCGCGGCTGACAGCGTGCCCCCAGTGCATGTTCTCCCAATCGCGCTCGTAAGGGTTGTGCTGGAAGAAAAGGTGGTATTCGCCATCCTTCCAGACGAGTCCGTTGGGGTCGTTGTTCCATCCGCGGCGGGGACTGAAATGCACCTGTGGTCGTTTGGCCTCCCGGTAGAGGCTGTCCTGTCCGGAGAAGCGGTCGGCCTGGTGGATCGCCGCGATGCCTGCCGCGGGCTTGGTGAAGCGAAGGGTGAGGGTCTTTCCTTTGAGATGGGTGAGGTCGCGATAGACCCAGTAGTCGGGCGTCCCCTGTGCAATGCGGATGACGGCGGCGGTGGAGTCGCCATCGCCCGCATCGAAGACGACGCGCTGCCGATCGACCTTTGACTCGACAGGAATGTTCAGGTATCGCTTCTCGATGCTGAGTGTGAGGGATGTGGACTGTGCCGCCAGCCAGGAAGGCAGGAAGACAGCCTGGGCGATGGCGAGTGCCCGATGGAGGGATGGGTTCATCAGATGGGATTCTTATGAACCGGAATATACATGAAAAAGCCTCAGCGTACACCCGTCGGTGACCGCGCCGGACCGCCTGCCTCAGGCGGACTGTCGAGCACCGTCCAGGCGATCCCCTCGTAGGCCTTCTGGGCGCCCCCTTCGAAGATGAGGCCCAGGCGACCTCCGGGGAGTTCGACGAGATTGGAGTAGGCCGAGGGCCCGGCATGCACGACCTGCGAGGCCGCCCAGCTGCGACCGCCGTCGAGGGACCATCTAACGGTCATGTTCACACGCGCTTTCTGGTTGGCGGGGTTGGAGAAGGCCAGCACGGGCTTGCGGCCCGCGTCCCACAGTCGGAGCAGACTGCCCTGGCAGACGGGCTCGGGCAGGGCGGTGTCGGGACGGAGGGCCGACCAGGTAGCGCCTCCGTCTTTACTCAGCGTCTTCCGGCGAAAGCGGTTGGCGTCGTAGTTCCGCATGTTGAGCAGGAGTCGACCCCTCTGCAGCTCGGCGACGGTGCATTCGTTGACCTGGTCGGTCGGTGTGGTACCGCCCATCGACCAGGTCTCGCCGCCGTCGTCGGAGTGGATGGTATGGGAGAAGTATTTCTTCGTGCCGGCTTCGATATGGTCGCAGGGGATGACGAGCCGACCGGCCTGTCGACCGTTGCGGAGCTGGATGCCGTTGCAGGGTCCGGTAGCGTACCAGGTCCAGTCGGGCCGCTTGGCGGAGGATGTGATGTCGCGCGCGCTGGACCAGCTGAGTCCGTCGTCGGAGGAGGACAGCACGAACACGCGCCTCGTATCGCGGCTCTTGCCGTCGATGATCACGGGCTCCCGGTCGGAGCCCAGGTTCCAGGTGGAGACGAGTATGATGCGGCCGGTACGGCTGTCGATCACGGGGGCGGGGTTTCCGCAGGTGTTGGCGCCATCGTCCCATACGACGGCGATGGGCGACCATGACTTCCCGCCGTCGGTGGAACGGCGCATGACCAGGTCGATGTCGTCGGCATCGCCGCAGTGGTTGCGACGGGCCTCGGCGAAGGCGAGGAGGGTGCCGATGTTGGTGGTGACGACGGCGGGGATGCGGAAGCATTTGTAGCCGTTGTCGCCGGGACGGAAGATGTAGTTGAGGTCCTGGGCGCTGACGTCAAGGCATGGAACAAGGCATGCAACGAAGAGGGAGAAGGTCAGGATCATCCGTGTCATGAGCGGAAGATACGGGAAGAAACGATTACCCGCAGAGGAGAGGCTCAGGTAAGACCATCCCCTAGCCCCAGCGGATGATCCATCCAACATCCAAAAGCCGTACTTTGGACATCCAACCCACCATACATGAAACGAGCCCTTCTCCCCGCGCTGCTATGCCTCTCCGCCTTCACCGGATCCTCGCAGGAATGGACACCCGCGGGCGACCGCATCCGCACCGAATGGGCCGCCAGGGTCGACCCAGCCGCACCCCTGCCCGAATACCCCCGCCCGCAACTGGTGCGCGACGCCTGGCAGAACCTCAACGGGCTGTGGGACTATGCCATCCTTCCCGCGGGCAGCAATATCCCCACGGCCTGGCAGGGCCGTATCCTCGTGCCCTTCGCCGTAGAGTCGAGTCTATCGGGCGTGCAGAAGTCCGTCGGGGAGAAGAACGAACTCTGGTACCGCCGTGGCTTCGAGGTCCCGGCTGCCTGGAAGGGAAGGAACCTGAAGCTGCACTTCGGCGCGGTCGACTGGAAGGCCGATGTATGGGTGAACGACGTCAAGGTCGGGTCGCATACCGGCGGCTACGCGCCCTTCAGCATCGACATCACCGCCTGGCTGACGAAGTCGGGCGCCAACACGGTCGTCGTCCGTTGCTGGGACCCGGCCGACAAGGGCTTCCAGCCGCGCGGCAAGCAGGTGGCCGAACCCCGCGGCATCTGGTACACTTCCGTCACCGGCATCTGGCAGACGGTGTGGCTGGAGCCTGTCGCACCGACGCATGTCACCCACCTGCGCACCACGCCCAACATCGACGGCGGCAACGCGACCGTCATGGCCGAAGTGGCAGGCCGGCAGGCAGGCGACGTCGTCGAAGTCCGCGTGCTCGACAACGGCCGTCTGGCCGGCAGCGCACGTGCCGCCGCCGGGGAGGAAGTGATGGTGCCCGTCCCCAACGCCAGGCTCTGGAGCCCCGAGTCGCCCTTCCTGTACGACATGGAGGTGAGCGTGATCCGCAACGGCATGAGCGTCGACCGCGTGAAGAGTTATGTCGGCATGCGCAAGATCTCCACCGCGAAGGATGCCAACGGCGTCTGGCGCCTGCAACTCAACAACCGCGACTACTTCCAACTCGGACCGCTCGACCAGGGATGGTGGCCCGACGGTCTCTACACCGCACCCACCGACGAGGCACTGCGCTTCGACATCGTCCGCACCAAGGCCTACGGCTTCAACATGATCCGCAAGCACGTGAAGGTCGAGCCCGCCCGCTGGTATCACCACTGCGACAAGGAAGGCATCCTCGTTTGGCAAGATATGCCCAGCGGCGACCGCAATCCGAAATGGGAGACGCGCAACTACTTCGCCGGACAGGAACTGCAGCGCAGCCAGGCCTCCGAACAGAACTTCCGCCGAGAGTGGCAGGAGGTCATGGACCTCTGCATCTCCAACCCCAGCGTCGTTGTATGGGTGCCGTTCAACGAGGCATGGGGACAGTTCAAGACGCCCGAGATCGTCGACTGGACCAAGAACCACGACCCCTCGCGGCTCGTCAACCCCGCCAGCGGCGGCAACCACTATGATGTCGGCGACATGATCGACATGCACAACTACCCCGACCCCGTCATGGGCCTCTACGACAGCAAGCGCGCCAACGTCCTCGGCGAATACGGCGGCATCGGCCTGGCCCTCGATGGACATCTCTGGGAGCAGAACCGCAACTGGGGATATGTGCAGTACAAGACGGCGCAGGAGGCCACGGATAAATATGTCGAACTCGCTGCGAAACTCAGGAAGCTGATACCCTTCGGATACACAGCCGCCGTCTACACGCAGACGACCGACGTGGAGGTCGAGGTCAACGGACTGATGACCTATGACCGTAAGGTGATGAAGCTGGACATGGAGCGGGTGCGGAAGGCAAACCAGGAGGTGATCGCGGAACTTCGGTAGGCAGGAACCCGCCGGCCTGAGATCATCGCGGATGAGCCATGCGCCATATCGACAAGATAGGGGCTGTCTAACGGAAAACTCCGCGCAGTTGATTCATCTGCTGCTCGGTCAAGCCAAACTCCTTCATCAGATCGTCATTGCTCACCGTCGGGTCCTCTGAAAGACGCTTGAACACGGAAATGCCGATAGACACACCCTCTGCCTTGGCAGCCGTATACTCATCGTGGGCGATGGCTTCCCACAGCATCATACGGTCGATCTTCCTGTCCATGGCATATAGTTCCGCCAAGGTATGTTTCGACAGATCTCAAGCGTTCACTGCCGCATGCAACGCTTCCAAAGTGGCCAGCTCCTCAGGTGTGTAGGCTTGATACATGGCATCCGGTTGGGTGAAGAATAGTAGCCAGGCATCCCTTTGATTGGCCTTGTTGAAATTACTCAACTCGGCCCATTTTCCCAACTCTACGAACGTGGATTGCATCAGGTCCATCGATGGAGCACCTATGCTATGGGAATCGATGGAGTAATGATATTGTATTTTCAACAGCGGATCATGTTTGATCGATCCGGCAGGTTCTGTAAAAATCCTGCGACCATGGCGTGTGCAGTATTATGGAATCTTCGTTACATTGAGAGCATGAAGACGATCCTCCCAAGCATACGCATCCGGCCATCGGCCGTCCTCGCGACATTCCTTGGCCTCATCACGACCGCGATTGCCCAACCGCTCGGTTCGACGCAGATCGACTCGCTCGTGGAACGCAGCCGCAGGACCTTCAACGTGCCCGGCATCGCCGTGGGCGTCGTCAAGGATGGCAAACTCATCCATGCAAAGGGCTACGGCGTGGCCAACCTCGAGACGGGACGGAAGGTCGATGAGCATACGCTCTTCGGCGTGGCCTCCAACTCGAAAGCCTTCACCACCGCCGCCATCAGCATGCTCGTCGATGAGGGGAAGATGGGCTGGGACGACAAGGTCGTGGATCATATCCCCGGCTTCCGTCTCTACGAGCCTTATGTGACCGAGGCCTTCACGATACGCGACCTCGTGACCCACCGCAGCGGCCTCGGACTGGGTGCCGGCGACCTCATGATGTGGCCCGACGGGAGCGACTTCACCCGTGCCGACATCATCCATAACCTCAGGCACCTCAAACCCGTCTCAGCCTTCCGAACGAAGTACGACTACGACAACCTGCTCTACATCGTCGCCGGTGAGGTCGTCGCCCAGGTATCCGGCATTCCCTGGGAGGAGTTCATCGAACAGCGCATCATGAAGCCGCTCGGCTTCCGGAATTCGACCGCCTCGCTGAAACGCGTGAAGGATAAGACCAACATGATCCGTCCGCACGTACCCGTCGAGGGCAAACTCAGGGTGGTGGACATCGACTGGAGCGAGACGGCCAACGCGGCCGGCGGCATCTGGAGCAATTTGAGCGACTTCAGCCGCTGGACCCTCCTTCAACTCAACGGCGGCCGGTACGGCGACAGTCTCCGGAAAAGACTCTTCAGCGAGGAGATGCATCGCGAGATGTGGTCGCCTCAGACCATCATCCCCGCATACCCGCGGCCACCCTATCAGACGCACTTCGCGGCCTACGGCCTGGGCTGGTTCCTGAGCGATGTGAAGGGCCACAAACAGGTCACCCACACGGGCGGTCTCGCCGGCATCGTCACCCAGCACGTCCTCCTGCCCGAGATCGGCCTAGGCATCATCGTACTCACCAACCAGCAGTCGGGCGCCGCCTTCAGCGCCATCAGCAACACCATCAAGGATGGTTACCTCGGCATACAGGGACAGGACTGGGTGAAGACGTACGCTGAATACGAACGGCAGGACTTCGCAGAGGCCGACTCCATACGGAAAAAAGTAGCCGGAGAAGTTGAAGCCCAGAAAAACAAATATAAGAACGGATTCGACTTCGGCCCCTATCTCGGCACCTACCGGGACGCCTGGTTCGGCGATATCGTGCTATCTATAAAGAATGGCAAGCCCTTGGTCGCCTCCAAGCGCTCACCCCGGCTGAGCGGGGAATTGCTTCCCTATAACGCGCAGACGCTGGTGGCACGATGGTCGGATCGCTCCATGGATGCCGACGCATTCCTGATCTTTTCCATAGACCGGAACGGGAAACCCTCGGGGTTCAGGATGGAGGCCATATCGCCACTGACGGATTTCAGTTTTGATTTCCAGGATCTGGAGTTGAAGCGGGTGGATTGAGCTTGGATGTGTCAATTCCCAACATCCGAGAATGAACGTCATTAACACCACCCGAGGGATACGAAAAGGACAATGCTCCTGAAGTCAAGATGAAACGAACCCCACTCCCTCACCCTCCGCCAGGAAGGCGAACTCGTCCTCCGCGTAAAGAATCCCGACGACAAACGCAGCTACCACTACACACTCTCCACTGCGGGATTGCAGGTGTTGAAGGCCGGCATGCCCGACCGTTGAGGTCTCCCAGTACGCATGTAGGTAGGATCTGAAGGAATGCCCTACCTTAGGATGGACGATTGCTCAAACACCATCCGCCATACCATGAAAAAGCTCCTGCTGCTCCCGCTCTGCCTCAGCCTCCTCCTCTCCCTCGCCGCTCAGGAGAAGAGCCGTGTCATCGTCATCGGCGCGCATCCCGACGACTGCGACCTCGACGCGGGCGGCACCGCAGCCCTGCTGGCCGAGATGGGCCATGCCGTCAAGTTCGTCGCCGTCACCAACGGGGATGCCGGCCACCACAAGATGCAGGGCAGGGCCCTTGCCGAACGACGCTACGCCGAGACCCAGGAAGTGGCCCGGCGACTCGGCATCCAGTACGACGTGCTCGACAACCACGACGGCATGCTCACCCCCAGCCTGGACGTCCGTCTGCAACTCATCCGCAAGATCCGCGAATGGAAGGCCGACGTGGTCATCGCACCCAGACCCAACGACTATCACCCCGACCATCGCTACACCGGCATCCTCGTGCAGGACGCCGCCTACATGGTGGCCGTACCCAACATCGCCTACGACGTGCCCGCCCTGCGGAAGAACCCCGTCTTCCTCTATACCCGCGACAACTTCCAACGGCCCAACCCCTTCCGACCAGACATCGTCGTCGACATCACACCCGTCTATCGAAAGAAGATCTACGGCCTCGACGCACACGTCTCGCAGTTCTACGAATGGAACCCCTGGATCGGACACTACGAAGCCGAAGTGCCGGCCGGCAAAGAGGAACGGCTCGAGTGGATGGCCCGGCGCTATGCAGAAACCATCAAGCCCGAGTACATGGCATCCCTCGTCAAATGGTACGGGGAGGAGAACGCCCGGAAGGTCCGCTATATCGAGGCCTTCGAGGTCTGCGAGTACGGCACGCAGCCGAAGGAGGCGGATATCCGGAGACTGTTCCCGATGCTCGGAAAATAAATATAAAAGGATCGGCCTGGAAACCATAGGACCCTCAGAGTCCAACGCATCTCAATTCCACTGGATCGCGTAGTACACCGCGGGCCTGTCGCCCGTATTGGTGATGTTGTGCGAAACCATCGAACCCACCCAGGCCGCCCCGCCCGCGACGATGCGCCTACGCTCGCTGCCATGCACCATCTCGCCCTCACCCTCGAGCATGAGGATGATCTCCTCGTTGCGATGGGTGTGCGGGGCATGGCTGCTCAGTCGCGGGTTGAGCGTGGTGATATGGATGTCGAAGCGAGTGAGATGGACGGTGGGCCTGTCGAACAACTGCCGCACCCCTCCCCTATCATGCGAGCGGTAGCGCATCTCCTCCGAGGCGATCGCGAAAGAGGGACCGGCGGAACGCCCCCGTACAGGATCGGACCTCTCCGACCGCATCTCCATGACATGCACCGATGCCGGTATCGTACCCGGATTCCGAAGGATCATCGCATCACCCGGCAGAAGGAACAGGACCGATGCCCTGTCGAGCCTGCGGACCTTCCCGGCCAGATCAGCCTCAACGACACCCTCCCACACGATGACCAGACGCTCCGGACCATTTTCGGGTGATGGTAACCGGTAGTGCCCTCCGGGAGGAATGACCTGCCCGGACAGCTTCTGCTCCCTTAACACCGCCCCGCCTCCGCGGAACATCTCACCGTATGAGTTCCAGGGATACACATGGGTCTCGAGCGGGGGCTGAGCGACGCCATTCAAAGAGAACAACAGGCATGCCCATGCGATGATCTTCTTCATATCGATGCTTTACATGGGAGGCGTGGGGTCTTTGATCATTTCTCTATGACCCTCAGAGCCGTCCCGCCCTGCGCAGGGCCTCCACGAAGTAATAGTCGGCATAGATCAGCGGCACGTCGATATCCTTGCCCTGGGGCTTGTTGCCTGTCGAATGCTGCAGCATGGCATGGTTCATGTCGGGCTTGAGGTACCGGGGAGATGAGAGTTCGTCGAGCATGGCCAGGGCCTCCTTGCGGTAGCGGGCCTGTTGCGACTTGTCGGTCACGAGACCTGACAGCTCCATCAGGGCGGAGGCCGTGATGGAGGCGGCTGAGGCGTCGCGGGGGGTATTGGGGATGGCGGGGTCGTCGAAGTCCCAGTACGGGACCTTATCTGCCGGCAGGCGCTTGAGGTAGGCGTCGGCCGCGCCGGTGGCGGCGGCGAGGAACTCGGGGTCCTGGGTCTCGCGGTAGCACACCGTGAATCCGTACACGGCCCATGCCTGTCCGCGCGCCCACATGGAGCCGTCGGCCAGTCCCTGATGTGTCATCTGCTTGTTGGGCGCGCCGGTCTGTTCGTCGTACCAGGCCACGTGCGCCGTCGTGTTGTCGGGGCGGTAGTGGGCCTTGTGCGAGACGCGGGCGTGGCTGACGGCGATGTCGTGGAGGCGCTTGCCGCCGCCGTTGCGGGCCGCCCAGAAGAGCAGCTCGAGGTTCATCATGTTGTCGATGATGGTGTGATGGGGCCATTCGCCGCGGCGCTTGCGGTAGGTCCAGCTGCAGATGGATCCGTACCTGGGGTCGAAGAGGGTGGCCAGCGAGTCGGCCGCCCGGAGCATGACTTTGGCATAGGCCTCGTCCTTGGTGATGCGGTAGGCGTTGCCGTAACTGCAGTAGAACTGGAAGCCGATGTCGTGCGAATGGGCCTGTCTGTCGAGGATGGCCTCGAGTTGCCGGGTCGACCGGTCGGCCTGTGCCTTCCAGAAGCCGTCGCCCGTGGCCTCGTAGAGGTACCACTGCGTGCCGGGCCAGAAGCCGCTGCGCCAGCCGGTGACCGACTCCAGCAGCCATTCCTTCTTGCCGGCCTCCACCGAGAAGGGCGACTTGCCGAGCTCATGCGCCTCGGCAGCTGTGGCCAAGGCCTGGGCATTCAGGGTGACGAGCAGCCGCGCATCCTTCTG
>Ga0169931_10001137_pt1 | contig 43759 bp, 23 predicted proteins | sample Kivu_15m_20L_FD_129675 | JGI IMG/M metagenome (GOLD analysis project Ga0169931, IMG submission 129675) | Freshwater microbial communities from Lake Kivu, Western Province, Rwanda to study Microbial Dark Matter (Phase II) - Kivu_15m_20L... | ecosystem: Environmental > Aquatic > Freshwater > Lake... | reverse complement strand
TATTCTTACTGTGGAGGCTAAAAAGGAGCTTTGTAGGTAGTTTAAGGAGTCGGACCATGGAGTCAAGTAGGACTGGGGTTCGCGCATACTCTTTTGTACCCTTGATGTGTTAAATCTTATTAAAACACTAATATAGTTCTTTTCATCTTTCTCAACGGAGGATTCTTAGTTTCTTTGTTTTTTGCTCTACCCATCATTTTCTTCGCAAGCAAAAATAATTTTATCGCCATTTTGAAGACCCTAATGAACAAATAAAACCTATAATAGAAATCATAAAAAACCCTAACTGATAACTCAAAAAGCTAAAATTTACAGATAAATTAGCATTTTCATAAGCAACAGAAAAAGACAGCTGAGATATTTTATTATGCAAGCACTACTTTTCTCTACATAATCTTAGTCGCAATCGCTTATTTTGTCGATAACTTGAAATCTGCTTTAAACTTAGTAGGAGCTATCGGCTGTGCGACTATTTCTATTATATTTCCCGTTTACTACTACACAAGAATGATATAAGTCAAAAATAAGCGCAAAACGATAAAATATTATATGGCCAAAATAATCTTATGTTTCATGATCCCTTTTACCGTTTTTTCGGTAATAGCTCTCTATATATGACAAGAATGATCACCTGTATATAGATAATAGCCGTATGCATTGTATAACTGAATTAATTATTGAATTAATTGTTTATTTGAATGTTATTGTTGATCTGTTTGCTAACGTAATCTTCTATATTAATTCCCCAGCTGACATAACTATGCAGACCCCTATACTCACTCCTTCTCATCTTTAGTAGCTCAGCACTATGGTCCACGGCATCCTCGAGGACAACAAGAAGAAGCTTGATGACATACTAGGCAGCATGGTCGAGCTCTAGTCCACCAGCATCCTCAGTAAACTGTTTGTCATTCAGGACTCTACAATTTAACAGTTTAAGAGTGGCAGAAAAAACAAAAAACTGTCGAAAACTTATCGCATTTTGCACGTAATTACTTATATATGCAGTCACTATGATGGCCACTGTAGAGATGTTATGGCAGCAGCAACAAACCCAATAGGAAAATTTGATCTAGTCCTCACATCTGGTCGAAAATCTACAGACCCAGCTCCACCAAGTGACCGTACTCATTTTTACATATAGGAATAAAACTAACTTTGCAAAATCAAAATTAACGAAGCCGAGACCCACATCGAATCCATCTGTGGCGAAAGGGATAGAATGTAAGAGCTCTACCGAAGTCAGAGCTGCATACAACTGGAGTCTCATATTGTTCTGTCCCCCAGAGAAGGTGAAGTATGGTACCCTTCTTGTTTTAATGGTTAAAAAAGTTACATAGGCGACGAGGGTAGTCGTTTATTGTTCTAAGAAAACAGTCGACTATTAGTTGAAAAGGATTCTTATATAAGTCAGTTAGTGTAGTAGAAAGGAGCTATATAGAGCCAGTATGACTAGTTAATGAACTAGAATCAACTCATAAAGATATAATTATAGCTGGCAGAACTAGCGATGAAGGACGCACTTCAATTCAAATCGCAACTTATCCAGCAACAATCTTTGTTACTCCAACAATCTTAAATCCTACCTAACAATAAGTCAGGCATCTAGTAGTCAAAATCACTTTTAATTCAACCTAAATCTCAATTACTGCCTTCGAAAAGTATATAAAATCATACTGACGAAGCTGAAGCACGATAAGACAATGGTCTTAGTTAATTTTAAGGCGAGCTTTAGTGCTACTCGAGAATATAGTTCAACAACCAGGCTAGCAGCAGCACTCTTCTCAATGATCTAGTCGAAAGTGATATGGTCAGAGCACTCTCTTCACCATGCTTCATCAACGAATAGAACTACTCTTCGGAACTTATGATGACCCCAGAAACAGATCAGAATAATTGTTTCAAAAAAAGATGGGATGAAAAATGTTTTGTGCAAGGGTTTGAAGCACATTCTAGTCCTATAAATGACTGGAAAAGTAATAGCAGATAGCAAAAAACTAAAACTGAGACTAATTAGCATAGCTATGCCTAATAATAACGTAAGTCCAAGCAAGTAAAAAATGTAAGATAGCAGATAGATACAAAAAATCAATAGCAAAAAAGCAAATAAAATCAAAAAAGGTAATCGAACAAGATAGTTCAGAATAAGCCTTAAATGTTGTCACCAAGTAGAAGTTCAAAAAATATTGCAGATAACAAAGGGCCTTTCCTGAAGGCAGGAGCCACCAAAAAGAGAGAAAATGGAGAGATAGTAGCTAAAAAGAGAGAAAATGGTGATTTTGGGATTAAGAAAACTGGCGATGGAAATTCTAGAAAGGAGGATAAGAGTATGACGATTGGCAATTTTTACGATTATTTAACTACTAACATAGTTACTAAACGCATCAAAAAATGATGATTATATTTACATTCAACATACAAAAATGTCTTAAATATTTTTTAAAAAAACTTACAAAAGTGATTGATTAGGGGGATCTTTGTCATTTTTCAGCGTTTTACGAAATCTTTTCTTTAATATATATTCTTTCTTTCGGTACTTAAAGCTAATTCATAAAAATATTATGAAAACTGAAACTGAAGTGCGTGTATAGCTCGGTGAGTTCAGAGCCGGTTAAAACCTTCCACTTTCTTTGGCTTATCGTCTTAAACTCTTCATGGCCAGCAGTCGTAAAGATTTCAAACCTTTCTTGGCTAAAACAGAGCTGACACCTATCCATCAGACTCTGTCTATCTGCAACATCGCTGGCAAATAAATATAGCTGTGGCTGTGCGACCTCTCTGACAAAATCATAGTAATTTTGCTAACATTAAGGCAAGTGCAGTAGTTTCTCTGCCTACAACTCTCAACACACCTACTTAAATACTAACTGATCTCAATATGGCCAGCACGCCCCTAGGCAGTGTCAATCTCACCCTCACGTAACTTAATATATATCAAGAGTCAGTCAAAGATAAATATAAAAACCAGTTTTCATTTAAGCAGATGAAGAACTCCTCAAGAAAGTCCAAGATCCCTTGGAGAAAAAAAGACAAGAACAAGAATAACTAAGATTGCAAAGAGAACTAGAAGAGCAACAACTGGCGGCTAGAGATATTAAGAAGCCAGCCATTACTGTTAGTCAGTTTAACAAGAGAGAAATGCCATTTGTTTGATCAATCTTCAGATTATTGTTTGAATGTCAGTCGTGTTATTATTAATTATGCTCATTTAAGTTTATATTAATGTTGAGAACCTTAACCAAAATTGGCACCTTTGCCACTATGCGCAGCCCCTACTGTACCCCTTATCACACCCAGAGATTCTCGGAGTCAAACCCAATGCATCTCCATAGTAGATTAAAAAAAGTTATCGAGTGATTGCTCAAAAATACCATCCTGATAAAAATCCAGACCCTTCTGCACAAAAAATGTTCGTATAAGCTAAACAGTAATATGCATTTAAAATAGAGCTTACTAAATACTTATAGATGAAGATAAACGAAGACAATACGATAACTAGCATACACCCAAATCACAAGGATTCAATAAAAATCCTTTTGATGAGTTTAATGATGAAATGTTTCGAGATAAAACCCGTACATATCATTAGACGTTTACTAGTGGCTCATCTCGAAACTCAAAAGGATAGAATATTTTACAACAAGTATAGATAAGTTTTCTAGATGCTGCCAAAGGACTATCGATGGGTATCTCTTCCTTTAAAAAGAGCTTAATTTCGATAGAAAAGCTACTTGTCCTACTTGTCACGGTAACAAATGCAAGCCAGGTACAGCGCCTACTCGTTGTCTGGCCTGCGGAGGATCCGGTACCGTTATATACAGACGAGCTGGAGTAGTCATGCATTTATAGTGCTAAAGATGCAAAGGAGTAGGATACGTAATAAAACATCCTTGTACGGACTGCAATGCTACCGGAGTCAAATCCCAACGAGTAACTTAGAATATTAATATTCCTCCTGGTTCCGAGGATGGACAAACAGTTACTCTACGTTAAAAAGTATAAATATTTATACAAAGGGAGATCAAAGTTAAAATGGACCTAGTGGAGATCTGGTAATCAAGGTCAAAGTAGTAAGACATCCAAATTTTAGAAAAGCTGGATAAGACATACATTCGACTGAGTGGCTGACCATCTCGCAAGCAGCCTTAGGCACGAATCGTAAAATAAAAACTATATGGGGCGATAAGATTTTAAATGTACCAGGAGGTAGTCAAGACGGTAGTCTATTATCGCTTAAGGGATAAGTATTTGAGTATTGTTTTAGGGAGTTCAAGGTATGATAGGCAAAGGCAATCATTTAGTCACTTTGCGCATTCGGATACCAACTAGACTTACAGACAAACAAAAAAAGATTTTTGAAGAACTTTCGAAAGAATAAGAAAGTGCAGAACAGCAATAAGCTCAAGAAAAATAAGCATAAAGTGTGTTTGACAAAATGAAAAAAGCTTTCAAGTGATTAATTATTATAAAAACTCGTTTTAAGTCCATTTTTTTCTTAAGATTTATCATAATACTTTATATTAAAAGCTTTAGTCGATCTATTTTCAGCTCTAAGAAAATGAAAAATATTGGTAAAACTTCTACTTTATTATAAATGAAAAAGCTAATAACAGCTCAACACGCTCTAGAACTCTACGCTGCTAATCCGCATCTCGTATCTGGATTCGGTTAGTCCTTTGCCAAATACTGTCATGCAGTACCTTTACACTAGTCAAACCCTAGACTGGCGACATTCAGATATACATTTCTGCCTCAGCACAAAAACATACAGGAAACAGTTCACGGTGGAGCTTTAGCCACCATGATCGACGTTATCACGACTGTAGGTACATCTACATGCACACAGGCATTCTCAGGATGACTCCGCATAGAACCATATCTATTTCTCTCAACACTTAGTTTCTGAATGTTATCAAAGTTGGTTAAGAAGTGAGGATAGAGACAGAAGTATCAAAGATAGGCAAATCGATAGTTTTTACTGATTGTCGTATATTTACAATCGGAGAAAAAGAAAAATTAGCATGCAAAGGAACACATATCAAGTCAATTCTACAAGATAAATGGAAATTCATGGAAGAATTCTGATTTTGAGATGATTTGATAAAAATTGTTTAAGTATCTCTAATAATACTTTTTTCTTTCAATTTTTCATTTATTTTTTATATATCGATGAAATTTCAACTTTAAAGTTGAATAATCTGCTAATAATTTTAAGTTAAAATATTAAATTAGTATCAATTTTAGATCTTTCCTATCCAAGTTTATTTCTCCATAGCCCTTTTTTGCATCTTGTACGCCTGCGTTTTGTGAATTTTGTTATTTTTAGGTTTAAAAGCTACGAAAGTCTCAGGAATTTATTTTTCTAAAGATTTTCTAGTCATATGGCAGCCCCCTTCTTTAGGCTAAGCCTGGTTAACTGTAAACATCACCTGCCTGCTGAAAGGACTATCTTATCTCCACCAGCCTTGGTGCTTGGGCTTAACAGATTCGACCTGAGTCATGACTGCTCTGTGAGCGAATAGAAAACGACTTGGTTAGTTCTATTTTTGAGGTTGCTAGCTTTTCTTTTTGAATTGATTAGTGTTTTAAGAAAATTAAGCTCGTATACTATCTAACTGAATATTAGTATTTTTAAGTCCCTAAGTAATATCTTTAAAAAAATCTGAATCTTGCTTAGCTTGGTTCTTCTTATTTTTGTCCTTTTCAAGCACGCTCTGGCTGACCTCAATTTTTCTGCTTTCCTTACTATTCATTTGTTCTACTACCTAGCTATACTTTTAAAAGCCATTAAAAAATTAATTAAATTTTTGCCTACGCACTAAACTTTCCTTCTTTAACGATAAATCAGTCCCCCATCCTCCTACAAAATGTCTCAAAACTGAGCTCAACTGGTTGGCTTTAACCTTGATAGGAACTGATGCTGATTTTAATGGTAAATCTTCATTTGGTGTGCTGCTTTAAGATGTTGCTTAGGGATATACTTTGTGCAAATTAAAATATCGTTTATTGTGAGATTTGTTCATTTTCTTGTGAGAATGCGAAGGATAAAGCGTTTCTTTGAGCTATTTTTAGAAGCAATCGAGCTCATACTGAGGACTGTCGCAAAATATAGTCATGTGTCTACTGTTGTGTCCACCTCTGCTATTAGAAGATGTATAATTTGTATTAACTACGCTGTCTTTACTGCCTCTAGTCTTCCTGCCTTGTCCACGTTTGCCACGCTAAGCTTGCTATATGAGCCCTAAAATAAAAGGTCGAGCTGCTAGTCTGCCATAGAGCATGTAGTAGATCATATGCATGCACTTTTACAACGATATTCCTAATATTTGAGACAATAAGTATGAGTATTAGTACAATTCGAAATTCATGCCTTTTCCTAAGTAGTAGTTAGTGACTGCAGCGAGACAATTTTCACTAAAATTAATCGAACACTTATTGATGATTTGTTTATCAACTGCTATCAGATAGTACAGACAAACATGGAGCACAGGTAGATGAACTTTGAACTGACTGAGCCTCAAAGGTAAACGAATATTCTGGAGGGTAGTCTGAGTGATGATTGGCGAGATTTAATTAAATTGTTTGATATTTAGCGAAAGTTATTAACCGAGGATCAAGGTCATGATGGGTTCTTCCATTTTAGTATTCGATATTATATAAATAGATAGATAGGATAATGCAGCAGTATACATCAATAATAGAAAAATAAAATTCTGATGAAATTTTAATCTAAAAATATGTTTGATTTCAAACAAAAAAAGCATTCAAATATTATCATTATCTTCTGCTTTTTTAACAACATTATAATTGACATGTCTAAAATGTTTTGACTAATCATTTTTTTTCAATAGGTGAAGCTCTACGTTGGATATTCTGCTATAGCTTTATCTCCATTATAATTCAAATAAAGCGTTTAATTAGCCGCGATATCTCTCATTGCCACAAAAACCACCCTAGCTACTCCTTTGTAACTAAATTTATATGACCTCACATTCTCAGGACTGTCTTCTCCCTCTTGCGCGTTATTGATTCCTGAAATAAAAATTGATATGTTAGCAAAACGACTAGGTCCGATATCCAAGCTCTAGCAAGAACGAGGATTCCTTATAAGTGTGAATATATTGTCATTTCGCAACATATTTAAAGATTCGCGACTCGTGAGTAGCTATCCAGTGTATTAACTTAACAGAGTACGAGCTGGAATAAAACTAGTACTGACCAAATAAAATCCTTTCTTGCGATCTTAGCGCACTTATAGGGGTGGAAGGTTGCCTTTATGCATATTTTGTTTGAATGCCTAGTACACTTGTTAATCTGTACGATGCAACCTGTATATTTTTTATACTGAATTGGTATGTGCTCTGTATACTGCATCGATCTTGTCTTTGTCCATGTGCAATACTAAATTTTAGCAGTAGACCATTCGTCTCGATACAAGCGCATAGCACAAACTAGCTTAATAACTCACAATAGTTCTCCAATCTGTTACCCTCTCAGGTGCCTTAAGATTTAACAATTGCATACATTTTTCGCTTTATTTAAGTCCCTTGAACCCCTCCACGAGTTCCAGAAAGTTGAGGTTAGCTATATGAGCTCTGCATGATTTCACATAGTCCTAGAAGTATATGTGCCCTTTGGGAACCAAATCTAGATAAGGAAAGACATACCTCTTATGGATTTTTAGCAAGCCAAGCAGTTGAGACTTTAAGCTCGACGGGAAAAACAACCAGCATGGAAAGAATAACCGCAAGATATGCATACTTGTTTGTCGCGGAAAAGAACCTAATATCTAACTGTATCTTTTTTGAGCTAAAAAATTTATTTTTATGTGCGGAGACAAAGCCGACATTACTCACGAGGAATTTAAGGTAGGCACCCCTTCTTAGTTAGTTGTTGCTTTTTCAAGCTGATTACATCTTCCTGGCAACTACGGCACAGCCACGTATTCTAAGGTACCCGATCCAATCCGATACACCTGATATGATAGGCATCCTCACAGCGATCACAAAGCACCATACTTGCCTAATTATGCGACTTGCGACACAGTTCGCAGCTTTTATGTTTGTAGATGAGCGCAGACAAGGCGAACTAGCCCTGAGGATTGGCTTTTATCCTGGTCCCCTTTAGCAATTACTTAGAGGAGTGCTGAGAAGTATTCATTATTGTTGGCGGTAGAGATTTTAGAAATTTGGAGTTGGTTGCACTGTTTATAATTATGCACAGATAAGCTAATTAAAAATATTTTTAAAAACAACAAAGCCTTTGATAAGTAAGGAGTAGTCAAACAGATTAGAATATGTTTAGTTAGACTGTTAGTAGTTAAATCATTCAACGCTTGACTTTTTTACTACCAAAAGACGTAGGCAAACCAGCAGCCATAAGTTGAGCCTACAAATCATCTTCTTATTAGGAAGCCTACTCTTCAACTCGATTTTACTACTGCTTTTAACTAATTTATTATTTAGGTTCCTCTTTCAGCTACGTTATTTCATTTTCTTATTAATCAGGACTGTCTTATTATTGATAGCCCTTTTTGAGCGCACTGAGTCTTTTCAGCACTGCCTCAGGAGTAGCAGCCTTGACTTTGTTTGACATTCCTAGCTTACGATTATGCTGAGGGCTATTCAGATGAGTGATAAACGCCATATCACATTTGAATCCCTCATTGCATACTTAACAGAAAAAAACCTATTTTTTCTTATTTTTTTTGCCCTTTTCGATCCTACCTATGTACTTTTCGATGTTAAGACTCTCCTCACGACCAACTAATAAACTTTTGCCTTGACCTGCTTGCACTACTGCCTCAGCTACTTACTACTATTAGGAAGAAGCCTCTTACAGATGAAATTTCCGACGGCCCCACTAGTCGAGCTAGGAGCGTACACGATGCTTGCTTTTGTCCTTCTACATCTCTTATATGTATTGATAATTAAATTTTTGAAAATAATAAATTTTAATACCTAAAAATGTATCTCAAAGACCTAAATTTAATGCTTTTTATCCCAATTGAACAGATGAGTATATACAAAATAAGCCTCTATCATTTGTAGCTCATCTATTAAAATTTTCAAAGTGTCTGAGTAGTATTTCATGAGCTGGAGTTTTTTCCTAAGCTTTTGTTTAAATTTGTTGAGAATCTGGCAAAAAATTGCTGTAGAAAGTGAAGCCAGTGCCTATATAGAATACTGATAGTAGCAAAAAAAGAGCAATCATTACGAAAAGAGTCGGCTTGAATATTTGATTGTATATTCTAAAATGCAGAAAGATAGCCACGCATATATATACTATCGTCATGGGTACCAAAACGATTCCAGGAGTGGCTGCACAAAGTACTGCATACAAAAAACCAGTCAGATTGACATATGAAGTCAAACAGAAGTGCTAAATTATATTGTAGATACTTGCAAGAATATATTTGAAGGTGATTCTATTAGATTAGCGTACACGTACATGGCATATGAGATGATAAGCATTGATACTGTCATGATTATTCCAGTGCCGAACACTCCAAAATGTGGCTTTTAGTTAGGTTGGTTATGTAGTATGTTAGCCAACAGCATAGATGTCAATGGTACCCAAATACCCAAATATCTATCTGATTTATTTTTTACATAGAAATATTTTTGCTGTAGAGCTAGTGATTGTCAATATCCTGCAAGACTGAAACAGTCAGGTTGGGCTGTTAGGGCAAAACAGGCCTATTTTCCTGCAAAAACTAGAACTACCATTACCCTGCTAGCATGTCATATAGGTTTTTTTTGAACAAACGCAACGAAATATTCCAATAAGGCACTAATCTTAACATAAGTTTTTAAACTGCCTCCAAACAGGGATGCTAGTCGCGCAAGTATTTGTCCAACACTTATTGGGAAATAGGACGGGCTCTAGGCTGCTCTTAGGGGTAGAAAGATGTCACTTCTTAGTTTTTAAGGAAGTACCTTTGCTTACGTTTCTGAAAGAGTCCATCATAGAGCTTATTATAAACTGTTCTAGTTAAAGGCTTTTTAAAATTTAGAAAAATGGTACATAAATCTAAAAATAATGGCCAAAATATTTCAAAAGTGACATTCTGAGATAAATATTCGAATCTTATCTTTCTTTCTTTTTGATTTTTGTAAAAAAGTCTATGATGATGAGTATCTATATAAACTTATATAGAATTTAGTAATTCTATCATTAAAACATGCTTTTTCGAGCAAATCAGCAATAATAATTAACAAAATCATTTTCGAATAGCTCTACTAACAAGAAAAATTATTAACCGAATCATATCGACCCAACCTGCCAACATACTTAACAAAAAAAATAATAAAGAAAAGTTAATGTTTTGCCATCCATACCTAACTGCCAGCATATATCTGACTTGTAAAGTGATATCATGAAGATAGTAGTCGGCATCTAGACAAAAGATATCATTGTTACTAAGAATGGCAATCAATAGTCAACTGTAACTCTCAGTTTTGACCTTTAGAATCTGCTAGAGCGGCTCTAGGGTTAGGCTCAGCTAGGCTAGGGAGATTAAAGCTTGAAAGTGCGTATTCATCAGCTAGCCATCAGCAAAATTTTAGTCTTCGTCCACGGAAAATCCGATTTCAGATTAGTCAAGGCGCATTTCCAGATCGGTAGGGCCTACCGAGCAGTAGGTTGTCTCTAGCAAGCAATAAACCACTTGACCATCGCACATACGAAACTGGGAAAACAAAACTAAGTCAAGGACTCAAAAGTATACAACTCCTACATCTTAACTGAACTCAGCTATTGCTATTTTCTCTAAGGAAACTACGACTACGCCTATGAACTTGTCACCAGGGCTGGAGAAATTCAAAATTCAGGCATTTCTCCAAGAACAATATACCAATCTAAGTAAACACTAGAAATCTCTACTCTTTGCTTACTAAGATTCAACAAACCTAAAGAAGCCGCGGTTGCCGCTTAAAAACTGACTCAGAATATACAAACTCAACTGAAAGATTTTCAGTAATTACAATAGAGATTAAGCGCAATAGTCGATACGGTTCACAAAGCAGAAGCAGGTTCATAGGCTGGAATGCCCTAAAGTCAAAAAACAACCCAATATCGACGCTCTGATACCCACTAATGTCTTACAGTGATCGAAACAATAAGAGAAAAAACTGGATGTCTTTTGGTAGACTATAAGCAAGATTCCCTGAGAGCAACTTTAGATGCTATAGGGGATATGTAACCTTTGAGTCATGGCTAGGAACTTTCTTCAATTTTGTATTAGGTTTAAACGATCATACAAGAGTTAATTGCTCTTCTTTAGTGCGAAAATATTTTCAGGTTCAAAGTTTATTCTCACTGTAATGAACTTATGGCTGATCAGAGAGGTCAACTAGCTTAGTTTTTAGAACGAGAGGCTGAAAAACTGACGTCTTTGCAGCACTTAAAGTACGTTTAAATCCTGCTGTTCTATGCCAGAAATATGGAGGATGTCATTACTCAAAAAAACTGTCTGGAACAAATGGAACGAATTTTGCAGAACGAGGAGTCAGCCTTTGATACTCAAGTGCGACTTCTATAGATCAAAAAGCAACTAGCCTTGCTGTTAGGTTAGATGTCTTGCCCATAGACCGAAATCAGACTCGAGTAAATCAAAGTAAATATGTCTACATTCAGCTGATCTAGCACTAGTTGTTCGGCAGACAGAGCTAGGCCATGCATAAAACTCTCAAAATGAAGAGAATAGCCCAAAATGATCAAAAAATAGGCCGCAATTCCACAATTATCTCGAGAAACAGTCACCAATGATGCAAAAACTAAAGTATGAAAAAATCATATTATGAGGCCGACAACAATTATATGATGATGTTCTGATAATGATTTGACGCATATATGCAGATAGCTCGATAGATTCTTTGTTAAAAAATATGAGTATTTTATCAAAGAAAAGCAGTTTTACTTAAATAAACGTTGGGACGCTTAGATAGATATCAAGAATAAAGAATCTATAAGCTCAGAAGCCTAGTGTGCTTGAAAGACACTTATTCAAAAATACTTTTGCACATATTTAATTAGTGCGTATTATTATAAAATCATTATAGTACATTATAATTTTTTTGGATACATCTGCTCCCTATAATACCTGACACGAAAAAACTAAGTTATCTAAAAAAATCCAAGGATGTGCTGAAAATCTATCTTTTTATATCCTAAACCTAGCTATTCAGTTTTTAAGTCTTTAGCTTGTATTTGCCGAACTACCGTTGCAGGTGTTTATTGGACTAGTCGTTAAAAAAAGTAGGAAGGTCTGAAGTGGAGGAACAGAGAAGTGTTGAATAAACAAAAAACAACAATGAATACCTTCAAAAGCTTGCTGATTGTGTTTGGAACACTGGTTATGCTGTCCCTGGCGACCTAGGCTTAACCCTGGAAGGGTTTCAACGACGCTATCTCTGGCACTACACGCAACAGCAACATGCCGATTCCAGGAGCCTTTTAGATTTTTGGAACATACTCGTCAAGACAGACATCAGATTGGACTACTAGCCGTCGCAATCAATATCGCTGGAACTTTGACTTCGGAGCAGGTGTGAAATGCTAGATATACTGTGGACCACTTAGCTACCTAACCCAGGATACCGCCAACAGCAACGCAGTGGTGTGCAAGCGGGATCCTTACTATTACACCCAGTCCACCTACAAAACATTTTGCGCACCCCACTACGTTTCACACAATAATGGTTGTGATTTCATTTTCGAGAGTAAGACTGATGCAACTTGCGACCAGAATGCATATCAAAGTCCCTACAATGTCTACTAGGACAGCTCGTTAAAATACCAATGCTGCTACGATATAGCCAACAGTGGAACCTTATAATTACTGGATTATGGAGCAACGACTAATCTCGATAAAATTAGGACTGCATAGGGTTGATTTAATCCTTTTTATTCTCAATTCAATTCACTCATTATCAATTTTTATCACAGTTATGCTAATATACATTATCATTATCTTTATCAACATCAGTCACATCATTCTTCTTTTATTTTTTATAATTATTTGAATAAAAGTAAGTTCTAAAGCTAAATATCAAAATTCCATTAATTATCATTAATTTTTTTCACATTTTGACAGATTTTCTTCTCTTTTTTATATCTTTAAGGTCAGAATGTGCTGATACTTGGCGGCAGAGAGGACACTTCTTATGCATTCTAAGGATGAACTGACAATCTCCGCAGCTCACTAAATGCCTGCACTCTTGCATAAATACATGGGCCTCGCTGGTCAAACAAATCACACAAATCCCATCATTTGTGTCAATTATGTTATTTTCCCTCACTTTTGCCTATAAATTAAACTCCACCTGCGTTTGACTTATACGCGTCTGTATCAAACTGTCCACATAAGCTTGACGTCGCTGATCGCTGTCTCTAGCATCATGCAAGTACTCCTAACGTAATTGTTCGATCAGTGCTCGTCTCTAAGGGATAAGCTGCATGAGCCGTTACGATTTTTTTATAGCAATCCGCATGGGCCGTTCCTTATCTTCCTGGTGGATTCGATTACGCTTTATTACTTTACATTAGTGTATCTATGTCAGCTTACGCGTTATTTATTGTTTGTTATTCTGCATGTACTATTTTCTGTCCTATTTGAGCTCATGCAGTTATGATTGCTACTTTATTCTTGCCTGTTCAAGCAACTAACGACGACGAGCTTTTTATTCAAGAATTTCTGCCATTTTAGGATGAATTTTGTAACGAATTGGCGGCAGCATCAATATTATTACCGTCTTTATTATTGATTATTATCAATTATGGCTTGAAGTTTACTTTGATTACTAGATTTAGAATACAGTATCATTCACGATATCGTATCATGCCCTTTACCCTATCTACCTATAAGTATTATCTGCTCTCTAATTTATCAATCACCAGGTTAATTGTACCTAGAGTCGGCTGGAATCGTAAATTATCGCATAAAAGTTTAGTCAGATCTGTCTTCTGAACATATTTCTTTCTCTTCATTATTTTTACTATCCACGCTTCGAGCACAAAAGTGTCATCGCTTTTGACAACCACTTTCGTCTACTACACCCCCAAAACTACCCTTCGATCTCTACTGTATTATCTAGAATTATTCTAGTTGAGTTAATAAGTATTGTTGTTGTCGTAAAAAGTCAGCAAATTCGCCTCTTGTAGTCTATTAACCACCTGTGTGATCATCTCCTAAGGTGCCTATAGAATCTCTGCGATTTGTAGCGCTTTGATAGGTCTGAACGATCTTCCCAACACGAAAATAATAGCAGCTTAGACCTATGAAAATATAGAAGTAACTCCATAAATCGTAAGATCTACTGTACCTAATTGACTGACCCAAACTAACTATTTATTATTCTATGGCTGCGTCCTAAACTATTATTAGAATTGTTATCGCATCGAGTTTAGTGGCTAGGGCAGAGTTATAGGGATAATTGTTATTTTAGGCCAATCTTTGCGACTCAACAACCGGCACTAACTATTTAGATATATACCTAAGTAAATACGAATATACCTGCATGTGAGAATGATGGTAGTAATGAAGCGCCCCATCTCGCCACACGTCCAGCAACATACGCTCTATGCTTTTGCATAACGTATATCCGCATTATTTTTTAAGAATCTGAATCGTAAATTATTGGAAAGCAAAATCTTGAGGATTCTATTGAGCTAGCCATTTAAACATGCCTACTTATAGCTGTCGAATGAAATGTTACTTATTGGGTGCTAGTCTAAACAATCCAAGAATAGTGTCTTGTGGCATTTGAGCTTCTAGTATTCCCTGTCCTACCAATTCGTTATATTCCTTTTCTTTGCTCATAATCGATTCTTATAAGCTATTATGTACCACACTCGACATTCTTTTACTGCCCTAAAAACATCCCTACACGACCTGACCCAACCTACCGACCCATTCGACCACATCTCCGATCTTTTCCTTAGTCAAAAACTCAGCCACTCCTCTGACATACTCAACTAAATGCGATTCTAACATTTTTTGTTGATCTTGTTGTAAAGTATAAGTGTAGAGCAGTTGCAGCTGGTGAGTGGAGTTGCTACGGATAAGTTCTGGAAGATGTAATAGAAGCGATGAGTAGAATTAATGCAGCAATTATTTTTGGGCATAAGGCAGAGTGGAAGATGAAGGATGCAAAATACGGTTTAGTGATTTTTAACGAATGAAGGTTTATTATATGATTGAGAATAGTTATATAGTAGGGGGAAGTAGTTGGGACATAGAGACAAAGTAGGCTCGACTCTAGGCTAGAAATTCGGATTAGAAAAGTTTAAAAATACCCAGTTTGGCAGCTAGTTTAAGCGCCAACTAGACTCCTCCTAGCTAGACATTGCTCTACGCAACTCTGTATCTGTTGATCAATTAAAGCAGCTCGCCTCTACACTGTTTTGCACTCCCACTTTTTTTGATAACCCCACATAAAACCCCATAAATATTTTCTTCCATAGTTTAATTTCCCCCATAGCCAAGGGTATACTGATTAAGTGTATCGAAAAGTATTTTATATTGCTGTTGTTTTTGGGTAAAATAGGCTAATAGTGCGCCCAGACAGCCCTGTTAACTGGTTGCTATGGCTTCGAATAGTTGCTGGAAAAGGAGTTGGATGAGTGCCATGAGGTGCTAGTTGAGAAGGGAGTAGTCTTGGTGAGCAAGTACATTTTTAAGGGCGCGGGTAAGCTTGACTAAATGCTGGCCAGTCGGCTAAGAAAGCATAAAAGCAGTCACTGCGCGTTAGATATGTAGCCACTGCTGCGAGAAGTATGGTTCGGATTAAGAGGATGCAGATTGAATGGGTGGAATGGAGGAAGTGAGTATAAGGGAGGGCGTATGTTTGGTAAACATTAATATTATTAGAGGCGGGTGGCAATTTATAAACTCAGAAGAAAGTCAATCAAAGTCAAAAAACGTAAATTTTAGATCTAAAAATAATTAGTAGAAACGATTCATTTTAAGGGTGCAGTTTTTTGTTGAATTCTTTATATTTTCTATGCTAATCGTCTTCTTATTCAGTTCTGCTATAATCCTTGTAATTTTCTATTGATGGACCAGTTTCTAAAAGAAAACATCTCTCAAGGTACCCCTTCCTCACCCAGCCACCCGTCCAACCCAAGACCGTCTTCTTCTGCTTACTCACAAAATCGACACGCTGAAAGTAGGCAGCAAGGCCCATGTCGATCGACGGCTCGATTCGCTTGAAACTCAAACCGCACAAATAGAGCTATAGCTCGATACGCTGATTGCTGGCTTCAATGACAAACAGTTCGAAATCAAACATATCGTAAAAATGGGAAAATGCAGTTTGCTAAGATAAGCAAGGAACTAAGCAACGATTATGCGGAGACTGATCGAGCAGTTAGACAGCACATCGGGCATTCAAGACAACTTGTCGCCCAACTCACGGATCAACACTACGAGTAACGAAGAGCAAGTGACGCCAGAATAAGTCATTTTGTTCAGGAAAAATGTGCAACTATTCGAGATCTGGTCTAGAGATAGGCCAAGTAAAGATAGAGCTCGCTTAAATAAGTAGGTGAGTCTCTCGAACGCGATTTAAGCGAGATCAGACAACGTTTATAGTAGTAGAGCAGAACTCGAGAACAAAGAGTGGAGTCGATTCACTAATAATTTTTGTAGTAGTACCAGCGCATGCGCGGTGAGTTCAGAGAACTGAGTTAAAAATATTCTTCAGGAGAAACTGAGTTTTATAAAATGCTAGGATAAGTTGTAAAGAAAGTAAAAGTAGAAGTTAGTGAGAGTTGCAAGGCCAGACAAGAAATGTAAGATAATATTCTAGGTTTGATTGAAAAAATATGTGATAAGGCCATGGAATAAGCTACACAATGATCATACATACAACACTATAGAACATTTTTTTTTAGCAAAAATCGTTTTAAAATCATAAATACTAAACTCTAAAAGACACTGTAGAGCTTGTCATCATCTATATTTTGCTTTGAAAATACTATCAATAATTACACTTTATTGCTGGAATCATAATGCAATAGTCCGTCTTAAAAACCTTATCAGCCACAAAAAATAATAACCCGACATCCTTAGCTGAACCTACAACCCCAAAATCTCTTTAGTAACTCATCGAAACATACAAAAACATAGTCCTTGAAAAGAATAACGATTTTACCCAAGGTCGCATACACTATGATTGGCACCGTGCATAACTTTCTCATCTTAATTCGCTTGAAATTCATCCACTAGACATAAAATTGCAAGCTCTTAATCTCATGATCACCCTCCAAGAAATCTATATAGATCGATTGATTCCTACTTCATACACGTACTTTGCAATAACAGATGCACTTACCAAAACAGATATTAACAAGGCACTAAGATAAGAATTTTAGTCAGTGGCTCAAGGAAGAAACGATTATCAGGACATACAGGTGCATTTGACACTTAGACAACAAATCGGAGAAAGTATGCTTGAAGAATAAGATAAAGAAAAGTTGACTAATATGTTGGAAAAGTATCGAGAAGCAAGTCTGCTTGTGGTACTCAAAATCGAGGCTTGGCAAAATCAAATGAGTGAACTTCTCAAACATCCTGTTTTTTTTATTTGGAACCATAGACATTGCTTGAACAGTCTAGGTCAGAATCGCATAGCTGCACATATTGCTTCTAAAATGCCAGAACGTAGATTTTTAATCGAGCCTAATCCTTTACTTTTAGAAAGCGAATGGTAGTCTTTAAATGGAAAGTAATTAGTAAACAGATGTTTACAAATTTTGAGACAATAGCGTGGAAGATAATTATAATTAGTCCTCGCACTACCTTTCTATGCCAAAAGTCAAAAATAATAGCCAGTTCTTTTCCTGCCTTCAACGAAACAAAAAGATTAAGGTAAAAAAATAAATCCATCCGTGCGCAACAATGCTAGAGTTGGCACTGCAAGTGTTGCTAAAAAGAATGATAAAATGTAAAAAATGTAGGTGAGTCTAGCTGAGTAGTAGTTAGCAGTGATTCGTAAGTTTAGATCGCTCAACTACCGGCCGATCCGTACGGCCCATCACCAGCCAACGATTAACACTATACAAACTTAACAGCCTATCAATAGTGTATATCAGCAACTACCAGCAACACAGTCTCCACTTGCTAGTAAACTTTCTTCACTAAAATTGCAACTACAACTGGCAGTGCCTTCGCCTAGGCAGAAAACCACGCAAGCACCTACTAAATTATAGAATATTATACCACAACAGCAGTTGAATAACAAAACTAAAAGTACTATAAGGCTCATCCTAGAGAAAGAGATCGATTTGAGCATTAAAAAGCCTTAATTAGGTGACTTAGGATTGGCAAACAAAGAAAAACAAGGATTAAATAGACAGAATAAGACTAAAGACGGATCCGATTAGTAAAGATTGATAAGACTGAGAAGATAGAGTGAACTCGTCATGGCTCAGATGAAACAGCAGCATTAATTGCTAACTCAGAAAAGCAGTTCTCTAGCAGGAATAAGAACATAATTGCTCACTAAAATAAAGTAAACTTCCAATAGCAGAAACAAAGACCATCTCAATCAGCAAACCACGAGTCCTCAAAAAATGTCTGCTTAAATAAAACAAAGCAGCACACTCAGACGAACTGGCTCGATGATTGTCATGCCTCAAAATACTAATAAGCAATCCAATCTTAAAGAAAAGAAAAATCAACCCCTAAACAAGCAGTCGCTGAATAGTCCCGAAGTGATCTAATAGAAGTTAAGACTTTAATAGCGTCAGTAACAGTTCGCAAACAAACACAAACAGAGCGGAGTTCAATCTTAATTAGTCAAAAAACAACTTTAATAAGAGCGAGACCGCGGACAAATGGTGCGAGAAAAACTCATGGAACGCAAAATGCGCATATAGGCGATGTAGCACTAACTATAACATCCAAAGCAATGGTAGGGTGAGGTAGGGGCATAGATGGCTAAGGCCAGAATTAAACAGCAATTATTAATACAACACAGACAATAAAAATTAGGATAGGCTGAAGATTCACTTAAATAACAATTGAAAATGTAATAATTACATCATCAACAATTAGTTGACAAGGAGCAAGAACAATAACAACGCAGAAAGGAATAGTTTTAGAGAGAAATAGCTGGATTTAGAGCTAAATTTTAAGGCTAGCTCAAGAAGATGTAAGCAAGTATATAAGACTAATAGCGTAAAAGAAAATAATACTAGCAGAGTCTAGTATAACAGTCTTAGGCAACTGCCAAAATGTAATCAGAAGTTTAAAGATTAGCTCAACGCGAGCAATAACTTATGGAGCAGCTAGAGAAAACAAGGCAGTAGAGTGAGGTCAGACGCCAGGCTTAAAGAAAGAGGCAGCAGTTGGAGTTATAGGCATAGATGGAAAGACTGAAACAAAAGGAGTAGTAGGAACTTGAATAATATAGAAGATCAAATCAACAATTGATGGTTATGTTAAAAGATATGAAGGCAAAAAATCAACAGCTTGAGAGTAAGGTAGGATGATAAGGTTTAATATTCGCTCTATAAAGTGATAATCTAATTGTATTCGTGTTACTTCTTGTATCTAATGCTGATCTTTTAATGTTTAATAACTTTTAATAATGTTTGAGCGTACTCTCAAGGATTGGCTGATTCTGCTGGGCATAGTTTACTCTTTCTTCATTTGCTTCATCATGGTACACATCTATACTAATCAGGTGCTTTTATATACTCATTCAGAACATATTCGGATACACTCTCAGCTATGATCCTCTTACTTACGAATGGCATATCCGCAACATCCATGAAGCAAGGCAAGCTGTTTTTAATCATGCACTCATACACTTCGCATTACTTGTCGTATGTGCTTACCTGTATCTCAGACAGAAAATCACAAAGCATCAACAGCAGTTTAGACCAGTCAAATCATCAGAATAAGAAATAGGGGAACAGTAAACCCATCTAGCCATACATTGATCATAGACACTTATATACTAGTCATTATTAGCAGTTTTGTAAATTTCTTTTATTTTTGACATTTTGTTTATGTTTTTATTCTTTTGATTTTTTATGCGACATGTAGCAATACGAACCTAGGGTCGTCTTTTACACTTGTATAGTAAATTTATGAAAATTTATATTTATTGAAATTTTTGTTTAAGATTCTTTATATGATGAAGCTGTTATTATTTAAATCATGAGACATATCGCGCAATCTCTTCCTAAAACTCAGCCCACAAAACACTCCAGCAAACATTTGACACTTGTACACGAATGTCCTGAAGTCAGTCAACGATCTCATTTGTCCACTTAAACGCTATCCGTTAACTATGATTATGGAAAAATCACACAGCCGATGCGCACCTAGTACTATCATTAAGACTACAAACAAACGCATTAAGATTCAATTAATAAGGCTAAATCTACCCACAGAAGTTAACCTATCGCATCCGAACGAGCATCCACTACATCTAAAAAAACACAAAACAAACTTCAACTATACAATGAAGATCAGTCGCTTTCTTTCCTTAACACTTATAAGCCATGGAACACAACTAGGCAGCAAATTTTATCATAAGCAAGAAACGGAGTCAAACCCAAGAAGCAGCTTAGCAGAGTGATTACTATAGTACTTCCAGGAGTGGATTCCAGGACTAGACTGATCACCTTCCCAGATATCGAACCCTAGTGCAGTAAAAGAAGAAAAATTTGATGTTTTTAATTTGTAAGGTCAAATTTTTCATTCATAGCTATCTTTCGCTGCACAAATATTCATACTCTATTTTAAGACTGATAGTATATATTCTAAGTGGTTCTTCTATAATTTAATGCGTCCTGAGAAGAAACGCAAGACCTTCTGTCCTCACCCACATCCTTCGCCCCGAAGACACTATTCGCTCCAACTCTACCCTGCCAATCCCACTTCTCCTCAAGCAGTCGCATAGTGCATCTAAGATCTGCTTCTCAAAGTATTCCATACTATCCGAGGAAGATAGAAACTAGCTGAAAATGCTCTGAAAATGCTCGCTAGAATATAGCTACCATCTTTTGATTATTTTTAGATGTAAAATACAAAGTTAAAGTAAGATAAAGTAGTGGTGAGTGAAGATGAACCTGAATGCCAAGGACACGCGCAGTTAAGAATTCAGCATAGCATGAATAAAAGCCAAAATAATAGTTTTTTGGAGTATATGCGTGAAAGTGAGGCCTAAAACTAACGTAAAATGAAGGAAAGCATGATTTTGAAACTAAAAAAGCAATGCATGACTGTGAGAAGTTCGGTATATAACAGCGCCACTAAACCAGTATAGTCATAGACTCTATAAAATAAATAGCCTTAAGATTAACTGATATGCAGTTACAGGCAGAAAAAATTAACCAAGCCTAAAAACAGCAAAAAATTACCAGCACATTACAACTCTACTCTGCGTTTGCATCTTTAACCCTCTAACTCCTTCATCAAAAATATTAATCCATCTCTATCAACAATTTTACCCAGAAACGTAAACCGCAGCAGTTTTGTACCAGCAGCATCTAACAACATGCCTCAACTACAAGCCAATATGAGTAGTAGCTAGCAGGTAGGAATGTTTGCGCCTATACAAAGAGAAAAACATGTATTTGAGCCCGGGTAGTAAAAGTAAAAAAGAAAAGGTAGCAGTTTGCATATGGCCAGACAAAGAGGAGCCAGGTAGTAAGTAGGAGGTAAAATTCAAGGATCTTTTCACAAAAAGGGAGTCAAAATTAGATAAGTAGGTGGATCGACTAAACTAATCGAAGATGAATGTTAAGGATTACTGCCCAGAATAACCCGTAGATGATTTTAGTTGTATATTTGCAAAATTCAATAGCTTAAAAAATTATAGTGAAAAAATGAGACCTATAGGAAATTAAAAAAAAATTTTAATATTTGTTAACTTAATGCTAATAGAATAGATATAGAATAGATATGTAGAGTTAAGGATGATGAATGTGATATATCACTTAACTTTGGCATTCTTTAGCCCTCTTCCGGATTCTCCCTAATCTCTCTTTTACTCATACTTATTCTTGGTGGGATGTTCGAACAGTACTGCATCATTGAAAAACTGTCTCTTCTCCACGAAGTCATTTATACATTTGTATAGTAATCCAATAAACAAACCAGCACCTATACCGAAGGCCACACTCAAGCACCATCCTGCGATCTGAAAGCCTCCTTGGCTTATATTGCTTCGTGTTCTGTTGGGACTGTAAGATACAGTTTGCTGGCCGATTCCACCTAGGACTGGGCTAATAAAGTTGTAAGTAAGTGAAGTTTAACCTTAGCCCACTGCTTGGAGGACCGCAGAACAGATAGCAGCGATGAATGATGGGATAAGGAAATGGAAAAGAGAGCTGTTGGAATCGATCACGCCGGTAAGGTTGATGGGGCGCTTAAGTAAGGCATTAAGAACAGAACATATAAGGCCAGTACCGTATCCAATGGCCAGAGCTGCTCCTGGATTGTAGTTTATCACACTGCTTGAAGAGTAAGCGATGCCGCCCTATATTAAAAGAGTTGTACTGTGATGGCTGAAAAAACTATGTCATGGACGCTGAACTTACGATAAATAAACGAAGAAGCAGTGTAAGCTCCAAGCACACTAGCTGCCAAAGCCAGCCAAATATTGACCTGAGCAGCCATACTCACCACCTTCCCGAAGCCATTCACATATACATCACTGAGCCCTAGCACTGGAAACACGCACCAAACTAGTATTATGCCTAGAAGAGACATACCCATAACTCTGTAAGATGAACGGAAATTCGGATTTTTCTCAGTTAAGTCTTTTTTGCCCAAGAGAAGGGAACTTGTAATGCCAAGTGCCCCTCCGAATGCAAAAGCTCTAGAAGGATATCCGTTATCAGTGATGTTGTATCGTATCAATAGCTGACTATTGACTTCATAGATGAATGTGCCGATCCAAGTAAGGAAAAATACTTCGCCCAGTCCTATTCTCCCGATGACTGCACTATAACCCGCATACATCGCCAGGGCAGCCCCAAGTGCATCAAAGAAAGACGCAGATGGCAGTTCTTTTGAGCTCTAAAAATCATTTCCCCAATTGATGTAGTTGATCCTGTCATATCTGACTCCATCGAACTGCGCCCGTTAGTTGTTAACTCCACATCTGTTCCAGAAATCCCTGAAAATAAAGAAATTTTGAACTGTAAAAGCAAAAATCAACAAAGTAAATGCCATGCCTGTGACCACCTGTTTTTCAATATACCCAGCGACCAATGCAAAACCTATATAACGATGTACATACCTACGATAAGCAAAACTATAGCAAAAGCTATGACAGCTTGTGGAAAAGGAAACGCTGAGGTGCTGGCCAAGAATGGAACGTTTCTTGGAGTAGTAGATGGCTATGAGTAGTAGTAGAGTCCGGGTACCAGGTTCATTTGAGTGAAGCTGGCCTCATCGTAGCCCAGGAAAAGACCGTAGATGATGCCTACGGCGATTTACCAGAGCAGAGCGAAGATTATGAAGAGAATACTGCTGCGTGACATAGTTTGAATTATTTATATATATTGGGTTCAACTCGAATAAGGCTTAGGGTGCACCATGTGAGCAAAGAAAATAAAAAATAGATTGAGTATAATAGAATTATGTATATATTGTTATTCACTTGTATTTTTGTCGTTAGAACTTATAAGTTCATATAACGCTAAAAATAGTCTTTCGATATCATAGTATAGAAATTCTAATAGTATCTCCTATGCATAAAAACAACCAAATTTACTTATTTTTTTGAAAATTTATAAAATCTTTAACAAAAACTATTATTTGACTCTGAAGTTTTATTTTCTAAATGTTTAATGTTAGTTTAAGCGATGTAATTTTTATTGATTCGTTATTATCGATGAATATTCAAACTATCCTAAACAAGCATCCTCGCATAAAACTGGCAAGCATCACAGCACGACCACCCGCCTCACCAACTTCTTCGCCACAACAACATTCGATAGGACTGATTAATGAACTGGCACATCATAACCACACTTACTTTCTTTAAGATTAAAGCATACCTAAAGAATCCATAAGCAATCATATGCTTTCGGAATACTCTTTTGTAGAACAACTTGATTCGAATTTCAAAATAAGATTAATAGATCAGGAGGACTCAGATTAAAAATAACGAAACACACAGCAAGATGACTCAGATTACAAATACAAACAGATAGAGCAACAGCTCTAAGATATATAGCTAATGAAAATTAAATTCGAAAACAAGCGCAAAGGCTAACACACAGCAAACCACTAACAAAACTTTCAGAGCAGGTCAATCGATCGTCACTTATTGAAACCAAGCAGCACTCCCCTGCACAAAAATACCACTGAATTCTTTACATAGGCTCATCATATTGGCAGTAATCATAGGTAGTCTCTTATTAAAGAATAATAAATGAAACTTATTCAAGAATCGTATGGATTAATCGAGCTTGACGGCTCACAAGATGATGGTTAATGCGACTAAAGTGTTTGTAGTTCAAATTAATCGCTTAAACACGTATAGGAGATCAGTTTTAAACAAGAATAGCATAATAAAAGCTAGTTTTATCCGTCTAATCGACTAATAAGACTGACTGGTTTAAAATAGAATAAGTAAAAACTTACCTATGACCCTAGGAGTGACATTATAAGCTCTCTAAATAGAGATCATGTTTAACAATCTGACTATAATAGCAAAGAATGCATATGTAGTGGTAAATTGTCTGATTTTATGTTGGATGTCAAACAAAAACTGGCAGTTATGAGTACTAGCATAGCAAAAATGGAGACGTCTAATCAGGCACTAAGATAAAAACATTTGCAAGCAATAAGCAAAAATAATCTGATTTTATAGCATATTCATTAATTGAGTCAGGAAAAAAGGTAACTCTAGCATGTATACAAAACATAGCAGAAAAAATACCAACCAAGCTCTAAGTCATAGAACATCACAAGACCAGAAGAAAAAATCAAAAAACATGATACAAGCTAGCAATATCCCCCAAAGCCTTTAGGTAATCATCAGTAAAATATTGCTCCTCACTAGTTTCGATCTTTCACTAAATCAAAATTATAAGCCATATCAGTCAATCGCAGTACTAAGGTGGAAAATTTATTGCAAAGATTGCAGCTACGCATAGAAAAGGCCTGAAATTTCCTCATTTTTACTAGGTTAAATATACTTTTAATAAATTTAAAGAAAAATCAGAAATTACTATCATTAAAGTGTTAAGTATACAAAGTTTGATTACTGACCCTAATTTTTCCCCATCTGCCTCCTCTGTTAAAACTGCTACTAGTCATCCTACCCCTGCTTTCTTCATTCATCTAAGTTTTATACCTTCTTTCCTATCTATATTCAACAACCTCTGTCTTGCTCGCCTCTCCTGTATAGGTTTTGTTGCCCCACTCGCCCATTTTGAAATTTTGTCGTGGAAGTCTCACTTTGAACTAATTAAAAGTTATTTTTCTGAGATCATTTTTATCTCTGCTACCTCCATCAAGCTGCTAATGACTGTGCTGATCTGTTATTTGTACTCCCACTGATAGGCATTTATCTTATCTGAAGGCATCAAATAATGAAGTATCTTTATTTGCATCAAGTGATTTTCGTATTTTTTAGTTGTTTTGCTATTATTTTTGCTTTTATTTGCTCGCCAACAGCTGAGTAAGCCAGGACTCCTCTTCGTTTATCACATTAATCTTATCGATATTCTGGGATTATATGTTTCTTTTGGGAGGTTTGTAAGACAACTTTCTCTTCCCGTAGTCTGCTCTGTATTCTATGAATAATACCTGAGGTCTATAACTTTGAGCTGGGGAGATTATTTTTGAATTCCACGACTTAGTACTCGACCCTAGTAGTCAAAAGTGTATGTTTTTATTTATTTGAATCTTCGTTTTTATTGTTGCGAATGATGCTATCGAATAGATTGTTATTATTTCTATTTTTTGACCATGGTGTCCCTAAAAAGTCGGTTTTTTTCCAATTTTTCTCTCATCTTGTCTTATTAATTGTTTATTTATCGCTATTGGAGAGCCTTTTCTTCTTTCTATACTGCTGTTTTTATACATATTTGGTTTTTTTAAAGTTGAATCGATTCGCTTCGTCGGTAATAATTGTGAGTCTTTATTTTTTTTTATTTTGCTATGATGATTTATGAATGATTTCTGGTTCGTGATAGCGTTTGAGAGGAACCAGGTTTGACAGAGGACCATTTGACACTTCCGAATAAAATATTATCTGAAACTGTTTACTAAATGTCAATTTATGGTGCGATTGGACGAGAAAGTTCTCTTGCTTAGCATATCATCGTGGTCGTTTACTCAAGAATACGGTTGGTTTAGGCAGCCAACTTGAACTTGGGCATCTTACTTACAGCTTTAAAGGCCAACTACTACCATATTCCTTCTTAAACTTAAGAAAGTAAACCACTAACTGCTTTTTCGCTTTTTGCTGACATATTCGTTGCGATATATTTATAATTTACTAATTTTTTACTACAAAATTTAGACCAAACTTAATAAAATATTGATAAATCAAACATATTTTTATCGTTAAGTTGTAAAATTTATAAAAAAATCATCTGTAAACGTAAAATATGAATATTTCTATTGATATTATCAAATTTTTCTGCCATCATTTGTGGAAGGCAAACATGGAAGTCATACGTCCCTTGGTCAATATCGATTTCTTTTTTAAACGAACCTAAGTATTCTTCTAATCATCATCTAAGTCAATAATTTCTTAAAAACTTACAGGAATAGGCTAAACAAACGAATCTCCAATTTTCCGTCCCACTAATGACTAAAGCAACGAGTCTTTTGTATCGGTATTACCACCTAGGCTTTGCGAAAAAGATTTATGGAACGATCTTGTTTTTCTCTGATTTAATTTTTATTATAAAGCCTTATCTTGGGTCTATAGCGTTGCTTTTATTTTATTTTCAAGAATTTTCTACTTTTCTCCGACTTTCTCCATTATTTTCTAAGCTTCTCGTTTAGTAGCTGCAACTCTTATAAGCTGACTGACCTCACTTTGCATTTTTTATTGTTTATCTCTCATTTTCAGGGCTTGAATTTTTTCCTCTTCGCTGCCATTAAGCATCTTCTGTCTGACAGGACTGTCGTTTTGAGTTTCTTCTTCCTTTTAGCCAAAGACAGCTCGACGACGGAATAGCTATTACATTTTGCGTTTAAAGTACATGTATTTGTGACTTTTTTGGGCCTAATAATACTCGACTCCCATCGAATAGAGCTCAATCAGATTGCGTAAGACCTAAGGTGCAGGCTAAGCAGCAAGTGAGAATTAGATCTAACTTTAAAGAAGGCGTTAGGCAAAATCTGGAGGTAGTGTAGGTTTTCGGAAGGACATTTATATTTATATGACGATAAATCAAGGACAAATGAAATGGTACCAAGAACAAATAAACATTTTATAACTATTACATTAAATATTATTGTAGTTGCAATCAATTGGAGATTCGAATACATACTGATATACAGACTAGCAAAAAATATTAAAAAACTATTTTTATTTTACAAATTTTAGTAGATTAACAGAAAGTTCGTGTAAATATCGCTTAAATCACTGTTGGTAGGTTTTTATCACTATATTAGGATTGATACTGCTCTTGCTACGTATTTAATTGACCTCTTCCTTCAGTTTCTAAATGGCGCTGTAAAACTTATCAAGTTTTCCGTTGCTCTTACTTTGTCCTAATAGAACTTAACTAGCTGCCGAACCTTTAGGGCTTGATAGCTATTTTATCTAGCTGCCAATCCCACGTTTTTCCATAATTTGTTTGCACTACTCACTGGCCTTGTTGGTTACCAACGTAGAATTGATTTAATGTAGTATTCCAATAGTCTAGGCTAGTTGTTCACACTTGTTAGAAAGTCCGCTTACTAACTCCAAACGAGAACGTTAGCTCACAAGTTCTAGCTTAGATTTTTCATTTTTCAGACTCAATCGTTAATTTTTTGATTTTATTGGCTAAACAGGTGTATTTTCAGTTATCGTTTTAGGATGCTAAGAAGCAATAGGAGTGCTGATGGTGGGCTTAGGAAAGCTGATGATAGGCTTTGGAGGGCTAGCAGAGGGTTGAGATAATTTTAAAGGCTTTATCGGTGTTTGTATCTCCTAGATTTTGATCATCTTATTCTCTATTAGATTAATATCTTTTTTGATCTGAGCAGTAGTAGGAGCTGCTATCAAAGTCTCTAGTTGCTATTGTGTAACCGATAGAGGGGCTCGTGAGTTAACATTATTACTGACTTCTTCTAATTTTTTCATTATATCTTGGCCAATTTTTTTTACCACTTCCCGTTGCTATTTAAGTTCAGCCCAAACTTGTTTCTTGAACTGCTCGAACTACCTTCTCATTTCTGTGATCAATTTCGCCCCATTTGCTGTTCCTGAACTCAGAACGCTTTACATGCTGCCCTTCGACAAAAATTGACTAAAACTGCCGGAAGCTGCTACTCCTTTCAGCAGTGATGTTTATACTTTAGCCAACCTTGGCATTCCACTGATCGATGATTCTTGTTTAATGCCTGAAATTTGTTTCGCCTTGCTTTTACTGCGACTAGCCTGTTACTGAGAAAGCAAGCGTGATCTGAAATCTTTACTGCGGGAGGGAGAGAACTTGTTTGCCAGAGTGAAGCTATTTGCTGATGGCTAAATTCTGCTTGAATCTGATATCTTCCAAGGGCACTGGGAAGAGATATGCGCTGTAGTGTCCATATATTTATTGTTTTGTAATAATTAAGTATGTAGGGACCATCTAGAGCCAAATTAAACTGGAGCAAACTAAGAGCGATTGTAAGTCAGTCAGGCAGATTCAAACCTAAAAAGAATCTATTTTCGTTACTAAAGAAATAGATCTACAATGATAAGGAAGAGATTGTGACGATTTATTAATAAGGATAGCTAATTCTTAAGCAGCATAGCCCTGCACCTAATTTAAAGGAGCTTGTGCAGTCCTAAGATGCCACCGGAAAGTATGTATGGTAGTGCTAGGAAATCACTGCTTACTATATTATCAAAAATCACAAGGAAGTTTTGAATTCTCTGCCTTAAAATTAAGAAATAAGAGTCTTAGAGCTAGGGGCAGGTAGCAGCGGCTTGGCTTCTATAACACTACTAAAAATATCTATAAAACCAATAACAATCACACTTACAGATGGTCAATAAGACAACATACCATTTCTTCACTGTAATCTAGCGGTAAATAATGTACAAGACCGAGGAAAAGGATTGCTTTTGCGTTGGGGAGATCCAAAAGATTTAAGTGTACATTAAGAACATAGCTATTAGCTGATAATATTATGCGACTGTCTCTTTTTCAAACAATTTCACAAAGAATTGTTAGATACTATCGATTATTGCTTGACGGAAAAAGGACGAGTACTCATGGTCAATCCTTCAAGAGGAAACTCATAGTAATTGTTTCGCAAAGCAGCTCTGTAAAAAGGATTTAGAATCTAGCAAATAATATTTAAGGATGATCGTTTCGAATAGCAACTGAAAAATGCTTAAAAACACCCTGAATTTATAGCTGATAGGCATTAACCTCACTTCTTCTGGCTTCAACGTGCATAACATTGAAAAATAATGATATTTTATAAATTTTTGATTCTTGATATGCTCACTTTAATTATAGCAATAGTTGGATTATTATTCATATGCTAACTCTATCATGTTTGGGCAGCCTTACGTAAAATTGAAGCCTTTGTTTATAACTTTTGTTTTTTACTAGCTTTAAGTTTTTATTCTTTGATTTTTTACTCTTTACGCTACAATTTTTTCTGTCTTTTTTGTTCCTAACGATCCGCCCTTTCAACTAACATCTTCTTTATAGCCTCTAAATTATTCTTAGTTTCTTCATATCTCTTTTTTCTTTCCTCTTCCTCCTTCTTTTGTTGCTCCTGACTCTCCAGCAATAATTTTAATGTCTAAAAAGCCCCTTGCGTTTATTCTTTCCATTTTTACATTAGCCCTTAAAAGCAATTTTGATTAGCAGATCCTGCCGCATCAATCAAGATTCTCAACAAGCCATCTATATCTTTAATTTATTTTAGAATCTTGTCCTGATTGATGACCTGAGCTTATATATTGCGATGCTTATGAAGATTGACTTAGCGGTAGAATTAGATGGAATCTTGCTGAGCTTTTCCCACCTGTCGCAACACCTAGTTGAAATAGCTTTGTATCTGCGTTGTCAAAGGACCCGCTAGACTATTTTTCATTGAATATATCACTTTGTTTTGAATCTATTATATGACTCTTTCTTTTAAAAGTCGTTAAGTGTCGTTTGATTGACTCATCTACTATAAAACCTTGACTAGTTTCGTAGTGGTTGTCTGGAACAATTATCTTATTTCATTTCTATGAACCTAATTAGAACTTTGAGGTGCATCTTCGACTTTTTCGAACATGTTTTTTGGTGGTTGAGGTGCTTGAGCAAAAGGAAAAGTTAAATGTTGTTTTGTATAATCTAAATATGCTGGTTGTTGATTTGAAGAAGAAAAAATTGGGCTTGTAAATTATACTTTTTTTGGTGGTGTTACATTCTGGTTAACTACAATCTTCAATTGATTAGGATTAGTGCTGTTAGTTTAAATATTTTTATTAAAAATAGGCTAAATCGGATTAGTATTTGCGATCGAAAGGCTCGGTTCGAAGATACTATACAGCTGCTGCTGACGGAAAATATTTAAAAAATCAGATTTTTTTTATACTTGAGGCCCGAAAAGAATATTTTGTTTCAGTTGCGGGCTTTATTTATCGCTTTTTTCTTATTTTTGTTGCAATTTTATAGATTAAATTTCCTGCTTTGATTAAGACTCTTTTTTCTATTTTTAAGCTTTTTATTATTATGAAGAATGTGCCTGTCCTTGCTCTAATTCCTATTTTTGTAAGTTATTTTTATTGACTTAAATTTTAGCTTTTTTCTTTTTCTTTCGACTCTTCTTGACTCCTTATTATTTAATTCCTTATTATTTTTTATTAAACTTAAATAAATTTGTATTCGATATTAGTTCCTTATATGCTAGATTTATTACCTAATTAAAAAATGTCTATTTATCTATCCTTGGTTCTACCTCTGTCGTTTTTTGCAACTATTTTTAATCATTATTGATTTCTAATTGATTTTTATTTATTTTATTTGACTTTTATTATTTGCTGATCTATTTTTTTAATTAATTTTTATCAGAATTATCACCTACTTCCTCCTTTTTAGATATTTCTGATTTTTAGGCAAAATTAGTAGGATTTTAAATGTTTTGTCGATCGATAAACTATAATTTGTATTATGGTGGCATCGTCAAAGTGTCAAGTCGGTTGTGCTAAGCTGTATTTATCTACGGTGTTGAAGTTGGAGGACTTTCATCTTCATTTTTTTATTAAGTTTTTTGATTAGCTGACTGATATCTCGTTTTAACTAGTTTTTATTACATATCATCATCTAGATTTGATGGAGAAGGCATATTACTGTTTGATAATGGATCAATTTATTTAGATTTTTGTAAAGTTTTAGAGATACTAATCTGATTTTTTTGTATTATTTTTTTAGGACGAAATTGCCCTGATAATACTTGAGGCTTTTTGCTCTATTCTTAATGCTCATTCTAATATTTTTATTGTTATTTTTGTTCCTCATGTTTTTTTTAAAGTCTTTGTTATTATTTTTCTTAATCTAGATTTTATTGCTTTTGCTATAATTTTGGTTATTACTTTGCCTTGTATTTTTGTGAAGAGCTTCCTTTCGGAATAGACGAAGAATGTTCTTTTTTTTATTGGTACTTGACTTACTTGATGCTTTGAACTGACTGAGTTGATTTTGGTAAAGCCTGATTCATTCCAATCTGCCCTAAGGACTTTGTCTATGTCTTTTCAGTTTATTTATAATCAATTTTGCTTTGTTATATTATTTTTACCTAGGAGGAGAGCTAAGTCTGAGCGTACTTATAAAACTAAAATTTCTTCCATTATTAGCTAATCCAATAAGCGTTTTAGACGTAGTCCAGAACCATTGCGAGTTCATATATTAAACTCCTATAACGCTTGATCCTTTTTGCTTAATATGCAAGATCACAGTTACACCCTGTGAAACATCCTGAAGCATAAGATAGTCTAAAAACACGGTCACAATTAGATTAGTTTTGAATTCTTAATCTGTCATCCAACAGATCTTGTCAAGAAAAGGAATCACATATGAAGGATGTATTGCGGTATGCCTGATGCTTGGTTTTAAAACGTTTATTATCGTTAGATTTGATAGTACGAGGTAGAATTCTTAAACTTTCGAAATCCCAACATAGGCCAAAGGACGTGCTTTGTAGTAACTTAAAGCAGATTCTTGTTCTAATTTTGTCAGACTGTTAGCAACTACAGCTTTCGCATTGAAACTCGGAAAAGTGTATAGTATTTTTTTATTCAAAGCCATAACAGTTTTGCTGCCATACAACTGCTGTTTCTATGTAAATGTGATTTTATTGGGATTGTCTATCGCGTAATGCATGTTTCCCATCTTGCCATTGACCGTAAATTGATGAACCTCTATATTATTATTGCCATAGGTAAGATGAAGCTCAGCCATGTTGTCTACTATCTATCTCAAGAAAAAACTAGTATGCGCCTTATCATTATTGTATGCAAACTTCAGACCTATTTTTTGATCATCTCCTAAGGAAGTCTAGAAAACGGATAATCTTTTATTGTTGAAAATGGCTATGAAATAGTTTTTGATTAGGGGCAGAACTCGCATTATGTTGGCTAAAAGGAATTTTTGAAATGTAAGGTTAGGATAGCTGGCCATCTTACTTGCGTAGAGAAAAGTTTTATCGTGGCAGACGATTATTTATGTGTTCGAGACCTCAACTGTTGTTGCGGAAAGGAGTCCGCCCATTTATGTAGGCAACGAAAATCCCTCCATATGCAAATAAAATATGGAGTCAATTATGATCTCTTTTCAAAAATAAATATTGAAAATATAAAAAGGAATTCGATAAAATTATTAAAAATTAAGAAAAAAAAAAGAGATTTGTATATAGTTTGATATTTAAATATGTTTTTTACAATGACGAATATGTGTATTAAGATCGATGTATAATATATTTATTATATGGGTTGTAATTGTGGAACTGAGGCTCGATTAGAATCTTAAAAGAAATTTAAATAGTTCTAAGATGCTCTTAGAAATGTCAGCATTGAAAATTTCAGACAGTATAAAGATGAGATCTTTTAGCTCATTTATAACCGTCAGATGTAGATCATTTATAGCTCGGCATAAAAGTATTTAAAAAAACTTTTTACTAAGAATAATCGATCAACCTTAAATCATACTACTTATACTTAATAGTCAAGCTTAGAACAATAAGTGCTTAGAGAAAAAGATTTCAAAGCATTTCGGGATCAAATTAAAATTGAGGCTATCAGATGCTAAAATTAAATATAAAGAGCCAAACAAAAACTTGAAAACATAATATATTTTTAATCAAAAAAAGACGGAAAAAAGTAATAAAAAAAGCCATAATAAAATTTTTCTTAAATATCATCAAGAAGGTTAACTCAAGAAGTTTCTATCCCAGCAGGTTCCCAGTTTCTAGCTTAGGCAAATCCAATAAATCTAGATGTAGATATAGCCTCTAAAAAACTGTAAAGATTATAGCTGAAAGAAAATGGAATCTAAAGATAAAGTTTAATATAAAATAAAAAACTCTGCTAAGAAATCTAATACTTAAAAAAAGAATTACAAGACAATAATCATAAATCAAAACGTCTTTAAAAAAAAATGACTTACTAAAGGAAGAACTTGATCAGCTAAAGGATAAAATCGTAGACTACAAGATGGATATTGAAGAAAAGCAAGAAGAAATAAAAATGTTGAAAGAGAGAGAAAGTTAGTCAATATTAAATTCAACTGTTACACGTAGAAGATGATTTGAAGATGATTTATGAAACATTAATTGATGGATATAATAAGATTATTTATTGTACTTATTTTATGGGTAACTGTGGTGGCAACTAAACCGAATAAACTTCCCGCAACTTTTTCTAGCAATTCATGAATTAACTCAAGCTCGTCGGCAATTAAAATCTCAACAAACATCGCAAAGATATCTTCAAGTTGTTATACTATCATCAGATGAGCTAAGTGTTCGAATGGGCCGAAAATTGCTTCAAAAAATTAAATCAAAAACCAAATAAAGTACATAAGTAAAATGGTTTTGAGTCTGCAGCTGAAGATTTGTAGAATTCTGCTTTAATTTTCAAACAACTCAAAGATTTTTAGAATGATCTGAAACTTAACAAAAATGATTGTAGTAACAAAATAGAACAGGCAAAAAGTGGACTCAAAAAAGTGCAGTCAATAATGAATTGCGGGCTAGATAAACAAAAAATTAAGGCGAAAAAAATTGATAACTAAACCAGCTAGATATCAGAATCAAGGAAAAGAGACTCCTCGAAAATCCTAGAAAGCTTGCCCCGCTAATCTTCATCTTATCCCCTTTAAAACATTTAAACTTTTATATCTGAGGCTTTGCCAATAAATATGTAGTTATCGAAAAGAATTTCAACGAAGCTATTGGATCAGCTTTAAATAGAAAGAGACTCCAGATCAAGGTTAGAGTCTTCTATACTTTAGCTATAGAAAGAAAATCAAAGTAAATAACAAAAATATATCGATTAAATCATGAAAATCAAACAAGAATTATAATAAAAAAAAAATTAGATTCAAAGATTAATCAAAGAAAACAGCTAATTAAATACAAAATTATAACAATAAAAGAGGACAATTAAATCTTTGCTTGAAGAACGCGATAAACAAGATGAAAAAATTAAAAAATTAGAGAAATAAAAGAATAATAAAAGTCTTTTGAGCACTGGCTAAAGCTCTCAGGCTGAGTCTAATTTAAATTAAGACGAACTAAGAAGATAAAAAAATTAAGAGCTCATTATAAGAAATAGACTACTTGCCTAGTAAATTCAAAAGAAAGATTAAGAGAGTCGAAGAGAGCGCTAGGAACGCATGAACATATAATTTGAGAAGTAGTAGCTTGTTATGAATCTATAGAAAAAGATTAGTCTACAGCAATAGAAACTCGAAGAACGCTAAAGAAACTAATCGAATTCGGACTCCAATAATCGATTACAGTAAAAACTTCTTCTAGTACATTTTTCGCATTCTAAAATCCTTCCCGACTATAAAGACCATTAAAATGCAGTTCGTATCAGAAAGTAACTGATTAGCTTGTTTTAAAATAAAGTAGCTTCAGCTTAACTGATCTTCGCTTACGATAGAAAAAATATCAGTCACTATGATAAGTACATTCAAGGTAAATCAAATTTGCTTATCTTGATCTAACTTAAAAACGGGGTCAAAACAGGTGGATTCTAAGGATTTGTTAACCAAGAGGGAAACTATTAAAAATCGTTCCTTTTCTCTATTCCTGTAAAGGGAGAAACAATGCGACTTACAACCTCAAAATCGATTAGAAAGATAAGTGATGACCCTTCTTATTTGAGTTTCGGGGCAGCCTAGCTTAAAATACGCTCTAGATGCTTGAATATGACAAGCAATGTCGGAGGATTTCAGTCAGTTTACACCGTAGAAGGCTAAAACCCAAAAATAAACAAATTTTTAGGCAGCCAATAGAGATAACAAGAGGCAAATGCATTTTAAATCTTTTAGATTGTTTTCGATACCGATGAAAATTGATAAGAATAAATTATTTACATGTTAGTTTAGTTTGATTATGATAGAAGATTATCGAGAATATATTATTCTAAAAACAATAACTCAATATATCCATCAATGCACCGTTTATCCGAATCTGTGCACTGCGATTCGTCGCCAGAAAACAATAAAATCATAACTTTAATCCGTCAAAAAATATATCCGCTTCACTACGATCATGTATCATATTATTTAGATAGTCATCTCCATTCAGATTGCCCCGAATCACTCTTAATCAAAAATAGTTAGGCACAAGCAAGCGCAAGTACGTATAAGTGGAGATAAGCGAAGAATAAAAGTCAAATGTCGCTAAAACAGAAGTGGAAGAGTAACTTAGGTATCTGAACAAACTCAAAGAAAAAGCTTCAAGTATGCATCGTGAACCCTTATCACCAAGAAGAGAGCCAGTTACAACTCATTTAGCGTGTATCAAAGATAGTTTTGCTCTCAAAAAGTTCAACTAACTTATGAGTTCTCATTCTAAAAAATGGCTAAAAACAGAAACAACTTGTAATGAATCATTTTTTTATAAAGATATAAAAGATTCTCCCAGTTTTATGTAGCGAATGAAGTGTGCAATAGACGACAAAAAACGAACATACATAAAAAAGATTAAAAAAGAAGAACTGATTCCTCACTAATAAGATCGCAGCAATTATAGTATATAGTACTTGGTAGATCGTTTGGATCATTGTAAAGGTTAAAAGTATGCTCATTTATAGCCATTTACATAACTTTCGCCTAATAGACTTCCTTAATATATCGATATGATTAGAAATGATCGAACTGTGACTAAATCTAAAAAAGAAATTCAAATAGCTAATGTGCCTCTGCATAGAAAAGATTCTAATTATAGAATAAATAATAACAAAAAAGCGACCATACTAGTTCAATAAGGACAGTAGTAAAACGAAATATCTGCCAAAATGAGAATGAAAAGCAATCATAAACGTATGATCTAGCTATCAAAATGAGTAGCTATCAAAATGAGATCAATCTGATGAACTTTTGTGGAAAATAATCAGATTTAACTTTTTTTACATACATATTATTAGTTTAATGTGACTATCATGAGCAATACTTTTGATATATATTTTGAACTGACCGCGAAAACTATGGACCTGAGCTCACAGCAGTTCTTTAATCCCTAAACAAAACGCTAAACGTCGTCTGTGAATCACGAGCAACACATTGTCCACTACGAGTATCGAAGATAAGATATATAACGAATGAGCTAGAAGCTGCGATTGCTGTAAGAAAAATATTGGCATTAGATCTACTAAAAAGGCAGACTGAAGGACCTAAATTAAAAAATTCAGAGCAAAGTAGACTGTATCAAGCGATAAAAGTAAATTCAGAATTAGCAAATGAAGATGTTGCAACACGATCTAGAATAGTTTAAGTAATTTTTATGGAAATTTAGAAAACTTTTGAGAAAATAGCAAGACTACAACATCAAGATGCTCAAGGATTTTGAAAATAGATAAAATGTAGCAAAAAATGAGATGAGAAAATAAAAAGACCGCACAAAAAATATCGAATAAAAACTGAAAAAATGTTTATAGAGGGGTAGTCAGAACTAAAATTCTAATCGTTTTGAAGTGGTGGGAGCTGTCCCACGAGGAGAACATACTTTCACTGCTAGAGACGAATACTAGAAAATCGTGGTCAATACTCTGAAAGATGAAGTGTTCAATATAAGAGCTGATCTCAACAAAATGCAGTAGAACATGAAAGAAATCCTATAGAGATTGCAGAAAATACTCAGTGACGACTTGACTATTGCGAGAATTTCGCCCGTTTTCGCACTTATGAGCAACTCCGCATCCGATCGACCCATGCAAACCATTCGAAAATGCCTGTAGAGGATTGAATAGAAAATGGACAAAAATGTAGTGAATCAAAGGCTAGGAGGTTCAGATTATTCAGCAAACTAAGGTCAACTAAGAAGGGCTCTAGACAATCGTGTGATGTAGGTTTAGACTTGGTCCGGCCTCGTGGACATGCAGAGGAAGGTCATACATGACATGTTTTTAGTTGCTGGGCAAAACAGTCATAATCCGCCTGATTATAGCTCTGATGGAATGAGGTATCTGAACGATGAAGAAAACAGGGTCAGCCAATCTTAAAAGCTCTCTCAATCTATATCTGAAACAGAAAAACTGAATAACTATTTGAAGACAAAAATGAGAACTATCGATTCAGGACACCGAATGGTCGGTAAGCTCTAAAATTTGGTCGGCAATGTTCTTACTCCTAGATTCGGATCATCGCAAAAGATATGATAGCCCTATAGTTATTTCGTTACTTAATCTATCGATTAATATCATTTCTAATGTTCTATTAAAGTATTTCTGCTAAACATTTATTTAATTATGAGATTGAATCAGTATATAGCTCTTAATCACAAAATCATTTCATTTTCTTCAACAACACGCCCTCTTCTAAACTTTTTAAACTTCTTTTGCTTTTATTGCGAATTTCTGCTATACAGCTACAGGTTTGATGGCATTTTACTGCTGCTCGGGTATTGCTGGTAAGTTATTCTGATTTTCCAGACTATCAGTGATCAGATCAATTACACTGTTGAACAGCTCATCTAGTTTTTTGCCAAATTTCGCACTCACTTAGAAATATTTTGCATTCAGGGATGCGGCTTGAGTTTATGCTTATTTTTTTGTCACTTATCTTTATGTGAGGTCGGTTTTGTTTCCTACGACAACTCTGACGGCTGATGACACCTGATGTTACTCGAAAAGTTAGCTCCATACTTTAAGGTTATTTAAAGATTGTTTATTACTCAGATCAAAGACCAAAACTGCGCAGTTGGCATCTTTCATATAGTTGGGAATAAGACTTCTAAATCTTTATTGACCTGCGGTATCCCACAACTGTATCCTGTACTGTCTGCCATTTCGTGTTACGTTTTTGATATGAAAATCTATTCCTACCGTTGGCTGCATGATGAGTGAATTACATTGAGGCCGTCCTAGAACCTGTCTTTGATGTATTTTTAAATAATCGATGATTTGCCTACCAGCTGGTCTCCTAAGAATATTATTTTGTATTTTATGCGACCGCCGCCCACCGTACTCGAAGAAATGCTCATGATATAGCTTTGTATATCAAATTGTTATATTCAAAGGGATAAACATAAGCAACAGTAAAATCTATTGTATTTTCAAATTGATAAAAATCAAATTTTGTTTCCCGATACAGAAAATATGAACAAAATATCTTTTTAATAATCATCTTTCTTTATCTGATTTCCTATTTTATTCTAAGTTTATATTGTAAACTACATATAATCTAAGCTAATGTCTAACAAGTGGTAATAAGATGAGGTATTTTTTGATTTATTTAGAGTCGCTTAATCGATATTCGTCTTACGATAGAAGAAAGCAACACTTCTTCGGACGAGCGCATCTAAGAGGTTGACATCAGCTAGTGTCTTGATTAATCTAATAACCTTTACCTGCGCAAAATAATCATGATGCTCAAACAAGACTACAATTTTGCACTTGAAAGTACTCCTCCATTCATAAAGATAAGGAAATTTACTATTTTTTGAAGAGCGCTTAGATATGGGTCAACTGCGGTCTTGACCCCATAAGCGAAGATATTAGACTTCGGCCCGAGGACTGGTAGAATGAATAGCTGTTAGTTCGTGGCAAATAGTTAGGTGTATCTTTGGTCCATCGTCTGATGTCCTTCTAGACTTCGACCACTGGCTAATAAAAAGACCGTACTTTTGCCGATTAAATGGCTTAAAAATCAAAATGTCGTCGTACAAAATAAAGAAGAATCGGTCATATAATCGACAAAGTCATCTAATGGCGCAAGTATTATTCAGGCGTTCTCAATTAGAAGAATCAATCTATGAAATTTTCACTCTAGGATGCAGCGAGATAAGTGAAAATCTCTAAAAAAAGTCTAGATGATTATTTGTTTCAGATAAGATTCGGTCACAAATATGGTTTTAATTTCAACGAGCACTATAATGACAAAGTGGGTGTCCTTAGAGATTTTGTTAGACAGAGAAAGAAGATTGACAAAGTTGATGTCAAAAACAAAAAAGGAGCACAGAAGGCTTTAGAAAAACTTGATTTTTGATTAAAAACAAAATCATTAATTAATATTTTTTACATAAGTTGAATTCATTAATAAATTGTAAATAGAATTTTGATCATCTACGTCTTCTAGTGGTGTTTCTGTCCCTTCTTGGCTCGTTTACAGGCTCTACCTGTATGTTTCGCATATATATTTATCGATACATAAGCAACATTGGCGTCCATCCTCCATTTTTACCCCAGTATTAAGGACTCGTAGGGTCATTAATGTCCACAATTTCTACTTCTGCTCCATGATACTTGACCCATTCTCTGCCTCGCTTGTACACTATTGCCATGAAATCTCCTCGACAATCGTGATGATGTTCCTAATTAGGACGATGGTAATAGTCGCCTCGATGATAAATGACTCCGATCAGTCTGTATTATCCAGTAGGTTTTGAGTTTTTGAGCGGTTAGAACCAGAACTAGTGGTAGATCTCTCTTGAAAACAAAATATGATCCAGAAAATGGTATTTTACTTATTCTTAAGTCATGTCCATTTGGTCTGAATAGAATGAAAAATACTCATGCTTTGACAAAATGAAGGGAAACGTTAGTCCATATGGTACGGATAGAACATTTGATTTCGCTAGTAACGTCCTTGCTACAACTTATCTTTCAAACTGTGATCGCATAACTCATGTAAATCGAGAATTCGATTGATACGTACAGTATGATTTGATTTTTTTCCCTCACTGAACTCGATTTCCTACCATTACTCGTGTACTGGTGGAAATGGCCATCGTTGACAGTTTATCAGCGCGTACTTAGGCAATCGCTCTATCGCTATTATTTACTATTAGAACTGGATGTCAAAAGCGTAGAAATTACGCCAAGTTGTCTTGTTTTTGAACCTCTTAATAAACACAAAATTACATGTTTTATGCCGTCTATTAGCTTTTTGTGTTAAGGATCAGACAAATCACATTCAAAAAAATATTTTATAGCTCTTTTTTCCATCAATTTCGAAGGCTATTTATCTTCCAAATCCAATTTTGTTATATCTTTTCTTTTTGTTAGCACTTAACTGCCGAAGTATTTAGTCGCACAATCAACTCTTGAGTTTGGTTCTTACTCCTTTCTTTACAACTACACGTCAAAAGCATTTTTGATACAAGCGAATGTTCGCGTGAGGAAGTAGTCGAGGCTGTAGGTAGGGTAGGGGTATTAGATATCGTCGGAACAGTAGCATATCCATGCAGAAATCCACTATAAAGGACATATTACAGTCTAGCTGCTCTAAATAGCTTTGAACATAAGACCTAATTATTATATTATCAGACCGTCTGGATTTTTCTACATCGATTTTCATTTTACCTAGCTGCATCTATACTTAAGACAATATTGTTTGAATTCAGTTGCGAATTTTAGCAAGTATAGCGGATAGATCGCATATCCTACATGCAAATCCTGAGGCTAATTAGTGTCCGTATCGAAGTATTCTATTCCTCTTTCTTTTATACCTTTTTCTTTTAGCTTTTTGACTATTTTTTAGTGTTTGTTTAGTTTCATTTATTCCTTCATCTTCTGCAGCTCCTCCTCTTTTTTCTTCCTCTTTTCTTCTTTTTCCCTCTATTTTTCCTTCTCTACCTCCGTCATCGGTTTCTCTACTTCTTATTTCTCTTTTCTCAATGCTCCTACTATAAGAATCTACATGCCTTATTTTACATCTTTTTGGAAAGTGGCTTAGTCCTTTATTCTGGGCTTCATAAAAGTTATTTTGCCCTATTCGACGTTGAACTAGGCGTAGATGAATTGAACTAGCTACTAGAAGTTTGCGAGCTTGACTTTGGCTGATTTTTTTGGCTTAGCGTTATAGGTTATTGTCAGATTCATTCAATAATATTATGTGAACTAGATACATATTTAACATATATTAAAAAGATTTACAATTTACTAACTTTGAAACGATAGTCTAAAAATAGCTCTTATCATAAGCATTCAAGTCTAAAACATTCTTTATATTTAGATCGCTCTTTAAAATATTTTTGCTATACTTTTGTGCACTCACTACATAAAAAATCACAACCTTCTTAGTCTTTATTTGGTCTTTTCTTCGCTCTGCCTCAAACCCGTCTTTATCATCTCCAGAACTTTATAACTTTTCTTGTCATCTTTCGCAAAAGGCGGCATCCTGACATTATTATGCGCAGGAGAATCCCTAGTCTTTGAGGGACAAATCGTTGTATTAATACGCAAAGGAGACTGTCGAATCATTCTAAGCTAGTTCTTAATGCTCTAGGGACATATCTATGTGATTCTGCGGATATTAGAAGTGGCATTGAATTGATTTTTCTACTTAGATTTATGTGAAGAAACAGTAGTTCTCTTCAAGACCTAAGACAACTCAGTAGTAGTGGTCCTTCGTTCTTTTTTGCTTTAGTTTTTGCCAAACCAAGGATGCTACAATATCTTAATTATTAATTTCATACCTACGCAGCAGTGTATCTTTACTCCGGTGCTATCCTCAACATTTTTCCTACCAAATCTGATGCCTCTATTGAGAAAAAAAGCTCATTTTTCGGATATTATGCATGATTTATCTTTCTGTAAAGTTCTTGATCGGTACTTCCTTTGAACGGAAAGATACCAGTGAGTGTAATGAAGGCTACAACCCCCAGGGCCCATATATCCGCCTGCTAACCTCTATATTATTTTTTCTGAACAATCTATGGAGCCATGTAACTGGGTGTCCCACAGAATAACTTGACTTTTTTATATTTTTCGATGCAAGTGCTGAATCCAAAATCTATGATTTTAGGCTGAAGACCCTACTATAAAATAATATTATCAAGCTTAATATCCCTGTGACTGATCTGGCGTTGGTGTAGATAGAGTAGCGCTTGTGCTATGCCTTTTATAATGATTTTGCAATTATTTTATGAAGTTCGATGATTTTGTTGATTTTTCAGATAGGCATTAAGTGAGATTCCTTAAAGATATTCTGTTATGATGTTCAGATGATTGTTTGTTTAAACTACATCTAGGATCTTAAGAATATTTGGATGACTCAAAGACTGGAGAATACGTATTTAGCGTCGGACTGATTTTTTGCGTTGAATGTCCGATAATCTCAATTTTTCATATATTTTTATAGCCACTTTGCTATTTATTTCTTTATGAAAAGCAACTCTCACGCTTGCATATGCACCCTAGCCTATAACCTTACCTACTGTATATTTCTTCTTGAAATCAACTGTAAGATCTCTTGGATTGCTTCTGAAAAAACAATCAAGATCCTCTTAGGTGAGCTGAGTATTAGTCATCCCGCTCATTAATTTATCCTCAGCATCGTCAATCCTTAGAAAAGTACAGCTATTGGCAAAATCTTTTTTTATTGGCTTAGCTTTAGGGCTAGCTGTAAATTCAGTTCTTCCTCTTATCCTATCTTCCCCATATGTATTCATCTGTATTACTTCAACTCCTCCAAGTTGCTCTCTACCCTTGCTCTTACTTCTACTATAACCAAACAGTCGATCTATATCATCTTCGGTCATGAGTTGCTTGCTGCTGATTTTGACAGTTGGTGGAGGTTTTGGGTGAGTAGTTTTGGTCAGTTTGGCCGATGTATTTTTCCAGGAAGTGTTTGTGTTTATGTTTTTGAGAATATTAGATACGTTCGAGGTGAGGGTGGAAGCAGGAATGTCTTTGGGTGGTCGACGAAGATTACGGTTCTACTTCTGCTACATGCTAGTAACGAATATTATAATATTAAAATACGTATAAACCAACAACAACGATATTTACAAATATCAGCAAAGATTAATTAAAGTAATCAAATAATCGAAAATAGGAAATTTATAGGGATTCAATTAAAAAACATTTATTCTTAGTTTAATCTAAATCAGAAAATCAAATATTTTTATTTATATTATTAAATAAGTCGTATGGGGTTGGGGTTGGGGTTGGGG
>Ga0169931_10001136_pt1 | contig 43762 bp, 33 predicted proteins | sample Kivu_15m_20L_FD_129675 | JGI IMG/M metagenome (GOLD analysis project Ga0169931, IMG submission 129675) | Freshwater microbial communities from Lake Kivu, Western Province, Rwanda to study Microbial Dark Matter (Phase II) - Kivu_15m_20L... | ecosystem: Environmental > Aquatic > Freshwater > Lake... | reverse complement strand
TACATAGGCTGAGCCACTGGGATGACCCCTCAAGCCTGAAGGCTATCCTGGAATTCCTTTCTGACAAAAAACCCGCGGTCCCGGATTTCCCGAATGAAACCATCTGTATCAGCCAGTTTTTAGCCACCATCCTTGGCCGGCACGGTGAAACCCTGGATTTGGCCCAAGCCATCCGAAGCATCCATGAATATCGCCCAATCGTCGACAGTATCCGCGCGCTTATGGAGGCGTTACTGAGGATTTCCCATCCCGGGCTTCAACCATTGGCTGACAAGGGCATCCCGTTGACCCTGCACTGCCAATACAGCCTTGGGGAAATCCTTTTGGGCCTTGGCAGATGGTCCTTTGAGAAACGCCCCTCATTTCGAGAGGGAGTTCTGCATATGCCCGAGAAAAAGCTGGATGTTTTCTTTGTCACATTGCAAAAAACGGAGGCGGACTACTCGCCAACCACTCTGTATGAGGATTTCGCACTATCACCGTCCGAATTCCACTGGCAAACCCAGAGCAACACATCAGTGGAATCGGAAACTGGACAGCGCTACCTCCGGCATTCGGAGTTCGGTTACTCGCCCATGTTGTTTGTTCGGGAAAAACAAAAAACACCCACAGGAAGGGCTGCTCCCTACTTCTTTTTGGGAACCTGCCAGTACTTGAGGCATTCCGGCAGCCGGCCCATCAGCATCGTTTGGAAACTCGATACACCCATGCCTGCCAGGCTTTTCCGGCAGGTAGGTTTGGAAAGTGTGGCCTGAAACTCACTCCCTCTTCGCCGCGCTCTGCCATTCCAGGCCCAGCGCGGTGAGCATGTCACGGCGGGCCAGGACCGCCCATGGGGACCCGGGGTATTTCTCCATCAGCTTTTTCAGGTCGGCTTTCTGGTCCTTGTCGGCCTGTTTGCCAGCCCGGTCGCCCCGCAGCTTGGCGCTGCTGGCCAGACGCCAGCCGGCGTGCCCCTTCTCCAGCGCCGGCAACTCCTTGCGGATGGATCCCAGGGAGGACTGGTACTCGTAAAGGTAGGCGATCTGGGCCTCCAGCCTGGCTTTCAGGAACAGGTAATGCGCCTGGATGCGCTTGGACTCCTTGTCCACATCCTCGCCCAGTTCCTTCAGGGTCTCATAATCCCCCTCCACGATCGCGAAAACCTTCGCCACATCCTTCTGGTTGTTCTCCACATTGGCCTTGAACCGGGTCTCGTCCGCCGGCTTGTCGTAATAGTCCACCATGGTCTCGAGATTTACCTTCTTCTGCCGCCGCACCTCCATGACCTGGTTCTTCAGGTCGGCCGGAGGCTCCTGCCCGGAGATGGCCCACAGGTTCACCTGGACCCGTTTCATGGCTTTCTGAAGGGCCGTTTCCTCCATGGCGTTGGCTCGGAACCCGGCGGCCTCCTCCACTCCCAGAACCGGCAAAGTCTCCGCATGCAGCTCGCCCGTTTGGCGCCCCCGCTTGATGGGGGGTAGCGCTAGCTCCCGAAGGACCTGGGCATTCAGTTCCCGGCCCGTCTTGTTATCCACCTGGAGTTTGGCCAATACGGGGGGTGTCGGCCCGGCCTCGGCCGCATCGTGTTTCGCCCCATCGGGCGCGGGCTTGCCGGCGCTGGCCACCCGCATCTCCGCTTTTTTGCCATCGCGCTTGGTGCTTTCCAGCCTTTCAGACAGGGGTGGTATCGGCGCGCGGACATCCTTGGACACCCCCTGGTTGATTTTTTCCACCAGGGTAGCCACCGGGAGGGGGTCGTCGGGTGTCATGTCGCGCGTGGCCTGGCTGTTGAGGATTTCCGCGGACGCGAAGGGCAGCACCCCCATCGGCTCACCTTCCGTCTCGAAGGAATTCTGCCCCTTGCCGCAGGCGAGAATCACCTCGACTCCATCGGGAGGAGTGAGCGCCAGTTTCTCAAATGCCTCCGGCATCGGGTCGCTGCCCGGGCGCTCGTGGCCGATCACCGGGTTGAACCGGAACACATCCAGCACCAGCACCTTTTGGCGCGCGGGACTGGCCTTCAATTGATCGAACACCCATGCCAGCGGGATGAGCGTGGCCTCCTCGGTCAGGTCGCCGTCCACGGGTGCCAAAAACGCCTTGTCCCCCACCATGCAGGCGTGGCCCGCGAACCAAACCAGCGCCTGATCCTGCTTGCGGCAGGAGGCGCAGAACCCCTCCAGAGTTTTTTCCACATTCCGTTTCAGGGGGACCGGCGCCCCCGCCACAGCGTCACTCCAGGAAACCACCTGGTTGGACGGGAACCGCAGCCCCACCTGCAGGGCCTTGCCCAACTTGTCGAGGCCCTTCCACGGGTTGGAATAGCCCTGCTGCACCGGGTTGGCATACAGGTACTCGTTGATGGCGATCAGCAGGGCGCGCCTTGGAAAAACGACAGCCTGAGTTGGCGGGACGGCTGCGGATTTGCCTTTAGTCTCCGCGCCCCCACCGGCTTTCCCGGGTATCACGCCCCCCTTCTCCTGGGTAAGGGGCCCCTTGGCGGCGGCTTCCCGGGCCAATTGGGCATCGCGTTCCCGATCCAGCACCACCCTCCAGGAATAAATCGCCCCGCCCACCATGACCGCTGAGATCACGGACAGGAATCCGAGCATCACCCAATGCGACAGCCTGGGCCTGGCACCTGTCCTTTTAGGGGTTGACGGCCTGGGCCGAAGGGGGGGTGAGGCAGCCTCCGCCGGGCTTGCCGCCGGCGGAGGGGGCAGGTCCAGGGGTGCCAGCGGGGCCGGTTGCAATGGGGGGGCGGCTGCGGGCTTGTCCTCGCAGGCCGGGGCCTTGACCTGCAGGTTTTTGCCGCACTTGGAACACCGGAATGGTTTTCCCAACAGCTCGGGCCCCACCAGCAGTTTCTGCTGGCAGCCCGGACACCGGATTGTCACCCCCGCCGGATTGTTCCTGCTGGTCATGCCGAAACCACTCCCATTCACACCCCAAGGCAATTCGTCACCCTAGGATACGGCGAAAAACCAACTGCGGACAAAGGAATGGCCGGAGGATTTCCCCCAAGCCGGCGCTTGACTGCGGCCGATATCAAGGCTATTAGTTCAAATGAATGTTGTTTCAACAACCTTTAGGAGTATCACCCCATGGTCACCCAGGCCTCCCGCAGAACCCAGGTTCTGGTGATTGGCGGCGGCCCGGCCGGCGCCACAACCGCCTGCCTGTGCGCCCAAAACGGCCTGGATACCATCCTGCTGGAGCGCGAAAAGGGACCCAGATTCCATATCGGCGAATCGCTGATGCCCGACACCTACTGGACCCTCAAGCGGTTGGGCGTTTTGGACCAGTTGAAGGCATCGCGCCACACCATGAAGTACTCGGTGCAGTTCGTCACCGAGACCGGCAAGGAATCGCAGCCGTTTTACTTCTTTGAAAACAACCCGCATGAGTGCGCCCAGACTTGGCAGGTGGTGCGCAGCGAGTTCGATGCGATGCTGGTGGATAACGCCGCCCGGAACGGTGCGACGGTCCTCCAAGGCAGCCGGGCGCTGGATGTGATCACCTGCCCTGACAACCCCCGCAAGGTGATCGGGGCGCGGGTCCGCCAACAGGGCTTTGGTGAATTCGACATCCTGGCGGATGTGGTGGTGGATGCCACCGGGCAGAGCGCCCTGATTTCCAACAAGTTCAACCTGAAAGTTCCCGACCCCACACTGCGCAACGCCAGCATCTGGACCTACTACAAGGGGGCCTCCCGCGAAGCTGGCCTGGACGAGGGGGCAACGCTGGTGCTGGCCCTCCAGAAAAAGAAGGGCTGGTTATGGTACATCCCGCTGGCCAACGACATCGTCTCGGTGGGCGTGGTCGGCCCCATTGATTACCTGACCAAAAACCGGGGGGATGCCGAGACGGTATTCCTCGAGGAATTGGAACGGTGCCCGGGTGCCAAACGGCGGGTTATGCCAGGGGAGCGAGTTTCCGGGTTCTACACCACGAAGGATTTCAGCTACAAATCCAGCCAAGTGGCCGGCGATGGCTGGGTTTTGGTGGGCGACGCGTTCGGTTTCCTGGATCCGGTTTACAGCTCCGGCGTTTTTCTGGCGCTGAAAAGCGGTGAATTCGCCGCCGACGCCATTCAGCGCGCGTTTGCCGACAACGACTTCAGTGCCAGCCGTTTGGGCTGCTGGGGGGACAAATTCCTCCAGGGCATGGACCGCATGAAAAGGCTGGTTTACGGCTTCTACGAGGGGTTCAACTTCGGTGCCTTCATCCGCAAGCACCCCGAGATGAAACGGCACCTGATCGACCTGCTGATCGGCGACCTGTTCAAGGACAGCGTCGACGAGATCATCGAGCCTCTCGACGCCATGCGCGCGGAGTTCCGGGCAATGCAGGCCATGGAAACGGCCAATGAGGATGAGATGGCCAAAACCATGTGATCGTCTGGAATGGTCTGTTAGTTTGTAAGTGCGCCCGGCGACCGCGGTTGCCGGGCTTTTGCTTGCCCCCGGTCCGGGCCGACCGGGGTGCGGGTGTTTGCACGGACTAAATCCCGGTAAACCATGGCGAAACGCGTTAATAAAGAAGAGGAGTCTGGCGAACCCGGCAAGAAACCGGCGGCGGCCAAACCCCGCGCCAAGGCCATCAAGCCGGCCCCAGTCTTGGCCCCATCTGCTGACATTTTCCAGCCCGTCACTCTGCGTGATTTCACGCTGGAGCTGGTCCGCCAGCCCCTGTTGGAACCCATCTTCCGTGAGCTTTCCGCCGGCAACAGCGCAACCGTGGACGGCGCCTGGGGCTCAGCCTCGGGATTGGCTGTCGCGGCCCTTGGGGAAAAATGTCCCGGCGTGCTGCTGGTGGCCCTGGCCCATCCCAGGGACCTGGAGCCCTGGCGGCAGGAGCTGGAAAGTTTCACCGGCACATCGCCCCACATTTTTCCGGCGCTGAACTGCCTTCCGGGGGAGGAGGAACGGATCGACCCGGCCACCCCGGTCCGGCTGCGCACCCTGGGTGCCCTGGCTGGCGTGGGACCGAGACCCAAGATCTTGCTGACCAGCGTGCACGCCCTGCTGCAGCCTGTCGCCACCCCGAGGTCCCTGGATGCCCGCCGCAGGCGGATTGAGCGAGGCCAGACGGTGGAAATGGAGGAGCTGGTGACCTGGCTGGTGGAGGCCGGGTACCGGGCTTCCGAGGCGGTGGAGTTGCCGGGTGATTTCGCCCGGCGCGGGGGGCTTATCGACGCCTGGTCACCCGAGGCGTCCTCACCCGCCCGTTTCGAGTTCTTCGGCGACGAGATCGACTCCATCCGTCATTTCGCGGCGGACAGCCAACGCAGCCTGGGCCAGGTGGAATGGGCCGATCTGCTCCGGGTGCAAAACGACGGCATTTCCGCCGCCACCGGCAAACCCCTGGAAAAAGCGAAAGCCAGCCTGGTGGAGCACCTGCCCCAGCATTCGTGGGTGGTATGGGTGGAACCCCGCGAGATGCGGGAGCAAGCGCACAACCTGTGCGACCGTTCGGGCAACCTGGCCGGCCTGTTCGGCGCCGACCAGATGCAACAGGCCCTGGCCAGCCGCCCCAGCGTCACCCTGTCCGCCATGCCGGCCACCAGCGTGGAGGAGACCTGCCACCTGGCGGTGGAGTCGGTGGAGAGGCTCTCCGGCAACATCCAGCGAGTGAAGGATGAACTGGACGAGGTGGCCCGCCACGACCGGGTGATGATCGCCTGCTCCAGCGACGGGGAGATCGACCGTCTCAACGAGGTTCTTTCGGCCGGCAAGGTGGCCCAGGCCGAGCGGTTGCGCATCGTGCGCGGCACACTGCGGGCGGGATTCCGGATGATCGCCGTGGAAGGCCACCTGGCCGGCGCCACGGAGGGCTGGGTTCTTTTGGGCAGCCAGGACCTGTTCCACCGGGAGTTGGTGGGCGGGGTGGCCCTGGCCCCCGAAAAGCCGGCCGCCAAGCGCAGGGTGGAATCGCGGGCGATCGATTCGTTCCTGGATCTCACGCCGGGCGATCTGGTGGTGCATGTGGCGCACGGCATCGCCCGCTACCTGGGCATGGAGCTGCTCGACCGCCAGGCCGCCACCAGCAACACCGGCAGCCGGGGCCCAACCCCCGCCGAGGCCGCGGAGGAAGCGGCACGCGCCGGGCGCGCCGAAGAGCACCTGGTTCTGGAATTCCGCGAGGGTGTCCGTGTCTTCGTGCCGGTCTCCCGCATCCACCTGGTGCAGAAATATGTGGGCGCCTCCACGGGCCAGGTGGAATTGTCGCGCTTCGGGTCGGTCGCCTGGCAGAAGAAGAAAGACAAGGCCGCCGAGGCGGTGATCGACCTGGCGGCCGACATGATCAGCTTGCAGGCCGCCCGCGCCGCCAACCCGGGCAGGTCCTGGCCGCCCGACAGCGAATGGCAGCGTGAGTTCGAGGGATCGTTCCCCTTCCAGGAGACCGAGGATCAACTGGTCGCGCTGAAGGAAATCAAGGGGGACCTGGAGCGCCCCCGCCCCATGGACCGGCTGATCTGCGGCGATGTGGGTTTCGGCAAGACGGAGCTGGCGCTGCGGGCGGCCTTCAAGGTGGCGGACGCAGGCGGGCAGGTGGCGGTGCTGGTTCCCACCACCGTGTTGGCCGAGCAGCACTTCCGCACCTTCAGCTCCCGCATGGCGGAGTATCCCTTCACGGTGGCCTGCCTGAACCGTTTCCGCGGCCAGGCCGAGCAGAGGAGGATCGTCGAGCAACTGGCCGAGGGCTCGGTGGATGTGGTGGTGGGCACCCACCGGCTGGTCAGCCCGGATATCCGTTTCAAGGACCTGGGGCTGGTGGTCATCGACGAGGAGCAGCGATTCGGGGTGGAGCACAAGGAGAGGCTCAAGCTTCTGCGCGAGAAGGTGGATGTGCTAACCATGACCGCCACCCCCATCCCGCGCACCCTTCACCAGGCGCTGCTGGGAATCCGCGACATCAGCAATCTGGAAACCCCGCCGCCCGCCCGCCAGCCGGTGGAAACCCGCGTTCTCCGTTTCGACGAGGGCCTGATCCGCCATGCAGTGCTGCGCGAGCTGAACCGCGAGGGGCAGGTCTTCTTCGTGCACACCCGGGTCCAGGACATCCACATCCTTGCGGACCGCCTGCGCCGCATCGTGCCGGAGGCGCGCTTCGTGGTCGCCCACGGGCAGATGCACGGCGATGACCTCGAGGCGGCGATGGTCAAGTTTTTGGAACGGAAGGCAGACATTCTGGTCTCCACCACCATCATCGAGAGCGGCCTCGACATCCCATCCGCCAACACGATCTTCATCAACGAGGCCGACCATTACGGCCTGGCAGAACTGCACCAGTTGCGGGGCCGGGTGGGCCGCTCCAAGGAGCGCGCCTACGCCTACATGCTGCTGGACCCCAGCCGTTCCAGCCGCGCCAGCGACGGTCAGGCCGCCAGGCGCCTGAAGGCCCTCGAGGAGTTCACGGCCCTGGGCTCGGGCTTCAAGATCGCGCTCAGGGACCTCGAGATTCGCGGGGCGGGCAACCTGCTGGGCACCCAGCAATCGGGCCACATCGCCGCGGTGGGTTACGAGTTGTACTGCCAGTTGCTGGACAACGCGGTGAGGCAGATGCGCAACCAACCGCTGGCCGAACCGCTGGAGGTGCATGTCGACCTGGGCTGGCCGGCGTACCTGCCAAGAGACTTCATCCCTGGTCAGAAAGCCCGCATCGAGGTCTACCGCCGGTTGGGCCGGGTGCGGTCACTCGACACCCTCCGGGATTTCCGCCAGGAGATGCGCGACCGGTTCGGCGCCATCCACCCTACGGTGGAATGGCTGTTCCGGCTGGTGGAGGTGCGCATCCGCGCGGATAGCTGGAAGGTGAGCGCGCTGCAGTATGACCGTTCGCAAGGGGAAAGCGGTCCAGTGGACCTGGTGATTGTGGGCCGCAACCCGCAACGCCTCACGGAACTGGGTAAGACCAGCCCGCGTTTCCGCCGGGCTGATGAAAACCACCTGTACTGCCGTCTCAAACCCCACGAACTGGTTGAAGACACGTTGTACCCACTTATCGTCTCCCGCATCCCGGTGCGGGGGGAAGTCGAGGTGCCCAAGCAGGCTTGACGGTTTGCGCGCCATGGGACTGAAAGCTAGAATTCAATCATCCCAGGGAGGGAATTCCATGCCCGGAACCACCAGCAAGCGGGCTTTCACCGCGGATGAATTCCAGAAGCTGGACCAAATCAATTTTTTTGGCCCAGAGGAAAGACTGGAACTGCTCGACGGGGAAATCCGCGCCATGAGCCCTATCAATCCGCGTCACGCCGCCGTGGTCAGCGACCTGGTATCCCTGCTTCACGAAATTCTGGACAAAAGTTGGATTGTTCGGTGCCAGGCTCCCCTTCAGGTCTCCACAAATTCCCTGCCCCAACCCGATGTCTGTGTGGTGAGAACCAAAACGGGCAGATACGCCAAATCACACCCCTCGGCCTCGGACACGGCTTTGGTGGTCGAGGTGGCGGACTCATCCGTCTACACCGACCTGGGGCAAAAAAGGGATCTTTATGCCGGGGCTGGCGTGCCGGAATACTGGGTATTCGACTTGACCGAGAATAGCGTGGAGTGCTTTCAAAATCCCCAGGCGGGCGTTTACCAAAGCCATACCCGACTGTCGTCAGCGGACCGGGCCCAATCGGATTTGTTGGGCATTCAAATTCAGTTGAACGCACTCCTAGAAACGGAGTGAAGCTAGACGGGCCTCCAGCCCGCCTAGCTTTCAATTGCATTCAATCGAAGGCTACTTTCCAGCCTTCTTCAATACTTTCCCATCCGCGTCGATAGGGCCGGCGGCCACGCGGTTCAGGCGGTCCGGGTGGAGATGTTTCTCCGCCACCTGACGCACGCGGGCCGGATCCACCTGCATCACCTCGGCCTTGAATCTGGCCAGGTAATCCAGGCCCAGGTTAAATCGCTCCACAGCTTGCAACCGCTCGGCCAGGGCGCCGCCGCCGTCGTATTGGAAGGCCAGACTGCCCACCAGGTAGCTCTTGGCGTCCTCCACCTCCTCGGCCTTGGCCTCCTCCTGGCGGATGCGGACAATCTCCTCGCGGAACCGTTTCTCCACCCTCGCGAAATTGCCGGGATCGGTGCCGATGTAGCACATGAAGATGCCCGGCCGCAGATCCGCCGAGGAGCAGATCTGGGCGCTCACGGTGTAGGCCAGCCCTTCCCGGTCCCGCAGGCTGCTGGAGAGGCGGTCGGTGAACCCGGGGCCCGTGCCCAGCACATGATCCATGACCAGCAGGGCGTAATAATCAGGGTCGTCACGACGGATGCCCCGGTGCCCCAGCAGGAACTGGAGCTGCACCGTCTCGGGCATGCTGACCACCTCGCTGACAGGAGGGCCGCCAGGCGCCTCCGACAAGGCAGGCAGGGCCGGGGCAGCCTTGGCAGGCCAGTCCTTGGTCAGGTCACGCAGAGTTTTCTCCATTTCCGCGGAGTCGAAATCGCCCACCAGGCTCAGCACCAGGTTGCCGGGGGTCAAGACCCGCTGGTGGAACGCGATCACATCCTCACGGGTGAGTTTTTCAACCGACTCACGGGTTCCCGCGCCGCGCCGGCCCAAAGGATGTTCGGGGCCGTAGATGATACGCGCCAGCGCCTCGCGGGCGCGCTGCATGGACTGCTTTTCCGCCTCGAGTATTTCTGAGATCTGCATTTTCCGGTTGCGGTCAAACGCGTCAGCAGGAAACGATGGGAAGGCAAGAGCTCCAAGAACCAGTTCCATGGCGCGCTTGGCTTGCGGGGTGAGCACACGGAGGCTGGCACCACCCGCCGCGATGGCCACCTGCGCCCCCATGGCCTCCAGTTCCTCGGCAAAGGCCTTGCCGTCCAGCTTCAGGTCCCCATGGGAGACCCCCTCCTCCAAGAGGCCGCCGGTCAACTGCGCCAGCCCCGCCTTCTCCCTCGGTTCGTGCAACCTGGCCTCGCGGAACCGCGCCGAGAGGTTCACCACGGGCAAATCCCGCCGCTCCAACAGCCACACCACCGCGCCGCTGGGCAACACCACCCGCCGGGCACCCGCCAGCGGATTTCCGGCAACCGGCTTCCCGGGATCCAGGCTCCGGCGCAGCACATCCCTTCGGCCCGGCTTGGCGGGCTTGTCGCCGCCCGCCCCGCCCTTACCGGGCGGGATGGAGATCACCTTGGCACGGCTTTCAGCGGCCAGATACTTTTTCGCGGCGGACCGGACATCCTCGGGCGTGACCTTGACCACCCCCTCCAGGTAAGCCTTGGCTTGCGCCTTGCCATCCCCGTCACCCAGCGCCAGGCTCATGGCCACACTTTGCGCCAGCCCATGCACGGTGTCGCGCGAGTAAACGGTCTGGGCCAGCATCTGCCGTCGCACACGGTCCAGTTCGGCCGGGGTGACCAGGCTGTTGGACAGCCGGTCAATCTCCTCGTCAATCAGCTTTTCGGCGCGGGCCAAATCGGCCCCTGCCACCAGTTCCACCTGCACGCCGAACCAGCCGGGGTAGCGCCCCGTGTCGTTGGAGGCGCTGGCGGAGGTGGCGATCTGCTCCTTCTCCACCAGGCGCTGGTACAAACGGGAACTTTTGCCATCGGCCAAAATGCTGGCAGCCAGGTCGATGGCGGGTTCCTCAGGGTGGTTGCGGGGCACCGTCGGGTACCCCAGGATCAACCGGGCCACCTCGAACTTGCTGGCGAAGGTCTTGCGCACCGGAAGCGCGGGTTTCTCCTCGGGTAACTCGCGACGGGCGGGCAGCTTGGCGGCCGGAATTGGGCCCAAGTGTTTTTTCACCTTGGCCAGCGCGTCGGTGGGATCGATTCCGCCGGCGGTGACCAGCAGCGCGTTGTTGGGGTGGTACCACCTTCCATGGTGCGCCAGGATGCCCCCCGCCTGCGCCGCGCGAACATGGGCCGCCTCACCGATCACCGGGTGGCCATAGGGCCCCTTGGCGGTGAATATCAGCGGCAGGATGGCCTTGTATTCAAGATCCCAAGGCTCGTCCTCGTTCCGTTTCAGTTCCTCGATCACGGCGCCCTTTTCCTGCTCGAACTCGTGCCGGGAGTCGATGCGCAGGTTGCGCATGCGGTCCGCCTCGATCTCCAGGGCCTTCTCCCAGCGGTCGGCGGCGAAATCAAAGTGGTAGGCGGTCACATCCTCCGAGGTGAACGCGTTGTTGGCCCCGCCGTTCTTGAGCGTCGCCCGGTCGATGTCCCCGGGCATCAGCTTGTCGGTGCCCTTGAACATCAGGTGCTCGAGGTAATGGGACAGGCCGGTCTGGTCCAGCAACTCATCCGCCGAGCCAACCTTGTACACCAGCATGGTGGTCACCGTGGCGGCCCCGGGTGACGGGATCAGGGCCACCCGCAGGCCGTTCTCCAATTGGTGGGTCTGGACCCGGTCATAGAGCGACAGGGCCGATTGGAGCAGCGGATCCTGCGCCCGGGCGGAGGTGGCCCACAGGCCGAGGACAAGGGCGGCTGCCACCAACAGAAGGCGATTCATGGGCTTCGTGCCTCCAGGGAACAAGAGGGAATCTGCAAAAGGTACGCCAAAACAAGTCGGGACGGCAACCGCCAGGAGACTGCCGGCCGGGCTAGGGTTTGCCCGAGGGATCCGGGGTGCCGGAAATGGCCGGCTCGGGCTGGTTTGACAGGACACGCTGGCTTTTCAGCCGCTGGTAGACATCCATTTCCTTGCCCCGCTGGGCAAGCCGCGGCTTGATACTGAAGAAATAAACAGCCAGTCCCAGCGCCAGCATGGCCAGGAATTCGAAACCAAACACCCAGTACAACTCCGGAAACGCCCTGGGTTTTTGACTGGGACGGTAGAACCGGGGATTAAAACGCCACCACCGCCCGCCGTCACTCTGGGCAGGCTGGGCATGCATCTGTTGTTCGTTTGGGTCACTCATGAGGCCGATTCCCGACTTTCCACATTCATCAGTTTAAGCAAGGTCGGGGCCTGAGTCCTCCCACAACGCAGCCTTATCCCGGGGGGTAGCCTTTTGGGCCTGCCCCGAACGACCGCCAGAACGGGTTCCCATACAACGAAAGAAAGGGTTTACTGGAGTGGGCCGGCATAGACGAATCACCAGTCCCTTCAGCTCAAGGAGCGCCAGGCGTGAGCCAGGACCGCATCGGCGAATATCTGCAACAGTTCGCGGCCACCCGCCAGCAGATGATGGACCAACTTCGCAAGTCCATCGTGGGCCAAACCGGGGTGATCGAGCAGATCCTGGCGGGCATTTTCACCCGGGGCCACTGTCTGCTGATCGGCGTGCCCGGTCTGGCCAAAACCCTGCTGGTCAGCAGCCTGTCCGAGATCATGGAACTGTCCTTCAAGCGTATCCAATTCACCCCGGACCTGATGCCCACCGACATCACCGGGACCATGATCCTGGACGAATCCTCCGGCCGGCGGGAATTCCGTTTTGTGCCAGGACCGATCTTCGCCAACATCCTGCTGGCGGACGAAATCAACCGCACCCCGCCAAAAACCCAGGCCGCGCTGCTGCAAGCGATGGCCGAGCGCGAGGTGACAGTGGGGCAAGAAACCCACAAGCTGCCCGAGCCCTTTTTTGTGATTGCAACGCAAAATCCCATTGAACAGGAAGGCACTTACCCGCTTCCCGAGGCCCAGCTCGACCGTTTCATGTTCACTGTGCGCGTGGATTACCCAAGCCTGGAGGAGGAGAAGAAAATCCTCCAGACCACCACCCGCTCCGGTGACAAGGAAAAGCTGGAAAAGATTCTGTCTAACAAGGCGATCCTCAACCTGCAAAAGCTGGTGCTCAGCGTGCCGGTGGGCGAATATGTGCTCGATTATGTGGCTCGACTGGTGCGGGCCACCCGCCCCGGCACCCCGGACGCCCCAGACTTCGCATCTCGTTGGCTCGATTTCGGTGCCGGCCCCCGGGCCGGGCAGAATCTGGTCAAGGCCGGGCAGGCCTTTGCCGCCATGGACGGGCGGTATTCGGTGTCGATCGATGACATCCGCAAGGCGGCCGAGCCCGTCCTGCGTCACCGTATCGGCGTGAATTTTCAGGCCCAGGCCGAAGGGAAAAAGGCGGAGGATATCATCGCGAAGCTCCTGGAAGTCATTCCCGAACCCCAGGTAGACCGTTACAGCCGGACCGGGAAGCGGTGATTTCCATAAATTCTTGAGGCGAGTGAGATACCGGGAGATCGTTTGGAAATCTCGATCGGCCCTGCCTAGAAGTGAAAAATGAACTGGGTCCTCCCCGCATGGGACCTAGATTTCGTGGATCCAAGACGGTTCTCCTTAATCTCTGCCATTCTAAAGAAATATTCAGGCTTCTACCGAGTGAGGTTGATCCATGCTGTACCCCCCCATTGGCTCCGCGTTGGCACCACGGTCCCTACTGGCCCTGACCCATGGTTTGGCCTTGGGAGTTGCCGCATTGGCGGGAATCCAATCGTTTGCGGCTGAAGGCGACCCCACCCCGGCACAACTTGCCGAGACTGCGGCGGCCTTGCCTGACCCGGCGAAAATGACTCCCTTCAGCAAACAAGTGCCGGTGATTTTTGTCACCAGGGACCCCCGTAAACCGGAGACCTGGAACAACCTGAAGGAATTCTGGAACAAGGGCAAAGTGGATTCGGTAGATCCGGCCACAGGCGAGAAGGTCAATCGTGACGCTGTGTACATCAAAGTGCCCCTTGGCCTGAACAGCGCTCCTCCGGTGCCACCGGAAAACCCACTCACCGAGGAGAAGGTGCTGTTGGGCAAGAAACTCTACTTCGACACGATCATCTCGTCGAACAACAAGGTTTCTTGCGCCTCCTGCCACAATCCGGCCTTGGGTTTCACGGATCAATTGAAGACCTCCACCGGCATTTTCGATCAAAAGGGCGGCATGAATGCCCCCACGGTCTACAACAGCGGCTATCACCTGCTGCAATTCTGGAATGGCCGGGCCCCCACCCTGGAAGACCAAGCCCAAGGCCCGCCCCAGAATCCTGTGGAAATGCATGATGGCAAGGGCAACCCCTGGTATCAGGTAGTTAGCCGCCTTCGGAAGAATCCGGAGTATGTGGAAGCATTCGCCAAGGTCTTCGGCACCCTGCCCACCCGGGATGGAGCCGCGAAGGCGATTGCCGCTTATGAGCGTCTGGCCCTGACGGGCAACTCCGTGGTGGACCGCGCCGAGCTGGTCATGCGCACCCGTGTGGAGGAAGAAGGCGAGGGCAAGCCCGAGACGAACGCCAGCGACTTCACCAAAGTGCTGAAGGCAGCCTTTGAGGCGAAGGACTCCGAAGCCTTGGGCGCGCTGGGCCTTCAGGCCGGAAAGGACGAGGGGAAAATCGCCGAAGTTGCTGCCTCCATCCAACGGGGCAAGGAACTGTTTTCCAACAAGGCGCGCTGCAACTCCTGCCATGTGGGTGACAATTACAGCGACAGCCAATTCCATAACCTGGGAGTTGGCGCAAAGGATGGGGAATGGCCCGCGAATGCCGATCTGGGCCGTTTTGGCGCCCAGGAAACCGGCCACAAAGATCCGGCTCTGGTGGGTGCCTACAAGACCCCCGGTCTGCGACAACTGGTGTCCACAGCCCCTTACATGCACGATGGTAGCGAGGGGACCCTGGAAGCTGTGATTGCGCTCTACAACAAAGGCGGCAATCTCAACCCCCACCTGAGCAACAAGATGCGGGACGAGCCGGCCGAACGGGAAGCCGCCAAGCATGGTCAAAAGGCGGTGATTCCCCGCAAGCTGAACCTCACCAAACAGGAAGAGGCCGACCTGGTGCTGTTCCTCAAGGCGCTTCAAGGGGACCCGGCTCCGGATATTATCGCCAAGCCCTGATTGGCCCTGCACGGCCACGGGCCATCTGTCAAAATGAATGGTGTGGGTGGCGGCGACAATCCGTCACCCACATCTTTTTTTGATCCCCCAGAAGGGCATTTTTCCCATGGGCTTGTGGATGCGCGTCTTCGCGCGGTCGGAAGAAGCACCAGACCCGGTTGAACTGGCGGAGAAGGTGTCCGGGTGGCTGCCCGGTGCCACCTGCCATTTCGGCGCCGATGAAAAGGGTTGGTTTCGCCTGGAAATCCGTCCCCCCGTCGGCGGCCCCATCCAGGTGGACCGGTACCATTGCGAGGAAGAAGGGGTCCGCAGGGACCTGAACACCTGGGCCGCCTGGGTGGAGACTTGCGATTACTGCCCTGAGGCGCCCAAGTTGATGGAGCGGATCATCCAGTCACGCCAGTTCATCACCTTGATGCGCAGCCTGGATACCCCCGATGAAGCCGGCGTGGATTGCTTATGTGACAACCTGTGCGGCCTCTTGGCCAGCCGCCTGGATGGCATGTGGCAGGTCGATGGCCAGGGGTTGAAGTCTGCCGATGGCAACCTGCTCCTGCAGGAGTATTGATCGACCTCACGGCTGCGGGAAGGTACGATACTGACAATCTCGGAGGCCCGTTCCCGTGTCCGGAAAACCGCCCGTAGCCCGCAGTTCCCCGTCCAAGGACGCCCCGCGTTCGGTGGAGAGCTACCTGCGGCCAGAGGTGATCCAGCAGGTGGGGCGGCTGGACCTGCGCGCGCGCTTCATCGTGGAGGGATTCCTCAGCGGCCTGCATGGCAGCCCGTTCCAGGGATTCTCGGTCGAGTTTTCCGAGCACCGCAAGTACACCCCCGGCGATGACATCAAGGACATCGACTGGAATGTGTACGCGAAAACTGAGAAATACTACGTCAAGAAATTCAACGCCGAGACCACCATGCAGGGGTGGCTGGTGGTGGATTCCAGCGCCAGCATGGGCTGGACTTTCCGCCAGGAAATGACCAAGTTCGACTACGCCATCAGCCTGACCGCAGCCCTCGCCTACCTGATGATCTACCAGCAAGACCCTGTGGGTCTGGCGGTGTGCGGCAAATCGATCGAGCGCATTCTGCCTCCGAGAGCTCGTCGCAGTCACCTGCCGGCCATGCTGAGCACGCTGGCCAACCTGAAGCCGCACGGCGAGACCGACCTGGGATCCTGCCTGATGCAGTTGGCCGGCGTTGCCCGGGGCAAGGGGCTGATCATCCTGCTGTCTGACCTGCTGACCGACATCGACCCGGTGATCGCCGGTTTGCACCGATTGCGCCATTCGGGGCATGAGGTCATCGTTTTCAACATCCTGGATGAAGCGGAAGCCAAGTTCCCTTTCGACGGTTACTGCCAGTTCGAAGACATCGAGTCGCCGGCCATCCTCACCATGGAAGCCAAATCGATCCGTCAGGACTACCTCGACGCGCTGGCGGCGCACCAGAACCGGTTCCGGGAGGAATGCCACAAGGCGCAGATCGATTTCGTTCCCATGGACACCAGCATCAACTTTGGCACCGCCCTGCTGGAATACCTGCAGCAGCGCAGTCGCCGCTTCTAATGGTCCTGCCTTACATTCCACGTCTTTCAGGAAAAATAAAAATCCCGCGGGAGCCTTTTTCAGCAAGATGGCTTTCCCGCCATTTCCTGAAACGGCTCCAAACCGCATAATCATCGTTGTCTTTTGACAAGGATGTCCAGGTCGGATGACTCAGGACACTTGGCCCCATTACGGAGAGGAATCCAATGCATTTGAACAAGCGGTGCATCGCTGAAGCGATCGGCACCTTTTGGCTGGTTTTCGGCGGCTGTGGCAGCGCCGTCCTGGCGGCAGCCTTTGCCGGCAAGGTGGACGAATCCACCGTCAATCTGGGCATCGGGTTCGTGGGCGTTTCGCTGGCCTTCGGCCTGACGGTGTTGACGATGGCCTACACCATCGGCCACATCTCCGGCTGCCACCTCAATCCAGCCGTGACCCTAGGCTTGGTGGCCGGTGGCCGGTTCAAGGCATCCGAGGCGGGTGCCTACATCCTTTCCCAGGTGATTGGGGCCATTGTGGGCGCCGGGGTCCTGTACCTGATCGCTTCAGGCAAGGCCAATTTTCAAGGCGTGGGTGACTTCGCCAGCAACGGTTTTGGTGAACACAGCCCGGGCAAATACAGCATGCTGTCGGCCCTGGTAGCTGAGATTGTGCTGACCTTCATGTTCCTGTTCATCATCCATGGTGCCACCGACAAGCGCGCCCCGGCCGGATTCGCCCCGATCGCCATCGGCCTGGGCCTGACCCTGATCCACCTGATCGGCATCCCGGTCACCAACCTGTCGGTCAATCCAGCCCGCTCCACCGGACCCGCCCTGTTTGTCGGCGGTTGGGCGCTGGCCCAGCTCTGGCTGTTCTGGGTTGCCCCCATCATTGGCGCGGTTCTGGCCGGTGCCACCTACAAGGCGGTCTTCGAGGCACCAGAAAAAGCCTGATTGCCGGCGTTTCTCCTTAACCCCGGTCCCTCGAAGGGGGGTTCGGGGTTTTTCGTTTACCCCCTTCCACCGCCGGCTCAGGCATGGACAATGGAGTCCTTGCACCAACTATGGACCGAGGCACGGCATGAGCAGCCTGATCCTGGCAATCTTCCTGCTCCTGCCGGGAGCGGACAGACCCAATGTCCTTTGGCTAACTTGCGAGGACATGGGGCCCCATCTGGGGTTCTGCGGCGACAGGTTCGCGCGAACGCCGCATCTGGACGCCCTGGCCAAGGAATCGGTCCATTTCACCCGGGTTTGGTCGCACGCGCCGGTATGCGCGCCAGCCCGTACGGGATTGATCCTGGGCCGGTACGCCACCAGCGTGGGCGCGGAGCCGATGCGGTCGATGGTGCCGCTGCCTGCCGGAACCCCTTCCCTGCCCTCGGTCCTGCGGAAAACGGGGTACTACTGCACCAACAACAGCAAGGAAGATTACAGCGTGCGCTTGCCAGGCATCTGGGATGCCAGCTCCAACAAGGCCCATTACCACAACCGCAAAACGGGCCAGCCTTTCTTCGCGGTTTTCAACAACACCCAAACGCACGAGAGCCAGATTCGCAACGCCAAGGTGATCCCGCAGGGCGACATCACCAAGATTCAACTGCCGCCCTACCACCCGGATTTGCCGGGTGTGCGCCAGGACTGGAACCGCTATTACGAAAACATCGCCACCATGGATGGCTGGGTTGGCAACAAGCTGACTGAACTGAAATCGGCCGGGCTGGATCAGGACACCGTGGTGTTCTTCTTTTCTGATCACGGATCGGGCATGCCACGCAGCAAGCGCTGGCCAGGCAATTCGGGCCTGCATGTGCCCCTGCTGGTGCGGATACCGGACAAGTGGAAAGCCAAACTGCTGCCGGACCGCCAACCGGGAACCCGTGATGACCGACTCATCGGCTTTGTGGACATGGCTCCCACCGTCTGGTCGATCTGCGGCGCGGAAACACCCCCTGGGCTTCCCGGATTGCCCTTCCTGGGCGGGCAATCCAACAAACGCCATGGCTATCTGGCCGGGTACCGTTCCCGCATGGATGAACGGATCGACCTTGTCCGCAGCATCCGCGATGGACGATTTGTTTACCTCCGCAACTACCACCTGCACCGGCCGCACGGTCAGCATGTCACCTACCAATTTGAAACCCCAACCACCCGCCTGTGGAAAGCGCATTTCGATGCGGGAAAATGCGATGCGGCACAGTCACGCTTCTGGGGACAGCGGGAGCCCGAGGAACTGTACGACCTGGAAAGCGATCCCCACGAGGTGCGCAACCTGGCTGCCGACCAGGGCCACGCCAGCACCCTGGCCCTGATGCGCGAACGGCTGGCCCTACATTTGACGGAGTCCAGGGATGTGGGATTGATGCCGGAAGGATTGCTGGAACCCCTGCGGCAAGGCAATCCCCCGCTGGCTTGGGCCGCGGATGCGGACCGTTTTACTGTGGAAAAAATTCATGCCTGGGCGGGACTGGCAGCCGGCAGGTCAGCGGCGGATCAACAGCAGATTGCGGATCTGCTGAGCGATCCGCATCCGGTGGCGAGGTATTGGGGAACCATGGGGGTGCTTGCAAGACCAAGCCTGGATTGGTCCGGCGTGAAAAACGCGCTTTCCAAAATGCTGGAAGACCCCAGCCGGTCAGTTCGCATTGCCGCTGCCGGCGCGTTGGCCATGAACCCAAATACCGACCAGCCCACCCGGACCAAGGCTGTCGCCGTGCTGCGGCAGCATGTCAATGGGTCCGAACATGGATTTGCCATAATACTCGAGGCCCTGGACGCCCTGGATCAGTTGACCCCGGAAGTCCGTGGCGAGCTAGCACCCCTGCGCGCAGCTCTTGGCCCGGCCACTACTTTTCCAGCCCGGGTGAGGGAAAATCCGTTCCGCCTTCTGGAGCACATGGAGGGCAAACTCAAACCATGATCCGTCTCATCGCCCCGGTCTGGCTGGCTTTTTGTTTCCTTGCCTTGCCGGCTTCGGCCGCCGAACCCAAACGCCCCAACCTGCTGTTTATTTTCGCCGATGACTGGGGACGCTTCGCCAGCGCCTACGGCAAACTGGATGGCCCGGGCTCACCCAACGATGTGGTGAAAACTCCAAACTTCGACCGGATCGCCCGGGAAGGCACGCTGGTTCGCCAGGCGTTTGTGTCAGCGCCCAGTTGCACCCCCTGCCGCAGCGCGCTCTTGAGCGGACAACATTTCTGGCGCACGGGCAGGGCCGCGATTCTACAGGGAGCGGTGTGGGATGAAAGCATCCCCACCTACCCGCGACTGCTCAGCCAAGCCGGCTACCACATGGGAAAAACCGGCAAGGTCTGGAGCCCCGGCAACCCGGCGGACATCCCCTACGGGCGACCGGTGCCGGGGTTCCAGAAATCTGGCATGCGCTTCAACAGCTTTTCCAAATTCGGAACGGATCAGTTGAATGACGGCCATTCGGTTGATTCGTGCCGCAAGACCTTGCTGCGTGAAGTCCGCGGCAACTTTGAGGATTTTCTGGCCAAACGGCCAGCCCAAACGCCCTTCGGCTACTGGTTCGGCCCCACCAATGTGCACCGCAAATGGGTGAAGGGATCGGGCAAGGCGCTCTGGGGAATCGATCCGGACAGCCTGAAGGGAAAGCTTCCTCCCTTCCTTCCGGACGTCCCTGAAATGCGGGAGGACTTTGCCGACTACCTGGGCGAGGTGCAGGCGCTGGACACCTACGCCGGCGAGTTGCTCGACGCGCTGGAAAAGGCAGGAGAGCTGGACAACACCCTGGTGGTGATGAGCGGCGACCACGGACCACCCGGCTTCCCGCATGGCAAATGCAACCTGTACGATTTCGGCTCCCGCGTGGCGTTGGCCTTGAGGGGCCCGGGGGTGGAAAAAGGCAAGGTGAGCGACACATTGGTCAGCCTGCCCGACCTGGCCCCCACCTTCCTGGAAATGGCGGGGGTGAAGCCGCCGGCCACCATGACGGCCAACAGCCTGCAGGCCCTGAAGGTGATCAGCGGAACCGGAGAAATCGACCGCAAGACCATGCCTAGGGATGCAGTCTTCATCGGCCGGGAACGGCATTACCCCACCGCGCGGGATGGCGGGCTGCCTTACCCCCAGCGCGCCATACGCACCAAGGACCACCTCTACATCATCAATTTCCGCCCCGACCGGTGGCCTTTGGGGGATCCCCGCCAACTGCAGGGTGGAACACCCACCTGGGACAAGTTGGCCAACAACACCGGTGTGACGCTGTCCGACGAGGATGCCGGCCCCGCCAAGGCGTGGCTGGTGATCAACCGCGACACCGAACAGGGCAAGCCGTTCTTCGACCACGCGTACGGCAAGCGCCCGGCCGAGGAACTGTACGTGCTGGCCGATGACCCGCATCAGATGCGCAATCGCGCCGGAGACCAGCCCCTGGAGGCCATCCGTAAAAACCTGCGCGAACGCCTGCTGAAAACCCTGGAAGAAACCGGCGACCCGCGTGTGAAGGATAACGGCAAGTTCTTTGAGTCACCGCCCCTGGCGGGTCCGGTGCAAGGATGGAAGGAACCATGATGGTTTTGCTTTCGATACTCCTTGGGGGCATTGCCTCAGCCAACGCCCCCTTGTCCAAACCCAATTTCGTGGTGATCCTCGCGGACGACATGGGGTGGGGCGACCTGGGCGCCTACAACGCGGCCAGTCGTATTCCCACGCCCCGCATGGACCAAATGGCAAGGGAAAGCCGCCGGTTCCTGGACGCGCACAGTCCGTCCGGCGTTTGCACTCCCACGCGTTACGGGCTGTTGACCGGGCGTTATTCCTGGCGGGGCAAGCTGAAGTCTGGTGTGCTGCAGGGTTATTCCCCCGCGCTGATTGAACCGGGGCGACCCACGCTGGCCAGTCACCTGAAAGCCAACGGCTATTCCACCTGTTGCGTCGGGAAATGGCACCTGGGACTGCAGGATGGGGAGAAGACCGATTTTGCCCAACCGCTCACACCCGGGCCGCTGGATGTGGGGTTTGACCGGTACTTTGGCATCTCCGCCTCCCTAGACATGCCACCTTATGTCTTTCTTGAAAACCGTGGCCTGAAGACGCCGCTTACCGGAACCATCGGCGCCAGCAAGATGCGGCGGGAGGGTGGAGGAGGTTTCTGGCGGGCCGGGGCATTGGGGGAGGGATTCACGCATGAGGGGGTTCTCCCCGAGTTGCAAAAACAGGCCCTCAACTACCTGTCAGCCCAAACCAAGGAGCAGCCGTTTTTACTGTATTTCCCGCTGACCGGTCCACACACGCCGTGGATGCCCACGCCCGAGTTTCGGGGCAAGTCCCAAGCCGGCTGGTATGGCGACTTCGTCTGCCAGGTGGACGCGCTGGTCGGGTCGGTGCTGGACACCCTGAAGGCCCGCGGTTTGGATGAAAACACCGTGGTCATCCTCACCAGCGACAATGGCGCCCACTGGTTGGCCAAGGACATCACTCAGTTCGGGCATCTGGCCAATGCCTCTTGGCGCGGGCAGAAGGCCGACATCCATGAAGGGGGTCACCGGATCCCGCTGCTGGTGCGGTGGCCGGGCAAAATCACCCCCGGCCTCTCAGAGGGGCTGTTCTGCTTGACTGACATCCCCGCCACCTGCTCGGAACTGGCGGGAATCCCCCTGGGGTCTGACGGCTTTGAGGACAGCATCGGCGCGGGGGAGCACCTGGTCTCCCAAACACCCGGAAAGAGAACCAGTATCATCCACCATTCGTCCCAGGGGATGTTCGGCTACCGCAAGGGCGCCTGGAAGGTGGTGGAGGGAATTGGCAGCGGCGGCTTCACCGCGCCGGCCCGGGAAATCCCCACGGCAGGCAACCCGACCGGGCAACTGTATCATCTGCGCGAGGATCCGTTTGAGACCCGTAACCGCTGGGCATCCGACCCTGTAATTGCCCGGGCCATGCTGGCGGATCTGGACACATTTCGCAAGGCGGGCCGTTCCCGCCCCTGATTCAAACTTTTGTCCATGAGGCTGGAACCAAACAATGTTGCATGAGCCCCAGGTCAATCCGGGCAAGGATCCCGCCGCGGCCTACAAGTCCCGGGTGGGGGTGCGCCTGTTCTGTGTGTATGCCACTTTTTACCTGCTGTTTGTGGCCATCAATCTGGTCCAGCCCGCGCTCATGGAGATCGTGCTGGTTGCCGGCCTTAATCTGGCGGTGCTCTACGGCATGCTGCTGATCGTCTCGGCGCTGGTGCTGGCTCTCTGGTACGACCGCGCCTGTCGCCGCGAGGAAGCTCGGCACCAGAACCAGACCCCCGGGGACCGCTAAGCCATGGTATTGGGAATATTCCTCACCTTCGTTTTGTTCATCGTCGGCCTGTCGTTCTACCTCGGCCGCCAGACCAAAACCTCCAGCGGCTACTACGCGGCCGGTGGCCAGATCCACTGGTTCGTCAACGGCATCGCCTTCGCGGGCGATTACCTTTCGGCGGCGTCGTTCCTGGGCATCTGCGGCATGATCGCCACCACGGGATACGACGGGTTCCTCTATTCGATCGGGTTCCTGGCCGGGTGGGTGGTGGCTCTGTTTGTCATCGCCGAGCCGCTGCGCCGCATGGGGCGGTACACCTTCGCCGACGCGGTGGACGCGCCGTTCCAGTCGCGGGGCATCCAGTTGATGGCGGCCATCAGCACGCTGGTGGTGTCGCTCTGCTACCTGGTGCCGCAGATGGTGGGGGCCGGGGTGCTGGTGGAGCCGCTGCTGGGCCTGGCCCACCACTGGGGCGTGCTGATGGTGGGCTCGATTGTCATTGTGATCGTGGCCACCGCGGGCATGGCCTCCACCACCTATGTGCAGTTTTTGAAGGGCGGCCTTTTGATCCTGTTCTCCGGGGCGCTGGTGTGGGCTGTCTGTGCCCGGGGCCTGTCCACCCACCCCGGCGACAACGGGGAGAAACCGTTCTACCAGCACCGGGTGGTGTCGGCTGAACCTGGCAACCCGCCCCGCCCCGTCCAGACCGGGCTGGCGGTGGTGGAGGAGCACCAGTCGAAGGTAGGCCGCTTCGCCCTGGTGGAGGAAATCGGACATACCTTTTTTACTCACAGACAGACCGGACAAAACCCAACCCGGCGCACCTGGTGGCGGGTGGATGAGAAAGACAATGCCATGACCCTGGTAGAGGGTGAGTGCCAGGTTACCGGCAAGGAGGGCCAGTCACTGATCAACGGCATGCCCGCCAGCGCGGAGAACAAGTTGAGGTCTGTGGGCAATATCTCCCGCCTGATGGGCGAGAAAGAGGCCAGCACCGGACCGATGTCGCCGGTGGGAATCCTGGCGGCGCTGGGCCACCCGGATACCACCGTGCGCACCTGGAAGGAAACCCGCTTCGAGAGCAAGGCCGGGGACAAGGTGACGGCCTATTTCCCGGTGGAGACACCCGGGTCGCGCCTGTTGCGGCCCGGCATGAAGTTCAAGCTGGAGGGCACGGCGCTTGAACGGCTGGACTTCGCGTCACTGATGCTGGCGCTGTTTTTGGGCACCGCCGCCCTGCCCCACATACTGATCCGCTACTACACGGTCCCCAGCCCCGCCAGCGCGCGCAAGTCCACGCTGGTGGCCATTGGCTCCATCGGCCTGTTCTATGTCCTCACCCTGTTCATGGGACTGGGGGCGATGACGAACGGTGTGCTGAACCCGGCCGACAGCAACATGGCCGCCCCCCTGCTGGCCAAGTCGTTCGGGTTGTTCCTGTTCGCGGTCATCTCGGCCATCGCCTTCGCCACCGTGCTGGGCACGGTCAGCGGGCTGATCGTCGCCGCCTCGGGAGCGGTGGCCCACGACCTGGCAGACCGGTTCATGAACCTGCAGCTACCTGAAAAGAAAAAGATCACGCTGGGAAAGATCTCCGCGCTGGGAATCGGCGCGGTTGGCATCGCCCTGGGAATCCTGTTCAAGGGAATGAATGTGTCGTTTTTGGTGGGGCTGGCGTTCGCCGTGGCGGCCAGCGCCAACCTGCCGGCGATCGTGATGATCCTGTTCTGGAAGCGGGCCACGGCGTGGGGCGTGATCGCCTCCATCGCCATGGGCATGGTCTCCTCGCTGGCGCTGATCCTGCTATCGCCCGATTTATACAAGCTGTACGGGCTCGACCCGCTGAAGACCCCGGTGGCCCTGTCCAACCCGGGGATCGTCTCGATCCCGCTGGGCTTCCTCACCTTGGTGGTGGTGTCGCTGCTGACCAAGCCGGTGGAGCGGCACCACCACAACTGACCCTAGGCGTAGGGGAAAAGCTCCGAGTCGGGCGTGGTGGCCACATCGTGGAGCGTCTTCCCCAAGCGCTGGGCCAAGGCCTCCAGCAGTTTCTCCCCCTTGGCCGCGGTGGATTTGGACGGGTCGCCCACGCCGGTGTTGCTGGTGGCGATATGCCAGGGGCGGGTGATGGACAGCCAGCCCTTGTTGATCGCCTCGATGGTGCTCTTGCGGGTGGCGCCATCATCGGCCACTTCCAGCTTCACCCAGTCGGGCACCAGGGCCATGGCCAGGCTGGTCTCGGTCTCATCGGCGTGCTCGCCGGGTTTTTCCATGATCTGGGTGATGATGTCGGCCCCCATGCGGAACCAGTCGCATAACGCCAGGAACACGCCGCAGTCGGGATGCAACTGGCGAAGCAGCGGCTTGAGTTCGTTGCCGCCGTGGCCATTGAGCAGCACCAGGCGCTTGATACCCTGTCGGCGCAGCGAATCGGTGATGTCCTTCAGGATGGCCAGCAGGGTGGTGGGCATCACGCTGAGCGCCACCGCCCCGGGAATCTGGAAGTAGTTGGTGTTCACGCCGAAGGGCACCGCCGGAAGTTGCAGCACCTTGGCGCCGGCGTCCCACGCGTGCTGGCAGGCCCGGGTGGCGATCGCCTCCACCTGGAAGCAGTCGATGCCGTAGGGCAGGTGCAGGTTATGGGGTTCGGTCGCACCGAAAGGCAGCACCGCGGCCTGCCACTTCTGCCGGCGAACGAAATCGTGGTTTTGCTGGTTGAGGACAAACGGGAGAGGGGCAGCCATGATTCATTCCATGCCGGGGGAACCGGGCGGGCACAGGGCCCAACCCTGAAAGAATCGACATATTCCCATGAAACGGGCGCTGAAAAAAGGCCCGACGCCGGTTTGGTGCCCCGGCGGTTTGGGTGGCGGCGGGTGAGCCCCAACGGCTACAATCGAAAGGCAAGCACAAAGCTATCGCAAGATTGCAGCTAATTGGTCATATCTTCCTTTGGGACACCTTTCCGGCATGGTTGGCAACCCTGACACTTTCTTCGTTCCCGGGCCGGAAACCCCGCTGAACGACCCGAGCCTTTACATCAACCGCGAGCTGACCTGGCTGGCCTTCAACCGCAGGGTTTTGGAGGAGGCCGAGGACCAGACGGTGCCGCTGCTGGAGCGGCTGAAGTTCCTCGCCATCACCGAGTCGAACCTGGACGAGTTTTTCATGGTCCGCGTGGGTGGACTGCAGCAGAAACTCTACGCCGGGGTGAGCTACGGCAGCGGGGCCGACCATCTGCCCGTGCGCGTGCAGGTGGAGGAGATCGGCCGGGTGGTGCGGCAGATGAACGCGGATACCCACAAATGCCTCACCCGCGAGATCCTGCCGAAGCTGGAAGCCGAGGGGATCAGCATCCGCCGGCTGGACCAGATCGATGAGGCTGACCGGGCCAAACTGGCCGAGGTGTTCCGCAACCAGATTTTCCAGGTGCTCACGCCGCTGGCGATCGACCCGGGGCATCCGTTCCCCCGCCTGCTGAACAAGTCGCTCAATCTGGCCGTCCGCCTGGCGAGGCCCTCGGGCGGCAAGATGTTCGCGCTGGTGCAGGTGCCCAGCGTGCTGCCGCGCTTCATCACGCTGCCGGCACGCGCGACCGGACCCCGGAATGCCTTACTGCCGCTGGAGGACCTGATCCGGCTGCACCTGCCGGAGCTGTTTCCCGGGCTGAACATCGAGCATGTCAGCGCCTTCCGCATCACACGCGACAGCGACCTGGAAATCGACAACGACGAGGTGGACGACCTGCTGAAGGCCGTGGAGGAGCAGATCCGCAAGCGCAAGCAGGGCATGGCGGTGCGCTTGCAGCTTGAGGCGGGCGCGCCGGAGGAGACCGAATCGTTCCTGGGCCAGGCGCTGGACCTGGACACCCACGATGTGTACCGCACCGGGGGCCTGATCGACCTGACCGGCCTGTTCCAGATCCACGCCCTGCCTGGGTACAACCATCTGCGTGACCCGATCTTCGTGCCCCATCCCGTGCGGGCCTTCGAGGACCACCATTCCACCTTCGAGGCGATCCGGGCTGGCGACATTCTCCTGCACCACCCGTACGAGACCTTCAGCCATGTGGTGGACTTCATCGAGGAGGCCGCCCGCGACGATCGGGTGCTGGCCATCAAGCAGACGCTCTACCGCACCTCCAGCGACTCGGCCATCGTCAAGGCCCTGCAGCGGGCCGCCGACAACGGCAAGCAGGTGACGGTGGTGATGGAGATCAAGGCCCGGCTGGACGAGGAGCGCAACATCGTCTGGGCGCGCGAGCTGGAGAAGGCCGGCGCGCATGTGGTGTTCGGCTTCGTGGGCCTGAAGACGCACTGCAAGGTGGCGCTGGTGGTGCGGCGGGAGGAGGACGGCATCCGCCGGTATGTCCACCTCTCCACCGGCAACTACAACCCGCAGACCGCGCGGCTGTACACCGACCTGGCCTACTTCACCTGCCGCGAGGATTACTGCGAGGACGCCTCGCTGCTGTTCAACTACCTCACTGGCTACTGCGAGCCGCCCAAGTGGAACAAGCTGGTGGTGGCGCCCACCCACCTGCAGCCCTTCATGCTGGACCGGATCGAGCAGGAGATCCGCCACCAACGCGAGGGGCGCGGCGGGCGCATCATCGCCAAGATCAACGGACTGCTGGAGCCGGCCATGGTGCAGGCGCTCTACCGGGCCAGCCAGGCCGGCGTGAAGACCGACATCATCTGCCGGGGCATCTGCTCGTTGCGGCCGGGCATCCCGGGAATCAGCGACAACATCCGGGTCATCTCGGTGATCGACCGATTCCTCGAGCACAGCCGCATCTTCTACTTCGGCAACGGGGGCGATCCCACCGTCCATGTCGGCTCGGCCGACTGGATGGACCGCAACCTCAGCCGCCGGGTGGAGGTGGTCTTCCCGGTGGAGGAACCGGCGCTCAAGCACCGCGTCATCCACGAGGTGCTCGAGATCACCCGCACCGACAATGTGAAGGCCCGCATGCTGCTCCCCTCGGGGGAGTACCGCCGGGTGAAGACCACCTCGCCGCGGGTGCGCAGCCAGGAGCAGTTCCTGCTGCTGGCCGACCCGGCGCGCCATGCTCCTGCGCCCGATCCCCGGCCCAAGCTGGCCGCCCCGCCACCCAAAAGCCAGCCGGCCGACCCGGCCCGGGCCCGGGTGGCGAAAATCCCGCGCAAGCCGCCGGCGTCCTAACCCGGGGCATTCCGCCCAACCACCCAGCACTCCGTCCACGAGGCAAACTGATCCATGGATGCCGTTTTGCTTGCCGCCGGTTTGGGCACACGCCTGCGGCCCCACACCCTCACCGTTCCCAAGCCCCTGCTCAAGGTTCAGGGCAGGCCGGTCCTCGACTGGACCATCTCGGCCCTGCCCAGGCAGGTCACCAGGCTGGTGGTGGTGGTGAACTACCTGGCCGAACAGGTGGAGGAATACCTGGCCGGGCAGAAACATATCACCAACTGGGCCACCGTGCGGCAGACCACGCCCCGCGGCACCTGGGACGCGCTCTGGTCGTGCCGGCAGGCGCTCACCGGCGGATCCTTCCTGGTGCTCAACGGCGACGACCTATTCGGCACCGCCGATCTGGCGGACTTGGCCGCCCTGCCGGAAAAGGGTTTCGAGGGGGGGGTGCTCACCCACTCGGTGGCCAACCCGAAGCAGTACGGCATCGCCTTCACCCGCGAAGACGGCACGCTGGACAAGCTGGTGGAAAAACCCGATCTGCCCGGGCCGATGCTGGCCAATACCGGCGCCTACCTCTACCCCGGCCGGGCCTTCGATCACACGCCGTTTTTGTCACCGCGCAACGAGTTTGAGATCACCGATCTGGTGAACTTGCTGGCAAAGGACGGCAAGATGATGCCCGTGGCGGCCAAGGCCTGGCGGCCGATCGGCGACATCCCCGCCTGGGAGGCCGCCCAGACGGCGGACCTGAGCCCGTTCGCCCCGGCCCGCTAGGCGCCGCAGAACGGGTTGGTCCGCTTCTCGTACCCCACCGTGGTGACGGGCCCGTGGCCCGGGTAGACCAGCGTGCCCCCTGGCAGCGTGAACAGTTTGTTCCGTATGCCGGAAATCAGCTTCTGGTGGCTTCCGCCCGGGAAGTCGGTCCGCCCCACGCTGCCGCGGAAGAGCACATCCCCGCCGAAGACGATCGGGTCGCCATTCTCCGGGCGGAAAACAAACACCACGTGCCCCGGGGAGTGCCCGGGAATCTCCAACACCTCCAGCCGCATGCCGGCCAATTCCAGGGTTTCCCCCTCGTTGACCAGCAGGTCCGCCTCGGGGGAGACGATGGGCGATCCCGCCAGGCCGCTGAGATTCAGGATCGGGTCGGTCAGCATGGGCGCGTCGCCGGTGCCGATGATCAGGGGGGCCCGGGGAAAGGCCTTCTTCATCGCCTCATTGCCGGCGATATGGTCGGCGTGCCCGTGGGTGTTCAAAATGGCTAGCAATTGCCAGCCCTGGTCAGCCAGACACTCCTCAATGGAATCCGTGTCGAACCCGGGGTCCACCACCAGGGCCTCGCGGGAACCGGGCAGGGCGAAAATATAGGCGTTTTCCTCAAAAAGGGGTGAAACCACGGTCTGCAGTACCAGTGGTGAAGGTTGGGAAGGCTGGCTGGTTGGAAAAGCCATGAAATCTCCCTGGTTCCCTGTATGCCCCGGGCTGGTTGTGGCGATGGACGAAGAAGGCCCATAATTGAAGAAGCGGTCCAGCGGGCAGATCTCCCTGCCGCCGGTCGCATCGATTGCCCCGGTGGATCGATTGTCCCGGGGCATGGCAGGGTTTCGCAAGGGGAAGCCACCATGTCCAACAGCCCAGCCCTCCTGGCCGCGTTTCGGCGCCATTTCGCGCCGTGGGCCCTGGCGGTGCTGGTGCATGGGGGATTGGGCCTCTTCACCACCCTGATGCTGCTGGCGGCCGAGCCGGTGCCCCCCGCCACTCCCGCGGCCGATGCGCAGCCCCCCGCGCAGCCGGCCGGCACCGAGGCCCCCACACCCGAGAAACCCGCCGCGGCCGATCCCAGCCACGGCAAGGACATGTCGGAGTGCATGGAGATCATCAAGCGGGCCGAGCAGGCCCTGACCAAGGTGGACCACTACACCTGCCAGTTCCTGAAGCGGGAGTACCTGGGGGGCAAGCTGCAGCCCGAGCAGACCATTGACATGGTGGTGCGGCACGAGCCCTTCTCGGTGTGCCTGAAATGGCAGAAACCCCGCAGCATGGCCGGCCAGGAAGGGATGTGGATCGAGGGCAAGCACAACGGGCGGATGCGCGTGAAGGGTGCCGGCCTGCTGGGCAGCGTGGGTTTCCTCAGCCTGGACCTGAAGGACAAGCGGGTGGCCTCCACCAGCCGCCATGCCATCACCGAGGCGGGCATCGCCAACATCACCAAACGGCTGAGCAAGGACTGGGCCGGTTTCGAGGCCCATGAACTGGACCGGGTGCTGCTGGAGGATGTGACTTTTGACAAGCGGCCCTGCCGCCGGGTGCATATCACCCACCCCCGCGAGGAGATGAAGCAGTTCGAGTTCGCCAAGGCCGTGATCACCTTCGACAAGGAGTCGCACCTGCCCGTGGCCATCGAGTGCTTCGGCTGGCCCGAGAAGGCCGGGGAAGACCCGCAGCTCATGGAGTCGTATCAATACATCGGGCTTAAATTGAACCCGGGCGTGGACGGGGCGCTGTTCGAGCGCTGATCCGCCCAGCCCGGCCCTGATCCGAACCCGAGGAACACCATGACAGGCAAAGACCGGCTGGCGGAGCTTTTTCGCCAGCGCGCGGTGAAATTCGGCCAGTTCACCCTGGCCAGCGGCAAGACCAGCAGCTTCTACATCGACAGCAAGCAGGTGCTGTTCTGCGGCGAGGCCATCGGGCTCATCGCGGATGGCTTCCTCGACCACATCGCCCGGTGGGATGTCACCGCCGTGGGCGGCCTGGAGGTGGGGGCCATCCCGCTGGCTGCCGCCGTGGTGCTGCGCGGGCACCAGCGCGGCATGAACCTGGAGGGTTTCTTTGTCCGCAAGGCTGTCAAGGAGCACGGCAGCCAGCAAAGGCTGGAGGGCCGGCTGGCCCCCGGCAGCCGGGTGGCCATCGTCGAGGATGTGGTCACCACGGGCGGTTCCAGCGAGCAGGCGATCGAGGTGCTGCAGGCCCAGGGCCACACCGTGGGCGGCCTGGTCTGCCTGGTGGACCGGGGTCAGGGAGCCCGCGAGCGCTTCTCCGTCCGTTTCCCGTTCGAATCGCTGCTGGGCACCGGCGACCTGGGCCTGCCCACCGCCTGAACAGCCCGTTTTCAGGGTTTTTGCGCGCAGCCACGGGCTTTCCGCCCGTGGCTGTTCGCTTGGGCGGCGCTAGGCAACCGCGCCTGAAAAGGCTAAAATCCAGCTCACTGGACGGAGGTGCCATGTCCGCGACCATCACCCGCAGGCTGTTCACGGTGGACGAGTTCATCCGGCTCGACCAGCTTCACTTTTTCGCACCTGACGAACGACTGGAACTGATCGACGGGGAGATCCATCCCATGAGCCCCATCGGATCCCGCCATGCCGGCGTGGTGGACGGCCTGGTCCGCTGGTTGTACCGCCACCTGGATTCCGCCTGGTTTGTCCGCTGCCAAAACCCGCTGAGGCTGGGTGGCAAAAGCCTGCCCCAGCCGGACCTGCATGTGGTGCGGGCGCGGCCGGACAACTACACCCTGTCGCATGCCAACCCCGCCGACACGGCGCTGGTCATCGAGGTCGCGGATTCCACCGCTGATGTGGACTTGGGGAAGAAGAAGGAAATCTACGCCCAGGCGGGCATTCCCGAGTACTGGGTTTTCGACCTGACCGAAAACACCCTCGCATGTTTCCACCAGCCGGAGGGTGGCGCCTACCGTGGCCACCGGCGGCTCACCGCCGCCGACTCCGCCACATCCGCCACGCTGGGAATCACCCTGCCCTTGGCAGAAATACTCAATCCCGCTGGCTGAGCCGGCTCACAGGCCGAACAACCCACCCGCGTTGTCCGTGGTGGCGCGGGCCATTTCCGCCAAGGTGATGCCGTGGCATTCGGCCAGGGTCTGGCAGGTGTGGACCACATAAGCCGGTTCGTTGCGCTGGCCCCGATGGGGCCGGGGTGCCAGGTAGGGGCTGTCGGTTTCCACCAGCAACCGGTCGCGTGGAATCCCCGCCGCCAGGTCGCGCAAGGCCTGGTTGCCCTTCTGCGTGATCATGCCGGAGAACGACAGGTGCAGGCCCATGGCCAGCGCGTCCTCCGCCTGGGCGGCATCGCCGCAGAAGCTGTGCAGCACGCCGCGCAGCGGGCCGTGGGTCTGGAAGTCGGCTCGCAACTCGGCCATCAGGGGGGTCGCCGCGTCGCGGCAGTGCAGGATGATGGCCTTGCCCGTCTGGCGGGAAAGCTCCAGGTGCCGGCGCAGGCTTTGGATCTGCACCTCCATCGGCACTTCCTTCCAATAGTCGTCCAGCCCGGTTTCGCCGATGGCCACCACCAGGGGATCGGTGGCCCATTCAGCGATGCGGTCGAAAGCGTCGGCGGGCAAGCCATTCAGGTGCGTCGGGTGCAGGCCCACGGCGGGGGCCAGCAGGGGCTCGGTTCGGGCGCGCTGCAGGCAGGCCAAGCTGTCCTCAGGCCCGGTGCCCACCACCACCACCCGCACCAGGCCCGCGGCCCGGGCGCGTTCCACCACACCTGGCACCTCACCCCGGAACCGTTCATCCTCCAGGTGGGCATGGGTGTCCACCAGCGGGGGCATCTCGTCGGTCGAACTCATGCGCGGGTCATTCCTTGCCGGGGATCTTCGCGTGGGGCATGGCCTGGCCGGGTGCCAACTGGGGCATCCGCTCCAGCAGGTCGGCCTGCGAGGTGGCCGCCGGCTCGGTCCAGCTTGTGATCAGGTAGGGCAACACGCCCGTCAGCAGCAGGGGCAGCGGCAGCAGCGTCGCCACCAGCTTCTGCCGGGCCTTCCACGGATCAGCCGGCGCGGCGCCGGCGGAGGGAGGCGACTCGAACAGGAACCCCCGGGCCGCCACGCTGTACAAAATCAACGCGTAGGCCAGCACGAACAGCACCCCGGCCAGCGCGCCACAGGCGAAAACCGCCCGGGCCACCGGCAGCAGGGCCACCGCGCCCAAGGAAAGCGGCACACCCGCCTGCACCAAGAGGGCGATGCCCAGTGTCGCGCCCCGATCATTCGGGCGCAGCACCATCAGGCCCCGTGTCAGGGCCAGGCCCAAGGGCACGCAGACGCCTGCCAGCAACGCGCCGTTCAGGCCCATCGCCAGCGATTCGGGCTCGCCGCCCACGGGCCAGGCGAACACGCCCAGCCAGGCCACCCAGGCGAATCCCCAGGCCAATAGCGTCGTGACCTGCCACGGGTTGGTGGCGTTCCACAGTCGGAACAGCACATCCCCCAGCAGCAGCAAGCCGCCCAGCAGGCCGGTGGTCAGGCTGCTTTTCTCGCCCGGCGCGAAGGCCGTGGGAAACAGCGGGAACACCACCCGCAGCAGCATGAGGATGAACAGCGCCGACAGCATGCCACGGGCCATGCCGCCCGCCCCATCGATCTCGGGCCGCGCACCGTTACCCTCCGAATACCCAAGCCCGGCAATCAGCCACGCCACCGCCGCGGCGGCCAGGCACCAGCCGGCCCGCACCACCCAGCGGTTTTCCCGCCAGCTTTCCAGCCGGGCCTCTAGCGCCGTCTCCTCGCGCTGGACCAGATCGGTCAGGTCGTAGCGTTCCTCCTTCTCGCCCCGCAGCTTCCGCACCCGCAGGCGCTCCAGCGACAGGGCCTCCAGGTCGTGGCCGTGCCAGGCGGCTCGGGCCTGCCGGGCCAACACCGTCAGATCCAGCGTGTGGTATTCAGCCGCGGTGTATTCCTCGTTGTAGTTCGCGCCGGGGGTGGAACGCACGGCCCGCCAGGCCGCCTCCTCCACACGGTCGGGGGGCGCGAAATCGTGGCAGTCCTGCGCCAGCAGCACCAGGGCCCCGGCCAGCGTCAGCCCGGCCCCCACGAAGCCCGGGCGCAAAATCCAGCCCGCCGGATTGCCCAGGGGGCCCGGTTCCACCTTAGCGCCGGAAAACCGGCACAGCAGCGCCGCCAGCAGCACGGCCAGCGCCATCAGCAATCCCAAAAAGAACAAATTCTGCTGGCTGCAGGCGGCCAGCAGGGCGGCCTCCAGGCACAGCAGTGTGGCGCGCCAGGCGCCCGGGTTGCCCGCGGGCCGCCAGACCACCGCGGCGATGCTCAGCGCGCATGCGGCCACGGCCAGGCTGCAGGCCATGCCCACGCCGTCCATGCCCCACAGCCACTCCAGGCCGAAGCGGTTCAGCCAGGCGGTGCGGCCCACCCAGTCGTTCGATTTCTCCACGGCGGGATCGGGCTGCCGGTCGGCCGCCAGCGAGCGGTAATCCAGGCTGCCCTTGTAGCGGAACTCGATGTCGTTCAGCACGCCGAGCTGGTCCAGCGTGTCGTAGCGGTACTGGATCAGCACGGCGATCGCCATCGACAGCGTGAAGGTGGTGGTGATCAGCGTGATCCAGGCTCCCAGGTCCGGCCACTTGCGCGGGGCCAGGCCCGCCAGCAACGCGCCCACCAGGGGCGATCCCGCCAGCACCGCCATCCAGATGACATCCAGTTCTTCCATGCCCGCTCCAATGCCCGGTCCCGGTCGTTTTCCCCCTGTGGGGAACGCGCGCCAGCCGGAAAGTCTTCCCTATGCGCCGAAACGCCGAACCGGTAGGTTACCTGCGGTTTTTTTGCCGGAACAAGCCGAACACCGGCCAGACAAGGCCGGCAAGCTGGAGATACTGGCAAAATGGCGAAAATTCCCGGTTGCCAGCCCCGTTTTCAACGCTCCGGACCCGGTCCGGCGGGTGGATGCCGACGGATGGGCCGTCCGATGCCCGCCTGGAACCGCACGGTGAAAAAGCCGCTGCCGATCCCGGGGGTGCTGCCGTTCGCCCCCATCGGCTGGGACACCGGCCGCCGTTCCAGCCTGCAGGCCGACCTGGAGGCCCTGCTGTTTTCCACCGAGGAACCGCTGACGGTGGAACGCATGAAAGCGGCGCTTGGGCTCGACACCACCCAGGTGCTGGGAGGGCTGCGGGAACTCCGCCGAAAGCTGGCCGAGGACGAGGGCGGGTTCATCCTGCAGGAGGTGGGCGGCGGCTGGCGCCTGGCCACCCGGGCCGAGCTGGACCGTCACCTGGCCACCACACTGGGCAAGGCCCGCACCCACCTGAACGAGACGCTGCGCGACACGCTGGCCATAGTCGCCTACCGCCAGCCGGTCACCCGCGCGCTGGTGGAGGCCGTGCGCGGGGTGCCCTGCGCCGACAGCCTGCGGCAACTGCTGGACCTGGGGCTCATCCGCATGGCGGGGCGCGAGGCCACCCTGGGCCGGCCGGTCATCTACCGCACCAGCCGCAAGTTCCTGCTATGGTGTGGCCTGCGCTCGTTGGATGATCTTCCGCCGCTGGCGGGCGCCTGACTGGTCCAGAGCCACCGATTTCCGCCCGCGCATGAACCGCCCATGAAAATCCGCTACCGCCACGAGGATTTCCAGGTGGAGGAGATCCCCTCCTCCCCGCCGCCGGCGGCCCACCGGGGCGGCTTCGCGCTGTACCGCATGCGGAAGCGGGGCAAAACCACGCCCGACGCGATGGGCATCCTCGAGCGGGCCTGGCACATCCGCCCCGGGGCGCTGTCGTTCGGCGGCCTGAAGGACCGCCACGCGGTTACGCTGCAATACCTCACCATCCAGGGCGGCCGCCCCGGCGTGCTGCGGCAGGATGGCCTGGAGGTGGAATACCTGGGCCAACTCCCCTTCCCCTTCACCGCCGCGCACATCGGCGGCAATCGCTTCCGGCTGGTGCTGCGCGACATCCCCGCCGCCCAGCGCGAAACGCTCGACCGGGCCCTGGAGGAAGTGCGGGCCACGGGGCTGGCCAACTACTTCGACGACCAGCGCTTCGGCTCGGTGCACAGCCTCGAGGAGGGCTTCATCGGCCTGCACCTGGTGAAAGGCCAGTTCGAACCGGCGCTGAAACTGGCGCTGGCCGGCACCTACCAGCATGATCCGGCCGAGGCCAAACGCGAGAAGGATCTTCTGGCCAGTCACTGGGGCGACTGGCAGTTTTTGCTCGACAACCTGCCGCTTGGTCACGCCCGCAGCCTGGTTGCCTTTTTGCGCGACCACCCCACCCGGTTCCGCGCCGCGCTGGAGCGCCTGCGGCCCGAGCTGAAGGGGCTGTACCTGGCCGCCTGGCAGAGCTGGGTGTGGAACCAGGCGCTGGCGCTGTGGCTGGAAACAAGCCTGCCGGCGGAAGACCTGATCCGGCTGCCCGGCCGGCTGGCGCAATGGCCCGCCCCGCTGCGGGTTAGCCCCGGATTTTTGGAGCAGTGGCGGAACAAGTCGATCGAGCTGCCCTGCCGCCGGGCCCACCTGCCGACCGACCACCCCGACCGCGCCCTGTTCGACCAGGTGCTGGCCCCCGAGGGGCTGAAACTGGATGACCTGCGCGTGCCCGGCACCCGTGAGCTGTTCTTCTCGCGCGGCCGTCGCCCGGCGCACCTGCCGGTGGCCGACCTGAAGGCGGAATGGCGGGACGATGAGCACCACCCCGGCCAACTGGCCGCGGCCGTCAGCTTCCGCCTGCCCAAAAGCTCCTACGCCACCATGCTGGTCAAGCGGCTGCAGGCCGCGGTGGGGGACACCGGCCAGACGGCCGAAACGGAGCCCCCCGAGGACGAGGCCGCCGAACCGGCCTGAGTCCCCGGCCTTAACTGGCTTCCGAACAAAAACTTAGCAACCCCTCCTCCACGGTCCCCGCCTGCTGTAAAATGGTGGTTGGCCCGGCCCGGCCCATTGCCGGCCCGCGCCCGGAGACTCGCCATGGATCGGTTCCAGCTAGGATGCACCCCGCCGAGACTCGCCGGCATCACGCGCCCGGGCCTGCTGCTGCTGGCGCTTGCCGTGGCGGTCTGGCCAGGCACCGGCCGCGCGCAGACCGTGACCCCCACCCGGGAGACAGTCGCCCAGGTCGCCTCCAGCTTCCAGTCTGAGCGGGCCCGCGCGGTGGAATCGGGCGCCGTGGCCATCACCTCGCCCGAACTGATCGAGCGCGCCGACGCGCTGGCCGAACGGGCCGGTCAGGCGCTGAAGGCCGGCAAGCTGCTCGATGCCCAGTCGCTGTACATGCGGGCCCGGTTCGCGCTGCCCAGCCTGCCGGCGCGCCTGCCCAAGGATGTCACCCGCTTCCTGGGCGACTCCCGCCCCCGCCATGCCGACGCGGTGCTGAGCCTGTCGTTCCATCCCAAGGGCACCTCGGTCGCCAGCGGCAGCCGCGACGGCTCGGTGCGGCTGTGGGAGGTGCCCACCGGGCGCGAGCTGGCCCAGTTGCTGGCCCACCAGGGTGAGGTGCGCGCGCTGACCCACTCGCCCGATGGCGACTTTTTGCTGACTGCCGGCGACGACCGCGAGGTGAAGCTGTGGGACCTGAACAAGCAGGAGGTGGTCCAGCGGTTCACCGGCCACCAGGAGCCCGTCACCGCGCTGGCCTTCAGCGCCGATGGCAAGCTGGTGGCCACCGGCGGCGGCGACCGCAAGCTGCGGATCTACGAGCGCGCCACCGCCAAACTGCTGAACGAAATCCCCGGGCACGGCCTGGCCATCAACGGTGTGGCGCTCAGCCGCGACGGCAAGCTGGCGGCCACCGCCTGTGCCGACCAGCGGCTGAGGGTGTTCGACACCGCCACGGGCGGCGTGAAGCTGGCCATCCCCCACTTCCAGGGCAACCAGTACGCCGTGGCCTTCCTGCCCGACAACCGCACCGTGGCGCTGGCCGGCGCCCGCCCCAATCGCGTGCTGCTGGTGGACAAGCGCGACGGTTCGGTGACCCGCACGCTGGAGGGGCACAACGAGGCCGTCACCGGCCTGTCCCTCAGCGCCGACGGCAAACGCCTTGCCACCATCTCCGATGACCGGACCGCCCGCGTCTACGAGCTGCCCGAGGGCAAGCCGCTGGTGGTGCAGGCGCTGGAGGATGTGCCCCGCGGCGTGGCCCTTAGCCCCGATGGCACCCGCCTGGCCACCGCCGGACTGGACCGCCAGGTCCGCTGGCACGAGCTGGCCTCCAGCGACCAAAGCCGCCCGTTGCCCGGCGCCGGCGAGGCCAAGGCCTGGAGCGTCGCCGCCGGGCCAGGCGCCAGCGCGCTGGTGACCACCGCCGAGGGTGGCCTGCGCCTCTTGCGCGGCGAGGACGGCTCCGTGGCCCGCGACACCAAGCCGGCCAGCCCGGCCGCCCCGTTCACCTGCCTGGCCAGCTCCGCCGAGAATCCCGCCTTCGCGGTCGCCGGCGCGCTGGACGGCAAGGTCCACCTGGTCGATACCCAGACGCTGCAACCCAAGCAGATCCTCGAAGGGCATTCAAGGCCCGTCACCAGCGTGGCGGTCGCCCCCGGCGGGGCCTTGGTCGCATCGGGCGACGCGTCGGGCCGCATTCTGGTCTGGAAGCCGGGCGAGGCCAAGCCGGTGGCCACACCCGCCCCCTGCCCCGCCGCCGTCAACGCGCTCGCCTTCGCCGGCGAGGGCGAGTGGCTGGCCGCCGCCACCAACGACCCGGTCATCCGCCTGTTCGAGGCCGGCACCGGCAAGCCCGTGCGCGATGTGCGTGGCGCCGCCACGCAGGTGCTGTCGCTGGCAGGCCTGCCCCGCGGCCGCAAGCTGGCCGCCGGTTGCGCCGACGGCCTGGCGCTGGTGTGGAATCTCGACCAGCCCGAAAGCGGCCCCGGCACCTTCAAGGGCCACACGCAGGGCCAGGTGCGGCCCATCCCCGTGTCGATCAGCGCCATCGCCGCCCGGGCCGATGGCAAGCTGGTGGCCACCGCCGGCAGCGACCGCGTGGTGCGGCTGTGGGATCCCGCCACGCTTGAGGAATGGAAGGCCCTTTCAGGCGCCAGCGGCTGGGTGACCGGCCTGGCGTTCGACACGCGCGGCGTGCAGCTCACCGCCGTCAGCGCCGGCAACTCCGGCCCCTCCGCCCGCGCGTGGGACCTGGAATCGTCCAACGAGCAGAGCCAGGGCCTGGGCCACACCCGCGAGGTGCGGGCACTGGCCTTCTCACCCGACGGCAAGACGCTGGCCAGCACCAGCCTGGACCAGACCACCCGCACCTGGGAAGTGCCCACCGGCCGCGCCAGGCTGCTGCTGGAGGGCGCGGGAGCCCCCTCGCTGGTCTTCACGCCCGACGGGCAGAACCTGCTGGTGGGCGGCCCCGACCGCAAGCTGAACCTCCACGCCGCCGCCGATGGCAAGCGCGCCCGCGCCCCCATCACCCTCGGGCCCGGCGGCCAGCCGAACGCGCTGACGGTGCAGAACGCCCAGCGGCGCGCCGTGGCCTGGCTGGGCGACGGCCTGCTGGAGGGCTGGTCGCTCGATGGCACCGGCCCGCGCGAGAACTGGCGCCTGATGGAGGGCACCGGCGCGGTCAACTGCCTGGCCTTCTCGGGCGACGGGCAGGTGGTGGCCGTGGGCCTGAAGGCCGGCGGCGCGCAGGCCTTCTCGCTGGGTGCGCAACCGGGCAAGCTGGGTAACGAGATCGCCGCCCACCGGGGCCCGGTGCTCGACATCTCGCTCGACGCCAAGGGCCTGCGCATGGCCACGGCCGACGCCGAGGGCATCGCGGTGTGGGATGTGGCCGGCCGCAAGGTCGTCACGAAGATCGCCACCCCCAAGGGCCAGGCCACCTTCACCCTGTGCCTGTCGGCCGACGGCGCCCGGGTGGCCTCCATCGGCCGCGACAGCGTGGTGCGCCTGCACAACGCCGAGACCGGCGCCTTGGTCCGCTCCTGGAGCTTCCCCGGCCCCGGCGGGTCGGAGCGCCCCGCCCCGCGGGCCATCGCCTTCAGCCCCGATGGCAAGACCCTGGCCATCGGCACCGCCGAGGGCTGGATCTGCCTGGCCAAGGGCGACTGACCCGGTTTCCCCATTACCCCATCCGAAAACTGATTTTCCAGGACCACCCGCCCGCCATGCAGACCATCCGCCTGTTGAAGCCCAAGCAGTTCGAGACGCAGCAAATCAGCGAACCCGCCGCCCCGGGCCCGGGCGAGGCCCTGGTGCGGGTGCACCGCATGGGCATCTGCGGCAGCGACTTCTCCGGCTACCTGGGCAAGATGCCGTTTTTCAGCTACCCGCGCATCCCCGGCCACGAGCTGGGCGTGGAGGTACTGGCCATCGGCCCGGGCGTGGACCACCTGAAGCCCGGCGACCACTGCTCGGTGGAGCCCTACATCAACTGCCAGAACTGCGCCGCCTGCGCGCGCGGTCGCGGCAACTGCTGCGAGAACCTGCAGGTGCTGGGCGTGCACACCGACGGCGGCCTGCGCCCCCGCGTGGTGCTGCCCGCCCGCAAGCTGCACCCCGGCAACGGCCTCAGCCTCGAGCAACTGGCGCTGGTGGAGACTCTGGCCATCGGCTGCCACGCGGTGGACCGCGCCGGCGCCCGGCCGGATGACTTCGCCCTCATCGTGGGGGCAGGCCCCATCGGCCTGGCGGTGCTGGAGTTCGTCAAGATCGCCGGCCTGAAACACGCCATGCTGGATGTGCGGGAAGACCGCCAGGCCTTCGCGCGCCAGAAGATGGGCGCCGCCCACACCGTGACCGGCACCGGCGGCCCCGCCGACGAGGAGGCCCTGAAGGCGCTGAACAACGGCTCGCTGCCCACCGTGGTGTTCGACGCCACCGGCCATCCCGCCGCCATGCGCCGCAGCCTGGATCTGGTCGGCTTCACCGGCAAGCTGATTTATGTGGGCATCGTGCCCGACGAGATACCCGTGCCCGACCCGCTGTTCCACCGCCGCGAGATGACGCTGTTGGCCACGCGCAACGCGCTGCCGGCCGACTTCCCCCGCATCATCGACTGGATCCGCCAGGGCCGCATCGACACCAACCCGTGGATCAGCCATCGTGTCGGCTTTAGCGAGGTGATCGGGCAGTTCGACACACTTTCCCGGCCGGAGACCGGCGTCATCAAGGCGATGATCGACCTGTCCGCCGCCAACTGAACATCCAACCCCCAGGAGAACCGTCATGCTGAAACACACCCTGCTGCACCCCGCCATGCTGGCCGCCATCGCGCGCGCCGGCCACCACGGCCGCATCGTCATTGCCGACGGCAACTACCCCGCCAGCACCACGCTGGGGCCCTCGGCCGAGCTGGTGAGCCTGAACCTGATGCCCGGCGTGGTGGATGCCTGCCAGGTGCTGGAATCCATCCTGTCCGCCGTGCCCATCGACTTCGCCAACGTGATGGACTACGAGCGCACCGGCCCCTACGCGCTGAAGGAAGACCCGCCGGTTTGGCACGAGTTCCGCCGCATCCTGAAGCAGCACCGCCCCGGCGTGGAGCTGGGCCTCATCGAGAAGTGGAAGTTCTACGATGAGGCGCGGTCGAAGAGCCACATCCTCACCGTGCAGACGGCCGACCGGCGCATCTTCGCCAACATGATCCTCGACATCGGCGTGCGGATGGAGGGCGAATGACCGCCTCCAGCCCGGTGGCCTGGATGACCCGGAAGCCGTCGCCATGGTGCTGACCATCCTGGCGGTGGTGCTGCTGGTGCCGCTGCTCATCCTGCTGAACGCCTTCTTCGTGGCCGCCGAGTTCGCGCTGGTGGCCGTGCGCCGCACCAAGGTGGAAACCATGGTGGACCAGGGCGTGGCCGGCGCGCAGGCGGTGGAGAAGGCCACCAAGCAGCTCGACCGCTCCATCGCCGCCACGCAACTGGGCATCACCATCGCCAGCATCGTGCTGGGCTGGGTTGGCGAGCAATCCATCGCCCGGCTGGTGGAGCATCTGCTGGCCTGGGCCCCGGAGGATCTCATTGCCCCCGAGTCGCGCCCCGTGGTCAGCCACACCATCGGCAGCGTGGTGGCCATCGGCGCCATCACCTTCATGCATGTGGTGTTCGGCGAGCTGTTGCCCAAGACCATCGCGCTGCAGGTGCCCGACCGCGTGGCGCTGTGGGTGTCGGGCCCGCTGAACTGGTTCGCCTGGCTCTCGGGCCCGTTTTTGCGGCTGATGAACGGCACCGCCGTCTGGCTGGCGCGGCAAATGGGCCTGCGCCAGACCGGCGCGGAGAACTCGCTGCACTCGGTGGAGGAGCTGCTTCTGCTGGTGGAGGACACCGAGGAGGCCGGCATGATCGCCCCCGAGCAGGCAGACTTCGTGGAGAATGTGTTCCTCTTGTCCAACAAGCTGGTGGCCGACATCATGGTGCCGCGCGAGGAGGTGGCCGCGCTGGACATCGCCACCCCGCCGGGCAAGATCCTCGAGGTGGTGCGCAGCGGCGCCCACACCCGCCTGCCGGTCTTCCAGGACGACCTCGACCACATCGTCGGCATCGTCAACACCAAGGACCTGTTCTACCTGTTCAGCCTGGAGGGGATCGTCATCCTGGAGGACGCGATCTACCCGCCGCTGTTCCTGCAGCAAGACCAGCCGGTCACCGCCGCGCTGCGCCTGTTCAAGCGCGAGCGCCGGCCCATGGCCGTGGTGCGCGACCAGCACGGCAATACCACCGGCATCCTCACGCTGGAGAATGTGCTGGAGGAGATCGTCGGCGACATCGAGGACGAGCACGACATCACCCGTTCGGGCAGCGGCTCGGTGATGCTGGCCCCCCAGCCAGGCATGTCGGGCATCCGCCCCAAGCCCGCCCCCAAGAGCGTGGTCCGCGAGGGCTTCTTCGGCTCCACCGGCACCCCCAAGGGCCAGGCCTCCACCTTCGGCAAACCGCCGCCTCCGTAAACCGTCTGTCCCGGGGTTCCAACTCCGCAACGCCTTGGAGATTTCGGTGGCTAGCCTGCGGCCCGGGGGCTGCCGCCCCACGGCTCGCCTGGGCAAAAACCAACTCCGCAACTCCCGGCCCGGGTCCAAAAATGAAATCCGGCTATCCAGACCCCAAGGTGTGATACAACCTATCAGCGAGCTGTATTTGCCAGGCCCCAACTCCATGTCCCTGCGTTGGTATGGTCAAAGCACCTCCTTCAGCCGCACTCTTCGGACCATCAAGGCCCGGGATGGAGGGTAAACCATGCGGCGGATCCTGTTTTTGTTGCTGGCGATCGCCACAAATCTGGCCACGGCAACCCAATGCCGCGCGGATGTGCTGCTGTACGATTCCGCCCCAAACGGAACCGGCCTTGAATTGACAAGCCCAACTACCATTGGCAATAGCTTCCAAAACACGCTGGGCGCAGGCGCGAAAGTCACTTCGGTCACCATCCGGCTGCAAAAACTTGCGGCCGCCACCGGCCTCTTCCAGGTGAAGCTATAGGATACCGGCGGCACCTCCGGTAACTACACCAGGGGCACTTCCAATTTGGGCACCGGCTTTTATTCGGGAGCCGACACCTTGAATGCCAGCGTCCTTACCTCAACCTTGACGGCATACACCTTCACCTTCGATCCTGGAACCACCTCCTCCATGGCTGCCAACGGCGTCTACATGTGGGAAATCACAAACACCGTCAGCTCCGCCAATGCGATCTATACCCAACTAGGCAACCCAGGCACCGGCACCACCTCGATGAATGCCATATCCAACGGTTTCCCTAGCAGTTCATTCCTTATCAGCGGGACGGTCTACGCCACCGTCCCCGAACCCGGCACCCTGCTCCTCGGCGGCATCGCCGCGGCGTGCGGGGGTGGCGGGGTCTGGTGGAAGCGCCGGCGCAGGCCGGTGGAAAAACAACCACCTGCCGAAACGCCTGCCAACTGAACACCCGCAACTACCGCAACTACCGCAACTCCGCAACACCCGCAGGGGGTGCGGGAGTTGGTTTTCGGTCTTGGCGAGCCGGGCGCGGGAGTGCACGGGTTCTGGCGCGGACTGGACGGTTTTTGCCACAGACTGCGAACCCGGGCAGACTGTTTTTTGCGACACCTTGCAATTCCCCGGGTCGAGCCTGAACCCGTGCACTCCCGCGCACGGCTCGCCAGGGCAATACCCTGGTACTGCAAAATGCTTTAGGTTTCTGCGGCTAGCCTGCGGCCCGGGGGCTGCCGCCCCACGGCTCGGTGCGCCCATGAGGGCGCGATGTCAGCGGGGTGGAAGTCCCCGCCACGGGGTTTTGCTGTGGCCCCGTGAAGCCGAAGGTAACTGCGTCGCCGCGAGGCGGGGTGGGGAGCAACCG